>ULVX01031314.1_pt1 | contig 23107 bp, 26 predicted proteins | sample 1959811 | NCBI WGS metagenome assembly ULVX01 (sample SAMEA4835797, study PRJEB28245) | human gut metagenome | biome: gut microbiome; material: fecal sample | place: Denmark | collected 2008
GAGCATCTTATTAGGCATATAAAAGGTATTCATGGCAATACCCATAATCGCACAGGCCAAGGTCACCATAGCATAATGGTAAATTTTTTTCTTCAAAGCGGGATTCATAAAATTCTCCTTTGCAAGCAAAATATTCTGAATATGTTTTTTATGTATATATTGTAACACTTTAACGCAGAAAGGCAACTACTAAATATTTTTCTCGCCAAAATCCCGAACGTTCGAAAAAAATTCTTGCTATGCAGGCATAAGCAGTATAAAATAATACTGTATACAACATTAGGCAGGTGAACTTATAATGAAGCAAATAAAAGAAACGGCATATGCCAAAATAAATCTGGGACTTGATATTCTCGGCAAGCGTGAGGACGGCTACCACGAGGTAAGTATGATTATGCAAAGCGTCGGCCTGAGCGACGAGGTTGTTATCAGCAAGGGTAACGGCATTCAGATCAGCTGCAATCTGCACAACCTCAGTTGCGGTCCTGACAACCTGGCCTACAGAGCAGCCGCATTGCTCGCAGGTCACTGCGATATTATTCCGAACGTTCACATCGCCTTGAACAAAAAAATTTTTCTAGCGGCAGGACTGGCAGGTGGCAGCAGTGATGCGGCAGCAGTTTTGCGCGGTCTGAACCGTTACTGGGAGCTTAACCTGGAAAATTATGAGCTGGAACAGCTCGCTGCGCAGTTGGGCAGCGATATCCCATTCTGCATCGAAGGCGGCACCATGCTGGTAACAGGTCGCGGCGAAGTCCTCATCAAGCTGGAGGACATGCCCGAAACCTGGCTGGTACTGGCCAAGCCCCGCGGACTGGAGGTTTCCACCGCCTGGGTTTACAAGAACTTTAACCACGGCCGTGTAGTACATGCACCCTGCATCTGGCAGCTGGAAGCATATCTGCGCGAAGGCGGCAAAGCCATCGTTCCCTATATGGGCAATGTTTTAGAAACAGTTACAATCCCGGCACACCCCGTTATAGCCTCTATTAAGGCTGCTATGCTGGGAGCAGGCGCCTACTATTCTCTTATGAGCGGCAGCGGCCCGACCGTCTTCGGCCTTACTGCTGACAAAGAAACCGCCAAGCGCGTACAGCAGGCACTGACAGATTTTGATGTAGAAACAGCAATTACGACAACTATCGGAAGGAGAAACTAATATGTCCGGACATTTGCAGCCTATAAAACTAGACAGCTACAAGCCTCTGCGTGAGCTTGTCTGTGAAAATATCCGTCAAGCTATTATTGACGGCACCTTCAGCCCCGGCGAACGCCTCATGGAAATCCAGCTGGCTGACGAAATGGGCGTAAGCCGTACGCCCGTGCGCGAAGCAATCCGTAAGCTGGAGCTGGAAGGCTTTGTAGTTATGATTCCCCGTCGCGGTACCTATGTTGCCGATATTTCCATTAAAGATATCACCGAAATTTACGAAATCCGTATCAGCCTTGATATTCTGGCTGCCGGTCTGGCTGCCGAGCGTATTACGGATGAGGAGCTTGAACAGCTTAACGGTTATCTTATCGAAATTGGCCAGCATATCGCCAACAATGATATGGATAAAATCGTCGAAGTAGATACTGCCTTCCATGATATGTTATACACTGCCAGCCGCAACGAGCGTCTGCGCAGCATCATCAATAACCTGCGCGAGCAGATGACTACTATCCGCGGCCGTTCTATGAGCTACCCGGGACGTTTAGTGGAAACCATGGACGAACATCGCAATCTGGTAGAAGCAATTGCCGCACATGATGTAGAACGTGCGCAATACGCAGCCCGTATCCATCTGGAAAACGCCGAGCACACCCTCATGCGTTCCCTCAGCGAGCATCTGCCGCAGAAGAAGGCGTAAGCATGACAACTGCTAATATAGATGCTTTTATTGTAGCAGGCGGCCTCAGTCCCTGGCTGAAGTCCTATGCCGGCACCGAACACCGCTGCCTGGCACCGCTTGGCGATAAGCGCCTCATAGACTATATCATTGCAGCCCTGCAGGGAAGCGGACGCATCCGCCGTATTGTCGTAGCTGCCCGCCCCGAAGCCTTGGCGCTTTTAGAGGGTACGTTACCGGCCGACGTTCTGCTGTGTGAAGCCGCAGGCGACCTGCCGGCTACAGCCGTCGCTGCCTCCGAAGCCTTAGGTCCTGATGCCAGCGAAAAGCTGCTAGGAGTATGCGACGACATTCCGCTGCTGACCTCCCTTGCAGTACGCGACTTTCTTGCAGCCTGCAATGCCTTCCCCGAAAGCCAGCTTTATTATCCCATCATCCCCAAGGATGCCTGCCTGAGTGCTTATCCCGATGCAAAGCGTACCTACGGCAAGTTGCGCGACGGCATCTTTACCGGCGGCAATATGATGCTGATGGCCAAAGAGATTATTCCCGGCGGCCAGCAAAAAGCACGCGAAATCTTTGCCCGCCGCAAATCACCGCTTAAGCTGTGCAACTGGCTCGGATGGGGCTTCTTGATAAAGCTCCTGTGCCATCGTCTGACAGTGGCCGATGCGGAAACACGCACCTCCGCACTTCTGGAAATGCGCTGCAAAGCCATCATCACCCGTCATGCCTGTATCGGCATGGATATAGATAAACCAAGTGATTTAGAACTTGCAAGGAGGACGCTTACATATGGTAAAAGCCAAAAGAATTGAACGCGTAGCAGCGTTAAGTAAACTTTTAGCCGATCATCCATATCGGCTGTTTTCATTTTCATATTTCTGCAAAAAATTTGCTATCGCCAAATCCACCCTCAGCGAGGATGTTTTAGCCGTAAAATCCGGACTGGAGCTTTACGGCCTCGGCAAGGTAGAAACCGTTTCCGGCGCTGCCGGCGGTGTACGCTTTATCCCCGGCCATCTGCCGGAGGACGACGCAGCCTTCTTGGAAGAGCTTGCTGCCCGCCTCACCTCCCCGGACCGCATCCTGCCCGGCGGTATGCTTTATACTACCGATATTCTCTGCCATCCGGAAACCGTAGTGCGTCTGGGTGAAATCTTCATGCTCCGTCTGCAGGAGCTGGCACCGGACTGCATCATGACGGTTGAAACAAGCGGTATTCCGCTGGCTATGCAAACTGCGCGTGCATTTAACGTGCCTCTTGTCATCGCCCGTCACACCAGTGATATTACCGAAGGCAGCACCGTCAACATCAATTACGTCAGCGGCTCCACCAAGGTTATCCAAAACATGGCCATGCCCAAGCGCGCATTGCAGCCCGGCAGCCGTGTGCTGATTGTGGATGATGTTATGAAGGGCGGTGGCACCGCCAAAGGCATGATTGCTTTGGCTCACGAAGTCGGCGCTCAGGTTGTAGGCAAAGCCTTTTTAATCGCCACCGCTGCACCGGACCGCAAGCTGGTAGAAGATTACACTGCCTTCTTCACCCTGCATAACGTAGACGAAGAACAGCAGAAAGTAACATTGGAAGTAAATAAATAATATAGAATACATAAGGCTGGCTAGAAGGTATTTTTAGATGATGCCTTATGGGCAGACCGAATTTTTATCAACTATAAACTACGTCAGGCTGTTTGGAAGGTATCAGATGCTAAACGACGGTGACGACGGCGTACTACTTGTACGTCTAGGAAACGTTGTGACGCAGATGATGCCTTATAGACAGTCAGGAAAGGAAGAACTCACATGTCAGAATTAGTAGCAATAATCCTCGCCGCAGGCAAAGGCACAAGAATGCGCAGCAAATACCCCAAAGTACTGCACAAGGTAGGCGGCAAGCCCATGTTGCAGCACGTAATTGACGCTGCAAGCGCTGCCGGCGCAGACAAAAAGGTTGTTATCGTCGGCCATGAGGCAGAACTGGTAGAAGCAATGGTAGGCAATCAGGGAACCATCGCCCTGCAGGCCCAGCAGCTTGGCACCGGCCACGCTGTAATGCAGACTGCCGATACCCTGAAGGACTTCCACGGCACTGCGCTCATCCTGTGCGGCGACACCCCGCTGCTGGACGGCGAAGAGCTGAAAAAATTCTGCGAAGCACATCAGGAAAGCGGCGCTGCTGCTACCGTACTTACGGCAATTATGGACGATCCGTTCGGCTACGGCCGCATTGTACGCGATGCTGACGGCAATGTACAGGGCATCGTAGAGCAGAAGGATGCTACCGAAGAACAGAAAGCTATCAAGGAAATCAACACCGGTATTTACTGCATGGAATGCCCGCAAATGTTTGACGTGCTGGCTACCCTGACTAACGACAACGCGCAGGGCGAATATTACCTGACTGACGTACTGCAAAAGCTCAACGAAGCAGGTTCTAAGGTTGGCGGTATTTCCACTGCCGACAGCGATATGGTTATGGGTATCAACTCCCGCAAGCAGCTTTCCGTTGCTGAAGGCGTTATGCGCCAACGCATTTTGGATAAGCTGATGGATGCAGGCGTAACCATTATGGATCCTGCCAGCACCTTCATCGAAGCAAGCGTAAAAATCGGCCGCGATACCGTTATTTATCCCTACACCTGGCTGGAAGGTACAACTGAAATCGGCGAGGACTGCGAAATCGGTCCTAACGCCCGCTTCACTAATGTAAAAATCGGTGACGACAACCATCTGCAATTCATCTACGGCCATGACTGCGAGGTTAAAAACCACGTTACCGCCGGTCCGTACGTTCATCTGCGTCCCGACACCGTTATCAGCGACCACGTTAAAATCGGCAACTATGTAGAGGTTAAAAACTCTAACGTAGGCGAAGGCACCAAGCTGCCTCACCTCACCTACATCGGCGACAGCGATATCGGCAGCGGCGTTAACATGGGCTGCGGCTGCATCACAGTCAACTACGACGGCAAGAAGAAGCACCGCACCGTTATCGGTGACAACGCCTTCGTCGGCTGCAACACCAACCTTGTTGCACCTGTAACCGTACAGGCCAACACCTACATCGGTGCAGGCAGCACTATCACCAAGGAAGTACCCGAAAATGCTCTGGGCATTGCACGTGCCCGTCAGAAAAATATCGAAGGCTGGGCCGAAAAATACCGTAACGAGGATAAATAAGCTTTTATAGTCACATATGTGTCAAAAAGTTTACAAAAAACTTGTGATTTACGTGTTTTTTGTGTATAATTAAATTTAAGTAAAGTTTTGCTCATCGCACCAGCAAACTACAACAAGGTAATTTTGGAGGGATTGGACATGTTGTCTGACGAGAATAAGTTAAGAATATTTACCGGTAATGCAAACCCTGATCTGGCACGCGAAATCGCTGCTTACCTCGGAACCACCGTTGGTGATTCTGTAGTTAACCGTTTCAACAACGGCGAAGTTCAGGTAATGATTAACGAAAGTGTACGTGGCAAGGATATCTTCATTGTACAACCGACCTGCGGCCCTATCGTTAACGATAACGTAATGGAGCTTTTGATTATGGCTGATGCCTTCAAACGCGCCAGCGCTAACCACATCACTGCTGTTATCCCCTACTATGGCTATGCACGCCAGGACCGCAAAGCACGCGGCCGTGAGCCTATCACTGCTAAGCTGATGGCAGACCTGCTGGAAACTGCAGGCATTACCCGTGTAGTAACCATCGACCTGCACGCTGCACAAATTCAAGGCTTCTTCAACATCCCCTTTGACCATATGCCCGGCGGCCCGCTGATGGCAGAATACATTAAATCCAAGAATCTGGAAGACATGGTTGTTATCTCTCCGGACCTTGGTGGCGTAAGCCGTGCCCGCAATTTCGCTGAAATGCTGAATGCACCGCTGGCTATCATCGACAAACGTCGTCCGGAACCCGGCGTTGCTGAGGTTATGAACCTGATTGGCGACGTTAAAGGCAAAACCTGCATCATGGTAGACGACATGGTTGATACCGCAGGCTCCCTGACCGAAGGCGCACGTGCCCTGAAGAAATTTGGTGCTAAAGAAGTATATGCATGCTGCACTCACCCGATCCTGACCGATCCGGCACTGTCCCGCATTGCTCAATCCGATATCACCGAGCTGGTTGTTACCAACACCATTCCTCTGGCTCCTTCCAAAAAGCACCCGAAAATTAAGGTGCTCTCCATTGCGCCGATTCTGGCAGAAACCATTCTGCGCATTTACAATGACTGGTCTGTAAGCCAATTATTCGATACCAAACACTAAGCGTAATATAAAAAGGCTTGCCTCTGGCAAGCCTTTTTGTTATGATTAAAGCCGGCAAAACTACCGGCTTTAATATTTGGAGTAACTATGCGTATCATTTATCTTCTTATTATCTGTTCCCTTGCCGGCGTACTGCTGCTGTGGCTGGGGATATACAAAAAAATCAGCAGAAAGACTGCCGCTATAAGCGCTGCTCTCAGTCTTACGCTTGCAGGCGCGCTGCTCTTGCTCGCCGTACTTCCCGGCAACAGCTTTTATGGCAAGGTTATAACACATGCGGAAAATACCCACGGGCGCAAGCTCATTGCCCTCACCTTTGATGACGGCCCTTATCCGCCCTATACCCAGAAGCTGCTCAAGCTTTTGGCTGCCAAAAACGTGCATGCCACCTTCTTTATAGTGGGCGAAAACGCTGCCAAGCATCCGGAAACAGTAAAGCTCGTCCAGGCACAAGGACACCTGATTGCTCTGCATGCAGGCTATCACAAGGATTTGCTTAAGCTCAGCAGCAGCGAAGCTGCCGCCAACATCGCCTATGGCAAGCAAACGCTGCAAAGCATCACCGGTACTGCACCGCAGTATATGCGTCCGCCGCACGGCTTCAAGGACTGGAGCACTGTCAAGGCTATCAATGATGCAGGTATGCAGATAGTAAACTGGAGCATCATTCCCCGCGACTGGACAAACCCAGGCGTGCAGGTAATCGCCGACAGAGTCTGCGAGAACGCATCCCCCGGTGCTATTGTCCTGCTGCATGACGGCGATAGTCCCAAAAATCTGGCACCGCGTGACCAGACGATTGAGGCAGTCGGCCTCATCATCGACCGTCTGCGTGCAGAGGGATATGAATTTGTCACCATCGAAGAACTTAATAAATAAAAAGGAGCAACAATATGAAACTAATTGTCGGCCTTGGCAATATCGGCCGCGAATACGAAAATACCCGTCACAACATCGGCTTTATGGTAGTTGACGAGCTGGCACGCCGTCTTGGTGTAAGCTTCGGTAAGGAGGACCGCAGTGCCTATATGGCAGAATACCGCGCTCCCGAAAAAATCATCATCATCAAGCCAACCACCTACATGAATCTCAGCGGTGTTGCTGTTGGTGCCTACGCCAACTTCTATCACATCGATCCGGATGATATAGCTGTTATCCAGGATGATATGGATATGCCCGTAGGTCAGCTGCGCATCCGTCGCAAGGGCAGCGCCGGCGGCCACAACGGCATCAAATCCATTACCGAGCATTTGGGCACCGATGCTTACCCGCGCTTTAAAATCGGCATCGGCCATCCGGCACGCAATAATAAGGCAGTTGTCAACCATGTACTGCATGCCTTTCAGGGCGAGGACAAAACCGCTATCGAAGCAGCAGTAGCAGAAATGGCCACAGCGCTGGAGGAATGGATTAAATCCGGCGATATCGAAGAGGTTATGCAGGCGCACAACAAGAAAAAGGCTAAGGCTGAAAAACCTGCAGCCGAATAAACAATATAAAAGAACTAGCAAGAGCAGTCATAGCTCCGGCTAGTTCTTTTTTTGGTTATGCAATATATTCAACAAAATTACGGCTTATTGAAGGCCGGTGTCAGCATCGGTTCAACAGCACCTGTATCAGGAGTAAGGTCTGCTGTTCCCCTGAGCACGATTTTGTCTGCCAGAACAAAGCCGTTCAGCTGACAGCCTGCACCTATCGTCACCGTTCCCTTCGCCAGCAGCAGCGCCTGTGCCATTTTGGTACCGTCACCCAGCGTAATATCGCCCTCTTCACTAATAAGCACTATGCGGTCCGTGTAATATGAACCCGGTGCGGTATTTATCGACAGCTTATTGGCTATCAATGTTGCACCCTGCAGGCCTTTGCTGCCAAGAATCAGCGAAGTATTACTCCTCAGATAATAAAAGCGGGCGCTGAGGCCGTTTTCCTCCGTAGTCCTTTTGTTCAGCGAAGCAGCGCATTTATTCTGCAGAAAGCTAATCTGCGGCAGCCTTACTTCTTCTGTGCTTGTATATAACGCTGCCTGCTGCAGATATTCTCCTCCTGTCAGCGAACGTCCCGCAAGAACGCTCTTAGCTGCCAGCTTCCGCATCTCCGGACTGAAGCTCACCCTAAGCCTGTGCAGCCGCTGTACTGCGCCAACATGATTAGCGGCTACGGCAGACACCTTCAGGTAATCTATCTGCCCATCCGAGCTGTAACTGCTTTCGCTTGTCACTTTTACCGGTTCGTTGCCCGGCTGCAGCTCGCCCTCATAGCAAAGCTGCGTACCCGCAGGCTGCGGTTTTTGACCTATAGCCTGCAATACGGAGCCGCACAACAGCCGCAGCTGCTGCCCCCGTAAAAAATCCTTTTCCGCCTCATAGCCCTTTACTGCATAAAGCAGGCAAAGCTGGGCGCTGAGTGCCAGCAAGAGCGCTGCCAGCAGGCACGGAAGCGATATACTGCCCTTTGCGCTATGCATCATCTGTTATCCTCGCACTATAACAAATAAAATACTGCGTCACCCGCATGCTTCTGCCGTTACGGTAAAGATCGAAGCTTACGCACAGCATTTGCGGCGAGCAGCGTCGCACCTGCCATCCGAAAACGCCTACCTCCTCCAGCGACACCGGATTCACACCCGTGCCTTTATTGGTACGCGTCCTCTGGTATATGCCCTGCTTATCGCTGTAAACAGTCACCTGTTTACACCCCTCAAGCATCCTGCAACTTATTTTGCCGTCAGTCTGCAGACGCACGCTCTGTGCATCATAGCAGACTATCTTTTCTAACTGCGCCAAAATATGCCGTCTGGCTTCCTGCAGCTGCAGCTCATCCTGCAGGCGGCCAAAGCTGAGACCGGCAGTGCCTGTTGCTTTAAAAACAAGCGTCACCAGCACTACTGCCAGCAAAAGTCCCAGCAGCAGCTCCAGAAGCAGATAGCCCCTCTGCCGTCGGCAGCGCACGGATAAGCGTAACCCTGACCTTGCCATAAGCAGCCTGCACCTCCTGTACCGCCAAACATTCTGTGCTGCCGGAGCTAATTCTTTGCGTCACGTCAAAGCGGCCGCTATATTCTTCGCCCGCCAGCACCTGCTGTGCGGCCTGCACCGCCTGCTGCAGTTCAAGGCTTTCATTCAGCAGATAATTGCTGCGGTAAAAGCCCTGTATCGCTGTCGCCAGCAGCACTGCCGTAAGGCAGAAGCACACCAGCTCCTGTACCAGGCAAAAGCCTCTGCTATTTTTCATAAACAGTCACCCTGCCTGTAACCGGCTGCACCGTCAGCCGGCAGTACATATCAGGCAGCTGTCTATGCTCCAGCCTGTAACCGCCAATGGCTGTCGGATTGCCGTTTTCATTATAGCTGAGATTCTTAATCGCTTTTTCGCACGTCAGGCTGATGTCAGCATCGAGCCTTACACGCTTCCAGATTTTATGCGCGCGCTCAATTCTGTAGCTATGCTTATCCTTATCGCTGACTTTAAGCGTGTACATATAATTTTCCGGCTGAAACAGCGTCTGCTGCTGCATCTGTCTGATATCCGCCGCCAAAAGATATGCTGTATAGCGCAGCTGCTGCCTGTAATACTGCCGCTGCAGCGTCTTGCTTCCGGGATACAGCATTACTGCCGCAAGTCCCAGGCACCCAAGTGCCAGCAGCAGCTCCAACAGCAGATAGCCTGCTGTCTTATTATTCACCGGCGTTAGCTTTACTGCCCGGTGAGGTTACTGCCGCACCCTTGCTATTTTTGCCGCTGAGGGTATAGGTGCCGTCGGTTGTATTTGGTGTATAGGTAAGTGCCTCGCCCTTGGCATCCTTGAATTCCAGCTTACCGCCCAGATATTCGCTGTCCAGTGTAGTAAGCTCTGCCGGCACAGTGCCTGCATCCATCTTATACAGCTGAATTGCCTGGTCGATAGTCACCAGATCGTTTTGCAGACGGGCATTCTTCACTCTGTCGTTAGCACCCGAAAGCGAAGGCAGCAGCATGGTAGCCATAATGCCAATCAGCGCCGCCGCTGCTACTACCTCGATTAAAGTAAAGCCTCCCTGTTTACGCATTGTTTTTAACATAATCGTACCTCCTGAATTTACTCCGGCATTGCCGAAAGCATCTCAAATAGCGGACCGATAACTATGCAGACGATTCCCGCTATGATAATCGCTGCCACTAAAAGCAGCAAGGGCACCATCAGCTCCTGCAGCCTGCCAAGCTGCTGCTGCAGACGCTGCTCACCGGCCGTTACTGCTTCCTGCAGCATTTGCGGCAGATAGCCTGTAGATGCGCCCACGCATACAAGCTCCAGCATCAGCGGCGAAAAAAGCTCTTTTGCGCCGCCTGCAGCCTGTTCAATCGCAATGCCTCGCTTTAGCCTGCTATTCAGCAGGCGCAGCTGCCCGGCATACTGCTCATCATCCATGGTATCCGTCACAATCGCCACCGCTCTTGTTATGCCTACACCGCTTTCCAAAAGCAAGGCCAGCAATCTGCAAAAGCGTACTTCTAATAAAAGTCCATGAAAATTTCCGCTTAACCGGCTGCGTAAAAAACAGCGCAGCAGCCTGCGTCCCAGCAAAAAAAGTGCAGCTGCTACGACTGCCGTCAACGCCAGCGCTGCCAACGGCTGCTGCAGCAAAGCATCCTTCAGCGTCAGCAGCAAAGCCAATGTACCCATCGGCAGCACGCCCATAGCGCTGTAGGTATCCGCCAGTACCGGCAGGATGTACAGTAAAAACAGCAGCAGCACGCAAAACGATGCCAGCAGCAAAAATGCCGGATAAGTTACAGCCCTTTGCACAAAACGCCGCAGCTTAAGCTGGCGGCTGTAATAATCTGCCAGCTGCTCCAGCAACGTGGCCAGCTCACCGCTTTCTTCCCCCACAGCCACCAAAGTAACTGCCAGCTGAGTACAGCAATCCGCTTCCGCTGCCAAGGCCTGTGCCAGGCTGCTGCCACGGCGCAGCCTTTGCTGCAGACGATAGCAGAGCAGCATCTGCTTAGCGCTGCCATGCTTTTGCAATAGCTGCAGCGCATTCAGTAACGGCAGGCCGCTGCGCAGGATTACCGCCAGCTGCCTGTAGAAGCTGATCTGCTCCGCCAGGCTCACGCCTCCTCTAAGCTTAATTTTCATCACCTCCACATGGCCGATTATAGACTATTTGTGAATTTTCTGTCTAATTTTATTTGTCACATATGTGAAATCTGTGTGACATAAAAATCTTTTTTTACCGCAAGCAAAAGAAAAAACTCTGAAAGCTTCATATTACAAGACTTACAGAGTTTTTCTTAACTGATTAATTTTCTGAAAATTATCTGTAATTATAACGTTCTAAGCAGTCTAAGCAACAATATTTTGCTCATGACCATGACGAAGCCAAACGCAAGCGCTAATGCCGAAAAGAATCACGCCGGCTACTACAAAAAGACTTTGCAACGGCGCAAATGTAGCAATAGCTCCGCCAAGTACAGGACCTACCATGGAACCGAACTGCTGCGCACTGAACATAAAGCCAAAAACGCGTCCGCGCTGGTCGGTAGTTGTATTGCTGGCCAACACCGCACTCAGCGAAGGCTGAATACCGGCACAGCACAAGCCATAGCAAAAATTACAGACACAGAACAAAAGCAGTGTCTGCGGCATTGCCGTCACCGCACTCATCAAGCCGGAAAGCAGCGTAGCAGCGCACAACGCTTTATAAAAGCCGTGCTCCTGTCCGAAGCGTCCCCAGCTCGGCGCAGTAATAGCACTGGCAATGCCTACGAGCGAGAAGGCCACGCCGGAAAGAAACATAATGTTGCCCTCACCATGGTTCAGCTCTGCGATATAAAGGCTCAAAATCGGCTGAATCAGCAGGATAACCATCTGAGCTACAGCAATGTAAATCAGCGTTTCACGAATTACAGGTTGCTGTAAAAGCTGTACCTGCGGCTTGGACGCAAGCTTTTTCGGCTCCGCCTTCGGCGGCTCGGGAATGTAGAACATAAATACCAGCGTAATAATTGTCAGTAACCCACCTGCAACAAAGAATGAGGCACGCATGCCAAACAGCGTTGCCAATGAACCGCCTACAAGCGGACCAATGACGTTGCCGCAGGTCAGTCCTGCCTGCATAATGCCCAAGCTCACGCCCAGCTTTTCCATCGGCACCAGGCTGGTAGCAATAGCCAGGCACGCACTCCACAAGCCGGCAGCAAAGCCCTGCAGCACACGCACACCGAACATCTGCTCCGGCGTAGTTACTATGCCGCCCAAAAAGTACGACAGAGCCAGGCCTGCACCCGCACGCACAGCCATCATCTTTTTGCCGTGCGTATCAGCCATTTTACCCCAGATAGGCGCCATGATACCGCCAATCAGAAAGGTTATGGAAAAAATCGCGCCGTTCCACATTTTTACATCATCGGCACTTACTCCCAGTTCGTTCATCAGATACATCGGCAAAAAGGGAATAAGCATAGTATAGCCTGCAGCCATCAGCACAACATTAACCGTAAGAATGGCTAAAACAATCTTCCAGTTTTTCATAAAATCCACCTCAAAATAAAACAAAATCATACAACAGTAATAGATTATTATAACGCTAAGGCCGTTTTTGTGCAAATAAAAAATCTGCAATACAGCCTCAATTGCATAATATAATTACACTTAAGGAAATATGCTCTGCCGCAACAGAAGCATATATAAAACTGTATCAAAACAGTATCAACACAACAAAACAGAACGCCGAAACCCGCTTGCCTAACGGATTTTCAGCGTTCTGTCTGTTTTTGGAGGAGAATTGAAATATCAATGTTTTCAGCTATACATACTATATATAGTAGCTATAACAGTCTTATATACTTCAAAACACACAAGGAAATATAGCTTATTTGTAAAAGTGTACCAAATTTACACCAAAAAAAGACTGCCTGCTATGCGTCAGAGCTGATACGCAACACAGGCAGCCTTTTCAGTTTACAATTCATCTGAACTATTAGAATGTAACTGTATTTATTATATCATAGCAAGCAGATTATGCAAGGCTAAAATAAAAATACGTTTACATATACAACTAATATACAGTAAGTCAAAATAAACAAGCGTGTAGAAACTATGTAAACATATACAGAATATACAAGAAAACCTGCATATTTAAACAGTGTATAACGTGGATAAACTCAAAAAATAATATTTTACGTCCGATAATATATGTTATGATAACTTACTGCTGAACATTGCAACGCTAGTTATTATGCTGGATTAATTCAGCTTTTTTAATTCTTCAGTCTTTTTTGTTAATTCATTTACCAGCGCTTTACACCGGGCAACGCCTTTTTCTAATTCTAAGCGTTTGTTTTCGTATATTTCAATTTTTGCTTTCACCGCTTCTATTTTTTTTGCAGTATCAGCATTTTCTAGTTCTGTTTCAATTTCGACTCCCAAAGCGTCAAATAACTCAAATTCTTTAATTATAGAGTTTATCCCTAATGCTTCTGCCATTTTTGTTGTAAATTCATCACTGTATAGCAAATCAGATAATGGGATATTAAGAATTTCAGCCAGCTTTACACGCTTTTCAAAGGGAATGACTTTTATTTTTCCGCTTTCATATTTATATATAACAGGATTTTGCACGCCTAACAAAGTTGCTAGCTTGCCTTGCGACAAAGCAGCGCTTTCACGTGCTTTTTTTATTATTTCGCCTATGCGCTGCTGTTCGTTCATTGCTTCACCCTCTTTTTTATATCTTATTAAGATTATATAACAAGTAAAGCAGTTTGAAAATATGTCTTGACAAGATATATTGAAAAAGATTATAATCTGTCTTGTTAGGATATATCTTAACAAGACACTATAAAGTGAGGTGAAAACAATGTTGCTGACAATCAACCCGATAGCGCTGGCGCTGCTCATGGCAACCAAGGCAATTACACAAGGCGAACTGTTAGAACAGGCTCATATTAGCCAAGCGGTTATAAAACGTATTCAGAGCGGGAAACCGATTAAACCCGTTACTGTAGGCAAAATAGCAAGTGCTTTAAACTGCACGCCTGCCGAAATTGTAGCCTAACCAATAAGAAACGAGGGATAAAACAATGACAAACAAAGACATTAATATGATTGCAAAGCTGATGCCTGCGTTGCGGATGACAAAGCAGGGCGCTAACCTTGAAACAATCAGTTTAGTAGAGGGCGCAACGATTGAATTAACTTTTCAAGGCGGTGAATGCTGGACAGTACATACAGGAAAACCGCTGCATGGCTTGAAGCTGATTAAAAAAATCGTGAAAGCATTGCAAGGACAAGTAGAAATTTATTAAGGCGGTGAAGAACAATGAGAACTACAAGAACAGTTAAACGCTTCAATTATGCGAGAGCAGCCTTTTATGTTTGGACGCTTGCAATGATCATGTTTGTTGCGACCAATGCAGCAGCAAAGTTTGCAGCGCTGGGACGTTAAAAATGAGCGAAGCGGAACAAATCAAAGAGCAGATATTTCAGCAAACCGCCTTGCGACTGTTCAGCCTGCAGCAGAGCTTTTTGCGGAACAGACAAAATAAAACACGCCTGGCATATCAGAGCGGGGCGCTTGAAGCGCTGGAACTGCTTATCAAAGAACTTCTCTTAGAAGAGGAATACGAAGAATGGAGAAAAACATGGAAAACAAAACAATCTATTTAACAGCGCAAGACGTGGCAGAAGCGCTTAACATCTCTCAAAGCATGGCTTATAAGCTGATTAGAGAGTGGAACAACAAACTGAAAGAGCAAGGAAAATTTGTAATGGCAGGACGCATTAACGAGCGCTATTTCCGTCAAGTGGTTGACGTTGTCGCATAAGGAGAAACCAAAAATGTTTATATTTTCCCCGGCACGCAAAAAAAGACTGCGTACTAATACAGGATGCTTTCCGGCTGAATGGCTTAACCAAACTTCACGAGAAGCAAGACGGCGGAAAGAACGCCTTGAAAGAGCGCAAGAACGCAAAGCGAAAAAATAATAGTTACCGGATGTTACCAGCGCCGGAAACCGCTACCAATACACCACCTACCCGCCACAGAGCCACCGACCGAAAAAGCCTTGCTGCTACCAACAGCAAAGCACAGCCACAGCGCCACGGATGCCCCACAGAGCGCACGAAAAGGGGCAACAGGTATAATTCTATACATGGCAAAACAGGGCGCTGAAAAACGATTCTACGAACCGCACAGAAAGGAGTAAATAACATGATTGATGTTAAAGATCTGCCGTCAATAGAACTTGCCTGCAGATTAAGTGAGGAAACTTCTTTTGAAGCCTGCATATACTGCATGAAGATTGCAAAGCGTTCAAAAGACGCAACGTGGGAACAGGACGCAACGTGGGAAACGGCTGTATTAGCTGCTAGTGCCGGATACGTCGCAGGTGTACGCCACGAACGTAAACGCCAACGCAAAAAACGCCAGCTTTCAAAAGATGAACTTGCACTAGTAAAAGCCTACAGAATAGCGGATGACAGCGAACGTCGCTTCTTGCTTAATTTTGCAAAAGTCATGCTGGAATATGCGGAAAAATCAGCACAGATTAAGCACTTGCTCAAAAAGATAAAAAAAGAGCCTGCCGACGCTGCCACACGTCAACAGGCTTGCACAGAATAATTTTCAACTAAAATTATAGCAGAAAAGCAGCCTTGTTGCAACTTTCTATAGTGGCAGCAAGGCTTTTAAATTTTTCTATATGGAGGGTAGAATGGGAAAATTAACGCTTGAAGATATTAGACCATACTTACAAGGCGTAAAGCAGAAAGGCGCTGAATCTGTTGCAACGTGCCCATTATGCGGAAAACCTGGACATCTATATATTAAGCAGGACGGGGAAAAGCTGCTACTGTATTGCCAAAAATGCAACGCTAGGGGAACAGAACTGTTTAGGGAATTCCGTAGATTAGGCGCAAAGCACGAAGAACCGGAACAGATCAACTATAAGACTGCAGCACCCACCGAAGATTATTACCACATTTACCGCCTGCCGAATGGTAAAGAACAATTCCGCAAGCGCCGCCGCAAGTGGTCAGACGGACGCAAGCAATTCACGTTTGAATATACAGACGCAGACGGAAAGAAGCAATATAAAATGCCTGCTGATGCCGTTATACTGTATAACCTTGACAAGCTGGCAGAAGCAGCGCCGGAAACACCGCTTTACGTTGTAGAGGGTGAAAAGTGTGCTGATGCTATGCTGCAGCATGGCTTGCTTGCAACTACCAGCAGCACCGGGGCACGGAAAGAAATAAAATTCACGCCTGCAGATAAAGCAGCGCTGGAAAAATTCAAGTTAAAAATCATTATTCCGGACAATGACGAAAAGGGCGCCGATTATGCTGCAGCTTTCAAGGAATACGCCTGCAAAATACTTGCCTTGCCGGACATTTGGGAAAAATGCCCTAAAAAGGGCGATATAGCGGACTATTTCGCAGCGGGCGGAAAGGTTGAAGCGATAACAGGCTATGAGTGGGAACAGGAACTTACACAAAGCTATATTGATAGTTTGGACGTGGCAGCGCTTTTAGATCCGAAAATTTTTAAGCGCTTACTGCTGCAGATCGGCGCTGACAGAATAAAAACACTAGCAATGCTTAAACATCGTGCCCGGACATTACGCATTGCACGAATATTCGGGCAGGCGTGGAAAGCCTACCAAGCAGACAGCGCCACACCGACCAACAGCACGGAACATAAAACCAGCTTTACCGGGCAGCCGTTAGCGCTGGCGTGCGGGGAGTGGATAGCCAACGATGCAGGAATATACCGCTTGAAGCAGCAAGGCGATATGGTGAAAAAGGATTACGCCTGCAAAATGCCCATTATGCCCGCTGCCGTCCTGCGTAACATTGAAACCGACACCGAAAAAGTACAGCTTGCATTCCGCCGGACAAAGTCACAGTGGAGCAAGTGCGTTTTCCCACGTTCCACGATAAGCAACAAAAACAAAATCATAGAGCTTGCAGACCGGGGAATTTTAGTTACCAGCGACACATCAGCAGCGCTTGTTACCTACTTAGGCGATTGCCTTGCAAACAACGCCGAAACTATACCTATTATCCAATCTGTAGAGCGCTTAGGCTGGGTAGACGGCGTTTTTGTTCCGTATAATGAAGCGTTGACGCTAGACAATGACGGACAAGGCGCTGAACTTGCAAGGGCGGTACACAGCAAAGGCACGCTTGAAGAGTGGGCAGCCTACGTCGCACCGCTCCGGAAACAGAGCTTATACCTGCAAATTGTACTAGCTGCTGCATTCGCCAGCGTACTGATTGCAAAGGTCGGAGCGCTGCCGTTTGTGCTGCATTTATGGGGCGGTACAGGTACAGGCAAAACAGTAGCATTAAAAGTAGCTGCCAGCATTTGGGGCAACCCGGAAAAATATATGCTGACACTTAACGGCACAACAAATGCACTTATGGGCACTGCTGCACTGCTGCATAACTTGCCGTTGCTGGCTGACGAACTGCAGACAATCAAGATTGATACCAATTTTCAAAACTATGACAAACTTATAATGCAGATCACAGAGGGCAAAGACCGGGCAAGGCTTACACAGCAAAGCACACTGAAAGAGCAAAAGACCTGGAACAACTGCTTCATATTCACAGGTGAAGAACCCATAACACAGAGCAACAGCGGGGGCGGTACGAAAAACAGGGTAATAGAACTGCAGTGCAAAGAGCAGATAATAAGCAACGGCAATGCAGTAGTAAACTTCATAGATTCCCATTACGGCAGCGCCGGACGTGCTTTTATTGAGCATATCGCCAGCAAACCAGCCGAAACGCTGCAGCAGGAATTTCAAGACCTGCAGAACGCCTTGCTGAACCTTAGTGGCAGCAGCGCTAAACAGTGTGCTGCACTTGCACTTATTGCGCTGGCTGATGCTTACGCCGATGAATGTATTTTCAAAGACAAACTGCAGGTATTAGACTTGAAGCAGCTTGCCGGAATTGCAAAGAGCCTTGCCGAAATAGACAGCGCCGAACGTGCCTACCACTATATTATGGATGTTATAGCAGCCAACGGGGACTATTTCGCAAGGCGTGGCGAACACGGATATTATAAAGCAGCTTACGGCGCTTGCTGGGGCAAAATCACTGATGATTATATAGCAATTAATAGAACACGCATTACAGAAGAACTTGCAAAGCAAGGTTACAGCCTTAATTCTGTAGTTGATGCATGGAAAAACAAAGGCTATATCATGACACGTTCGGACGGACGCATAAATCACACAGAGCGACTAGACAACGGCGCATTTTCAGCAATTCACCTAAAAAATACGCTTTAGGGTATGCAGGGTATGCACAGGGTATGCACGGCAAAAATCTTGAAACCTAGACAGGGCAAGGCTTTCAAGATTCGTGCATACCATAAATACCATGAATACCCTAAATATATATATACGTATGGAAAAAATAAAAAGCGTATATCACAAATCAATTACTCTTTTCTTAATAATTATATATATCTCTATTATTTTTAGGGTATGCGGTATGCACGAACCCCGAAACCTAGACAGGGCAAGGCTTTAAGGCGCATACCCAACGCATACCATGCATACCATTAATGCAGCAGCACCATTTACCGCATAGCAAACGGATATGCAAGACCGTCGGTGGCAAACTGCACAGCCTGGAGTGACAAGGTACTTACCCGGGGGGCGGTGGTTAGCGGTGGTCGAGCATCCCGCACTGAACCTTTTATAAAAATTTATAAAATTTTACTGATGATTACAGTAAACAAATAACACCATGTTTTGGAAATTTCGATACCCCCCCTTTAAAACATTCGGGTAGGAGTTTCCATTTTTTCCTTTACCAATTTTTACATTTAACGCCGAAAGAGCGCCGATAACTGCAATGGCAGCGCTGCAGAGCGCTTAAAAATTGCAAGCCTATATGATTACACCCGCAAAGCATAAAAACGGCGCTACGGGGCAAAAGCTGAACTATTAGAGGTATACGCAAAAGGAGCTGAACTATTATGGCAGTATATCAAGACAGGACCACAGGCAAATACTACTTTTCTTGTTGCTACAAAGATTGGCAGGGAGAGCGACGGCGCAAAAAAAAGTGCGGCTTTAAATTCGCTAGGGATGCCAAAGCAGCCGAAAGGGATTTTCTGAACCAGCAGTACGGCGCAAGCTGCATGAGCTTTAAAGCCTTGTACGAATTATATATAGCTGATTGCCGGGCAAGGCTGAAAGAAAGCACAGTGATCAGTAAAAATTCACTTTTTCAGCATTCCATACTGCCGTTTTTTCAGAGATTCGACAACATAGGCAGCATAACGCCAGCGCACGTCCGGCAATGGCAAAATGAACTGCTGACAAAGTACAAGCCTACTTCTTGCCGTCGGATACACAGCCAGCTTTCAGCAATTTTTAATTTCGCCGTCAAATATTACGGACTTGCAAGGAACGTAGCCTGCATTGCTGGCGGTATTGGAGCACGCAAGGCGAACAGCGCCAGCTATTGGACGCTTGAAGAATTTGACAAGGCTATTGAACAGGTACAGGCATTGCAGGACAAAGCAGCCTTGACAGTGCTTTTTTATAGTGGCTTGCGTGTTGGCGAATTATTGGCGCTGACAATGGCGGACTATGACGGCAGCGCAAACACCATAACAGTAACAAAGACACTGTCACGCACAGCAACAGGCTATATAATAGCGCCACCAAAGACACCAAAGTCAAGGCGAACAGTCACTATTCCTTGCAAGGCTAGCGCCGTGTTAAATGCCTACATTGCTACACTGTACGAACCACAGAAGCAGGATACTATTTTTATTGGCTTGAACGGAAACCACCTTGCCTATGTTATGAAGCTGGCAGCCGTTGGCGCTGATGTAAAAAGAATAAGAGTGCATGACCTGCGCCACAGTCACGCCAGCTTGCTGATAAACAACGGCGCAAACATAAAGGCAGTATCGGAACGGCTGGGGCACGATGATATAAAAACCACGCTGAACACCTACGGACACTTATACAAAAACCAAGATAACGCACTTGCCGCAATGCTGGACAAAATATAAAAGTGTACCAAAAGTGTACCAACACAACAAAACAGAACGCCGAAACCCGCTTGCCTAACGGATTTTCAGCGTTCTGTCTGTTTTTGGAGGAGAAAATATGAATTTGCTTAAAAAGCAAATAGCAGCTCGTTTAAAAGTAGAGGAGCTAACCAATGCACTTAAGGAAATTATCAAGGTCAAAGGTCAAGGCTGCAATGCAAAATCAGGAAGGGACGATATACATTGGTTAGCCATCACTAACTTCACGATTATTGTAGCACATATTTTTACAGTTAGCAATAGCTAATTTTAATTTTTTTATTTTTTTCGCGATTAACGCTGCGTGCAAAAAAACAACGCAGTCACGTTGCCGTTTTACGGAATACGTAACTGCGTTTAAGCTTGTAATTGTTATTCTTCCGGAGTTTTCTCCTCTGCATTTTCTTTAGCCTGCTCCTGCTGCAGCAAAGCCATAAACTGCTCGCCGGTGATAGTTTCCTTTTCAAGCAGGTACTGTGCCAGTACATCCAGCTTATTTCTGTTGTCCTGCAAAATCGTGCGTGCCTTTGCGTGAGCCTCCTTAATCAACGCCAAAACCTTGGCATCAATCTTGCCGGCTGTAGTTTCACTGCACTGCAGGGCAGCGTCACCGCCCAGATAACGGTTGGCCACAACCTCGGTAGCCATCATATCAAATTCTTCCGTCATACCCAGACGCGTTACCATGCTGCGTGCCAGCTTGGTTGCCTGCTCGATATCATTGGAAGCGCCGCTAGTAATGCTGCCGAAAACAACCTCCTCGGCACTGCGGCCGCCGGTCATAGTTACAATCTTGTTGAACAGCTCTTCCTTGGTCATCAGCACGCTGTCATTTTCGCTGATTTGCATGGTGTAGCCTAAAGCGCCGTTGGTACGCGGAATAATAGTGATCTTATGAACCGGAGCACTGTGCTTCTGCATAGCAGCAACAAGTGCATGCCCAATTTCGTGGTAGGCAATAACCTTTTTCTCTGCGAGAGAAATTACCGCACCCTTACGCTGATAACCGGCGATAACGGTTTCAATGGATTCCTCCAGATCTTCCTGCTCCACCACGTTACGATGCATTTTTACAGCGCGCAACGCACCCTCGTTGATAATGTTGGCGAGCTCCGCACCGCTGGCTCCGGCTGTTGCCCGCGCCAACGTACCGTAATCGATATTGTCTGCCATACGCACATTACGTGCATGAACCTTCAGGATAGCCTCACGGCCTTTCAGATCTGGCAGCTCAACAGGAATGCGACGGTCAAAACGTCCCGGACGCAGCAGCGCCTTATCCAGAGATTCCGGACGGTTGGTAGCTGCCAGAATAACTACACCCTTGCTGCCGTCAAAGCCGTCCATTTCGCTCAGCAGCTGATTCAAAGTCTGCTCGCGTTCATCATTGCCGCCGAACTGGCCGTTATCACGGCGTTTGCCGATGGCATCGATTTCATCGATAAATACTATGCAAGGTGCCTTTTCCTGCGCCTGCTTGAACAAATCGCGCACACGGGCAGCGCCCATGCCAACGAACATTTCTACAAATTCACTGCCGCTGATGCTGAAGAACGGCACCTTGGCTTCACCTGCTACCGCACGCGCCAGCAAGGTTTTACCCGTACCGGGAGGGCCTACCAGCAATGCACCCTTCGGCATGTTAGCACCGATATCCTTGTACTTGCCTGGATTATGCAGAAAATCCACCAGCTCCATCAGTGCTTCCTTAGCCTCGTCCTGACCTGCTACATCGGCAAAGCTTTTGCCTGTCTGCGCTTCCACATAGACCTTGGCATTGCTCTTGCCGAAGCTCATGGCGTTGCCGCCCATGCGCTTGCCCATGAAGTACATAAATAACTGTCCCAGGCCAAAGAAAATCAGAATCGGCAGTACCCAATTGGTGAAAAAGGTTACCAGAGGACTTTGTTCCTTAGGCACAACCTGCGTAAATTCTACCTTACTCTTCATCAGACGGTTAGCCAGCTCCGGGTCTTCCACTCTGCCTGTAACGTAAATTTCTTTTTCGTTGTTCTTATCAACCGCAGCCAGACGCTTATCGGTAATTTCTACCTTAGATACCTTGCCTTCATCCACCATCTGAAGAAAATTATTATAGGAAACCTCCTTCATTTTCGGGTTAAAGAACATTGGCATGATTACGGAATTGAATACCAGAATCAAAACCAGCATCAGCATATAATAATACGTCAATGGCCGTTTTTTATCATTGTTATCGTTCATCATTTCATCTCCTCGCTATGCTTTATAAGTATTATTGTATACCTATTTATAGCAATAAACAAACGAAAAAAATGTGAAGCTGATTGTATCGTCAACACAAAAAGTGTTAAAAAATCACACTCTCCCCGTCCCCTGCAAGAATACTTGTATACATGCGTCCTATCCCTTGAATTTACATGTCATTTTCTATACAATTAGCTTGTAACTATCTAAGGAGGTCAAACTTATGCCTAAAATTAATACAGTTTTAGTTGCTAACCGCGGCGAAATCGCTATCCGCGTTTTCCGCGCCTGCAACGAATTAGGAATCCGTACTGTTGCTATATATTCCAAGGAGGACACCCTGTCCCTGCATCGCAATAAAGCCGACGAGGCCTACATGGTAGGCGAAGGCAAAAGTCCGACCGACGCTTATCTTGATATCGAAGACATTCTGCGCGTAGCCAAGGAGCATGACGTAGATGCCATCCATCCCGGTTATGGCTTTTTATCCGAAAACAGTAATTTAGCACGCCGCTGTGCTGAGGAAGGCCTGATTTTCATCGGCCCGCGTCTGGAACACCTGGTAATGTTCGGCGACAAAATCAACGCCCGTAAGCAAGCCGAGCTGGCAGGCATCCCCATGATTCCCGGCAGCAAGGGTACAGTAAACAGCCTCGATGAGGTACTGGCCTTTGGCGAAAAATGCGGTTATCCTATCATCATTAAAGCAGTCAACGGCGG
>ULVX01021866.1_pt1 | contig 22953 bp, 21 predicted proteins | sample 1959811 | NCBI WGS metagenome assembly ULVX01 (sample SAMEA4835797, study PRJEB28245) | human gut metagenome | biome: gut microbiome; material: fecal sample | place: Denmark | collected 2008
ATCGAAGAAAACCGCGCGCCGCAGATCAAAAAGCTCCCGCCTCTGACCGGCGGTCTGGTTGGATATTTTGCATACGACTATATCAAATATGCGGAGCCGACGCTTCGGCTGGACGCAGAGGATCAGGAAAAGTTCCGGGACGTCGATCTGATGCTGTTTGATAAGATGATCGCATTTGATCACTATAGACAAAAGATCATCCTGATCTGTAACAGTCGGATATCGGAAGCAGACGTGCAGGCAGAAGGTGGACAGACAGCAGGCGCGGCAGCGGCAACGAACCTCCGTGCAAGGGGGAAAAGCGCGCGGGCAGCAGCAACGGACGCCCCGGTATCTGCAGCAGCATCCGATACCCTGGAAGCGGTTTACCGCACAGCCCTTCAGACTCTCGATCAGATGCAGGACATCATCGAAAAGGGTGCAGAAAAAAACGTGTCCGCAGGGAGGCTGACAACAGAGCTCACGCCGCTGTTCGATCAGGAAAGCTACTGTGAAAAGGTGGAACAGGTCAAGCATTACATCCATGAGGGAGACATTTTTCAGTTGGTGCTTTCGAACCGTCTGGAAGCAGGATTTGACGGAAGCCTGCTGGATACCTACCGGATTCTGCGGACAAAAAATCCGTCACCGTACATGTTTTATTTTTCCGGCGACGATCTGGAAATCGCCGGCGCTTCGCCGGAGACACTGGTAAAGGTGGACAATCAGACCGCATACACCTTCCCTCTTGCCGGGACAAGACCCAGGGGAAAGGACGAAAAGGAGGATCAGGAGCTGGAAGCCGATCTGCTTTCCGATGAAAAGGAGCTGGCAGAGCACAACATGCTGGTGGATCTCGGACGAAATGATCTTGGGCGGTTCTGCCGGTTCGGAACGGTAGAAGTGGAAAAATATCTTTCGGTCGAAAAATTTTCCCACGTCATGCACCTGGGATCGACCGTGCGGGGCGAGCTTTGCAGCGATAAAACGGCGCTGGACGCCCTGCAGTCAGTGCTTCCGGCGGGAACCCTTTCGGGTGCACCAAAGCTTCGCGCATGTCAGATCATCAACGACCTGGAAAACAACAAGCGCGGCATTTACGGCGGTGCCATTGGCTATCTGGATTTTGCGGGAAATATGGATATGTGTATCGCGATCCGGCTGGCATTTTGCAAAAACGGAAAAGTATTCGTCCGGTCGGGAGCCGGAATTGTGGCGGACAGTGTAGCACCGAAGGAATATCAGGAATGCATCAATAAGGCGAAAGCAGTGGTGCTGGCGCTGCAGGAAGCGCAGAAACTTGGAAAGAAAGGGGAACGGGCATGATTTTACTGATCGATAATTATGACAGTTTTTCCTATAACTTATATCAGCTGATCGGGGCGATCAATCCGGAGATTAAGGTGATCCGAAATGACGAGCTGACGGCAGAAGAGATTGAGGCATTAAAGCCCGAAGCGATTATCCTGTCGCCGGGGCCGGGGCGTCCGCAGGATGCCGGCTGCTGCATTGAGGTGGTGCAAAAGCTCGGCGGGAAAATCCCGATCCTCGGCGTGTGTTTGGGGCATCAGGTGATCTGCGAGGCATACGGCGGAGTTGTTTCCTATGCAAAACAGCTGATGCACGGCAAACAGTCCGTGACAAAGCTCGATACGAAAACGCCGCTGTTTGTTGGTCTGCCGGAGGAAACGACGGTGGCACGGTACCATTCGCTGGCGGCGCAGGAGGAAAACTTTCCGGAATGCCTGCAGGTGACTGCCAGGACATCGGACGGTGAGATCATGGCACTGCAGCATAAAACAAAAGCGGTGTACGGCGTACAGTTTCACCCGGAATCAATTTTAACTCCACTTGGGAAAAAGATGCTTGAAAATTTTTTACAGCTTGCGAATGCAGAGAAAAAGGAGAAGACAATGATTAAAGAAGCGATTGTAAAACTGGCAGCAAAGCAGAACCTGGATTATGAGACCGCAGAAGCTTCGATGGATGAAATCATGGGCGGAAAGGCAAGTCCGGTACAGATGAGTGCATTTTTAACCGCGATGGCGATGAAGGGCGAGACAATCGAGGAAATTACCGCGTGTGCGGCGGGGATGAGAAAGCATTGTGTACGCCTGCTACATGATCAGGATGTGTTGGAAATCGTTGGAACCGGCGGTGACCATTCCAATTCCTTTAATATTTCTACAACGTCTTCTCTGGTGATCTCGGCAGCAGGCGTTCCTGTGGCAAAACACGGCAACCGTGCAGCATCCAGCAAGAGCGGTGCGGCGGACGTTTTAGAAGCACTTGGTGTAAAGATCACCATCGATCCGGCAAAGAGCGCAGAAGTGCTCAAAAAAATCGGTCTATGCTTCCTGTTTGCACAGAATTACCACCTGTCGATGAAATATGTTGCACCGGTCAGAAAAGAGCTGGGTATTCGTACGATTTTCAATATTCTTGGACCGCTGACCAATCCGGCAGGTGCAAACATGGAGCTGATGGGTGTTTATGACGAGGCACTGGTGGAGCCGTTAGCACGGGTACTGGCAAACCTTGGCGTGAAAAAGGCAATGGTCGTATATGGACAGGACGGTCTGGATGAGATTTCCATGAGTGCACCGACGACAGTCTGCGAAGTAAAGGATGGGGAATTTTTATCCTATGTGATCACTCCGGAGCAGTTCGGCTTTACCCGCTGCAGCAAAGACGAGCTGATCGGCGGAAGCCCCCAGGACAACGCGCAGATTGCACTGGCGATTTTAAAAGGGGAAAAAGGACCCAGACGGGATGCGGTCGTTCTGAACTCCGCAGCGGCAATCCATATCGCAAAGGGCATTTCAATCGAAGATGCGATCAGAGAAGCGCAGGAAGTCATCGACAGCGGTAAGGCGCTTGCACAGCTGGAGCAGTTTGCAGCGCTGACGAATCAGGAGTAAGAAGATTGAAAAAATTTTTCAATCGCGGGATTTGTGTCTGCGCGCACTTGGCACAAACTCGACATGCGCAAAAAGCGTGCGCAGAAATGAGTGGAAAGCATGAAAGAAAAGACGATTCTGGATACTCTCGCGGACGCTGCGCGGGCGCGTGTGGAGGAAAATAAAAAGAAAAAGCCGATGGAGGTTCTGAAAAAAGAAGCAAAGAGCCTGGCTGCAGATACCGGGTTCCCATTTGAAAAAACGCTGGCGGCACCGGGGATTTCGGTTATCTGCGAGGTGAAAAAGGCATCTCCATCCAAAGGACTGATTGCAGTAGACTTTCCGTATCTGGAAATCGCGCGGCAGTATGAGCGCGCGGGCGCATCTGCGATTTCCGTGCTGACGGAGCCGGAATATTTCCTCGGAAGCGATGACTACCTTCGGGAGATTGCACGTGAGGTGAGCATTCCGGTGCTGCGCAAGGATTTTACGGTGGATGAATATCAGATTTATGAAGCAAAGATTTTAGGTGCTTCTGCGGTGCTTCTGATTTGTGCGATTTTGTCCGAGAAAGAGCTTGGTCAGTTTTTAAAAATGGCGCATAGTCTTGGCTTATCGGCGTTAGTTGAGGCACACGACGAAGAAGAGGTTGCGCGGGCGCTGCGTGCCGGAGCGCGGATCATCGGCGTCAACAATCGGAACCTGAAGGATTTTACTGTGGATGTCAAAAACAGTGTGCGTCTGCGGGCGCTGATTCCGCCCGAGGTACTCTACGTCTCCGAAAGCGGCATCCGGGGTGCAGAGGACGTTGCCGTTTTATATAAAAATGGAACGGACGCGGTGCTGATTGGCGAAACGCTGATGAGAAGCAGCGACAAAGCGGCGATGCTGCAGGAGTTGAAGAGGGACTGCCATAGTGAGCAAAAGCAGCGCAGCAAAGATATAATTCGAACTGCAAACATCGCAGAATCTGCACACCCACGCCTCAAGATCTGTGGGCTGTCCCGCCCTTGCGATATCGAATGGGTCAACGACGCCGGAGTTGATTTTGCAGGTTTCGTCTTTGCAAGGAGCAGGCGGCAGGTCTCACCCGAGCAGGCAAAACAGCTGCACAGCATGTTAAAAAAAGAAATCCCGGCAGTCGGTGTTTTTGTCAACGAAACAATAGAAACCATCGTCGGTCTGGTAGAGGATGGCGTCATTGACTGGGTGCAGCTGCACGGGCAGGAAGACGAGGCATATATAAATGAACTGAAAAGCAAAGTCAGCTGTCCGGTGATCCAGGCGTTTTCCGTTCGGACGAAGGAAGATGTGCTGCGTGCCAGGGAAAGCTACGCAGATTACATTTTGCTGGATCAGGGCAGCGGCGGAACCGGAAGAGTCTTTGACTGGACTTTAATAGAATCTATCGGCCGCCCATTTTTCCTGGCGGGCGGGCTGAATGCAGAGAATATAAAAGAGGCTGTGCGAACGGGAGCCTGGGCGTTCGACATCAGCAGCGGCGCAGAAACCGACGGTTTTAAGGATCGGGAGAAAATTTTCGCGTGCGTAGCGGCAGCACGACAGAAGGAGGAATACAACTGATGGAAAAAGGCAGATTTGGAATACACGGAGGACAGTACATCCCGGAGACGCTGATGAATGAGATCATTCATCTGGAGGAGCAGTACGAATTTTATAAAAATGACCCGGAGTTTTGTGCGGAGCTTGATGATCTGTTAAAAAATTATGCAGGAAGACCGTCGCTGTTATATTATGCGGAGAAAATGACAAAGGATCTGGGCGGTGCGAAGATCTATTTAAAGCGGGAGGACTTAAACCACACCGGCTCTCACAAGATCAACAACGTACTCGGCCAGGTGCTGATGGCAAAAAAGATGGGTAAAACCCGCGTCATCGCAGAAACTGGCGCCGGACAGCATGGGGTTGCCTGTGCAACAGCTGCGGCACTGCTCGGACTGGAATGTGAGATTTTTATGGGAAAAGAGGACACAGACCGGCAGGCGCTGAATGTTTACAGAATGAAGCTTTTAGGCGCAAAGGTGCATCCGGTAACAAGCGGAACCCAGACCTTAAAGGATGCAGTAAACGAGACGATGCGTGAGTGGACAAACCGCGTATCGGACACCCACTATGTACTGGGCTCTGTCATGGGACCGCATCCGTTTCCGACGATCGTTCGGGATTTCCAGTCTGTCATCGGACGGGAGGCAAAGGCACAGATTCTGGAAAAGGAAGGAAAGCTTCCGGCAGCTGTTTTGGCGTGTGTCGGCGGCGGCAGCAATGCAATGGGTATGTTCTATGAGTTTATTCCGAAAAAGAAAGTTGCATTGATCGGCTGCGAGGCCGCAGGAAAAGGAATCGATACGGATAAGCATGCAGCAACAATGGCAAAGGGAACGCCAGGTGTGTTCCACGGTATGAAATCCTATTTCTGTCAGGATCAGTACGGACAGATTGCACCGGTGTACTCGATTTCTGCAGGACTGGATTATCCCGGTATCGGACCGGAGCACGCATGGCTGCACGATACCGGACGCGCAAGCTATGTACCGGTAACGGATGAGGAAGCGGTAGAAGCGTTTGAGTATCTGGCGCGTACGGAGGGCATCATCTGCGCGATAGAGAGCGCCCATGCGGTTGCGCATGCGAGAAAGCTTGCACCGACCTTGTCTTCGGATCAGTCGATCATTATTTGTCTATCCGGGCGCGGCGACAAGGACGTTGCAGCGATTGCAAGATACCGCGGCGAAGATATTTCAGAGTAAACCCGAAAAACAGAGGATAAAAGAAAACTTTGGCAGGCGCAAAAAACCTGCAGGAAAGGCTGTCCGAAAGACAGAAGGAAAAAGATGAGCAGAATCCAAAAGGCATTTGAAAATAAAAAGGCATTTATTGCATTTTTGACAGCGGGAGATCCGTCCCTGGATAAGACAGAGGAATACATTCTGGAAATGGAGCGGGCAGGCGCAGATCTGATCGAGATCGGCATTCCGTTTTCCGATCCGATCGCGGAGGGACCGGTCATTCAGGAGGCGGATATCCGGGCGCTTTCCGGCGGTGTGACGACCGACGATATTTTTGACATGGTAAAGAAACTGCGGGAGAAAACAGAAATTCCGCTGGTATTTATGACATATTTGAATCCGGTGTTCCATTACGGCTACGAGGCGTTTTTTGAACGCTGCCAGGATGTAGGGATCGACGGCATCATCATCCCCGATCTGCCCTTTGAGGAAAAAGAAGAGGTTGATGTTGTTGCAAGCCGCTATGGCATAGACCTGATCTCGATGATTGCACCGACCTCCAAAGAGAGAATCCGTAAGATTGCCAAAGGAGCGAAAGGGTTTTTGTATGTGGTATCGTCGATGGGCGTAACCGGAGAGAGAACCAATATCACCACCGATATCGGCGGGATGTTAAAAGAAATCCGCAGTGTCAGCAGCGTTCCGGCAGCGGTTGGCTTCGGTATCCACACACCGGATCAGGCGGCAGAGATTTCCAAAACGGCGGATGGTGTTATTGTCGGAAGTGCAGTTGTAAAGCTGATCGAAAAATACGGCTCTCATGCGGGCGGACATTTATACACCTATGTGCGGATGATGAAGGATGCGGTCAGCCACAGCAAATAAGCGGAAGCACCCACGCTGCGGTTTCTAAACGGGCACGGCAGGAGAAGGCGCGTGAAAAAAATCTTTTCTATCGGAAAGAATAGTGCTATAATATTTTCGAATTCTATAGAAAACTGCAAAACAGACGCCGGCAAAAGAAGAACCCGGCGGATGGGAGCCAGAAGTAAGGAGTGTGGACAAGATGGAAAAAAAGAATCTGGACTGGGCAAATCTCGGATTCGGCTATATGACAACAGATTACCGTTATGTGGCAAACTACAAAAATGGTGCCTGGGATAAGGGTGGACTGACAGACGATCCGACAGTTACCCTGAACGAATGTGCAGGTATTTTTCATTATTGCCAGGAGATCTTTGAAGGTCTCAAAGCATATACAACAGAGGATGGACATATCGTAACGTTCCGCCCGGACTTAAATGCAGTCCGTATGATGGACAGCGCAAAGCGTCTGGAGATGCCTCCGTTCCCGGCAGAGCGTTTCCTGGAAGCAGTAGAAGAAGTGGTTAAGGCAAATGCTGCATGGGTTCCTCCTTACGGCAGCGGCGCAAGCTTATATGTTCGTCCTTATATGTTTGCAAGCTCTCCGGTTATCGGCGTTAAGCCCGCGGATGAATATCAGTTCCGCATTCTGGTAACTCCGGTTGGACCGTACTTTAAGGGCGGCGTTCATCCGCTTACCATCTGTGTCAGTGATTTTGACCGCGCAGCACCGCATGGAACCGGACATATCAAGGCTGGTCTGAACTATGCGATGAGCCTGCATGCCTATGTAACCGCACATCAGAACGGCTACGATGAAAACATGTTCCTTGATCCCGCAACCCGCACCTATGTAGAGGAGACCGGCGGCGCAAACTTTATCTTCATCGACAAAGAAGGAACTCTTGTCATTCCCAAGTCTGACAGCATCCTTCCTTCTGTAACACGTCGTTCCATCGCAGTCGTTGCAAAGGATATCCTGGGCATGAAGGTGGAAGAGCGTCCGGTTAAACTGGCGGAGCTTTCTGATTTTGCAGAATGCGGCGTCTGCGGTACAGCAGCTGTTGTGTGCCCGGTCGGCAAGGTGGTAGACCATGGCAGGGAGATCTGCTTCCCCAGCGGTATGGAAAGCATGGGACCGGTGATCCAGAAGCTGTATGACACTCTGACAGGTATTCAGATGGGCAAGATCGAAGGACCTGCAGGATGGGTTCATAAAATTATGTAACGGATTTATATTACAGCCGCAGGGTGCATGGATTTGCTGCACCCTGCGGCTGTTCTTGCTTTTTTAGAGATAACCTAACTATTTTGGGTGTTGCATTTTTTCATGGAATAGGGGATGATAAAACCAGAGATTCCGGAGAATTGCCGGACAGGAAAGAGGGAGAAACCTATGAAGAAAAAGACTGTACATATTATTTCCCATTCCCATTGGGACAGAGAATGGTATCTGCCGTTAGAGCGGCATAAAATGAAGCTGCTGGATCTGATCGACACCAACATGGAACTGTTTGACAAAGATCCCGGCTTTTACAGCTTCCACTTGGATGGTCAGACCATCGTGCTGGACGACTATCTGGAAATCCGTCCGGAAAAAAGAGAAGAGCTGTTAAGACATGTCAGAGAGGGACATTTCCGGGTAGGTCCCTTCTACATCCTGCAGGATGAGTTTTTAACCAGCGGTGAAGCAAATGTCAGAAACCTTCAGACCGGTATCCGTGAAGCAAAGGCCTACGGCAATCTGACAAAGGTTGGCTATTTCCCAGATGCATTCGGCAATGCGGGACAGATGCCTCAGCTGCTGACCCAGGCTGGCATGGAAGCTGTTGCGTTTGGCCGCGGCGTAAAGCCGGTTGGTTTTAACAATGAATTAAAAGAAGGCGGCGAGTACGAATCCGCTTATTCTGAAATGCAGTGGCAGTCCCCCGACGGCACAAAGCTTCTGGGTATCCTGTTTGCAAACTGGTACTGCAACGGTATGGAAATCCCGGTGGATGAAAAAGAAGCAAAGGCATACTGGGAGGAACGTCTTGCAAAGGCTGAGATGTTCGCATCTACAGACGAGCTGCTGTTCATGAACGGCTGCGACCATCAGCCGGTTCAGAAGGATCTTTCCGCAGCAATTGAAACCGCGCGCAGATTGTATCCCGATATCGAGTTTGTTCATTCTAACTTCGAAGATTATGTCAAGAAGGTTCAGGCAGAGGCAGGCGAAAAGCTTTCTACCGTAAAAGGCGAGCTGACCAGCCAGGAGACAGACGGCTGGTATACGCTGGTCAATACCTGTTCCTCCCATGTAACCTTAAAGCGCCAGAACCGCAGAAACGAGGTTGCACTGGAGCGCGTATCCGAGCCTCTGGCTGTATTTGCAGCAGAAAACGGTAAGGAATATCCCCATGACCGTTTCAACTATGCATGGAAGATCCTGATGCAGAACCATCCCCACGACAGCATTTGCGGCTGCAGCGTGGATCAGGTCAACAAAGAAATCGAAGTCCGTTTCGACCGTTCCACAGAGATCGCCCATACCCTTTCCGAGGATGCTTCCGCTTATGTTGCAGACCTGACAGATACTTCTGTATTTGAAAAATATGGCGAAAACGCAGTTCCGTTTGTTGTGTTCAACACCACTGGCGACGAGCGCACCGGTAAGGTGACAGTAGTATTGGATGCAAAGCGTGACTACAACAAGTGGCTCTGGGACGGACGCCGCGATATGAAGGCATGGGAGCTGCCGGAGTACGTTGTTGTGGACAGCGAAGGCAATGTACAGAAAGCAACTGTAGAAGATGCAGACGTAAAATTCGGCTATGACCTGCCGGATGACAAGTTCCGTCAGCCTTACATGGCAAGACAGGTGAAGGTTTCCCTTTTTGCAGAAAAACTGCCTGCACTGGGCTACCGTACCTATGCGCTGGTTCCTGCAGAAGCCGTTGGGACAGCTGGAAAGGGCAGCAACATCGCAAGCGATGACCGTCATCTGGAAAATGAATTCCTGAAGGTTGCGATCAACGACGATGGTACGTTGAATGTTCTGGACAAGCAGACCGGAAAGACCTACGAAGGTCTTGGATATTTTGAAGATACCCTGGATGCGGGAAACGAATACATCTACTTCTGCCCGAAGGGAAATCCTGCAATTGTGACAAAGGGCACAAAGGCAGAAATCAAGCTGGTGGAAAATACCGATTTTGCGGCAAGCGTGGAAGTGACCAATGTGCTGACCGTTCCGGTTTCCGCAGACGATCAGTTAAAGGAAGAGCAGGAAGGTCTTGTAGAATTCATGAAGCGTACCTGCGGCAGAAGCAGTGAGACGACACAGATCGTTCTGCACACCACAATTACTCTGGAAAAAGACAGCCGCAGCGTGAAGTTTGTAACCGAGTTCGATAACACTGCAAAGGATCACAGAATCCGCGTGGTAGCACCGACCGGAATTTCCTGCACACACCACTATGCAGACAGCGTATTTGAAGTGGTGAACCGTCCCAACGAGCACAGCAAGCTGTGGGAGAATCCCTGCAAGTGCGAGCATCAGCAGAGCTTTGTGGGCTTAAACGATGAAAAGGGCGGCATGCTCATTGCAAACATTGGTCTGTATGAGTATGAAATCCTTCCGGAGGAAAAGAATGCACTGGCAGTTACCATCCTGCGCAGTGTTGGCGAGCTGGGTGACTGGGGCGTATTCCCCACCGAGCTGTCCCAGCAGCTGCGTCATATCACTGCAGAGTACGAGATGACCTTCTTTCCAGGGGATCTGGTTGAAAGCAACAGCTTCAGAAGCGCATATCAGTTCCAGGTACCTTATACAGTTGCACAGACCAAGGTTCATGCAGGAACCCTGCCGGCTGAGAAATCCTGGCTGACCTGGGAAGGCGAGCGTATGATGTTCTCCAACCTCAAGGAGAAAGCAGAAGGCACTGACCGGATGGCACGTTTTGTCAACTGCTCCGGCGAACCCACCGTTCTGCGTATCAAGAAGGACCCTTCTTTTGAAACCCTGTACTTCTCCAATATTCTGGAGGAAGAGGTTCGTCCCGAAACTGCAACTGCAGACGGCTGGTATGAAATTCCTGTCAGAGGCTTTGAAATCGTAACAGTTGGAATGAGATAAAAAATATTCTATTGCAAAAAATGGGAGAAGCTGTTGTGCGAATGTGCAGCAGCTTCTTTTGATGCATTGCGCGGAAAGCGATGCTGCGCAGCTATCGTCCGCATGCGCACAGATAGGTTGACGGATGCATACAGGCTTTCCGTATACCGGAAGCCTGAATTGCATAAATTTTGTATTGTATTATCATATTTGTTTTTTCGATGAAGCAGAAAGAAGAGGGAAAAGGAAATGTTGCGAAAGCCTGGAATTTGCCAGAAACCGGTAATAACGTTGTATGAAACGCCTGCATATGCAGCGTGTGGTACGGCTGTCGGCGCAGAGCCTACGGGCGTACCGGAAAATGGCGGTGTTGCAGATGAAATTCTCTTTGGATGGCAATACGAGGTTTTGGAAGAAAATAACGCTTTTTATAAAATCCGGACGCATTATGGATATGAGGGATGGATTGCGGCAGAAGAGTATGTGCCCATGGAAAGTGTAGGCGATGCAGGCGTATGCTATGATGCACAAAACTCCAGTTGTGCCATGCAGCTTTTGCAGGTTTGCCAGAATATTGCAGACGTGCTGGAAGCGGAACGGGTACAGGCAAGGCGTATCACGACACTGTATGCCGGAAGCCTGATTTGGGCAGAGAAAGATTCGGCTTTAGGCGATAGTAACGCTGCAGCCCGTCTGCTGCAGCCGGGCTGGCGACGCGTCTTTTTACCGGATGGAATGGGCGGTCTTAGGGAAGGATATATGCGGAGCCGTTTTCTGGAGCCGTGCCAGGGACAGGAACGGTGGAGAAAATGGGCGACGCAGCGGCCGACGGTTCTGACGGAGCGTATAGACGCAGTATCACAGTCGGAGCCGAAAGAACAAGAGGATGCAGACGCGCTCAGGTCGGAAGAAGCTTTCCGGGAAAGCATCGTGCAGACTGCGTATTCCTATCTCGGGACGCAGTACCGCTGGGGCGGGAAAACAGCATGTGGAATTGACTGCTCCGGTCTTGCGTTTATGAGCTATTTTCGAAATGGGATCCTGATCTGGCGGGATGCAGCGATAAAAGAAGGCTATCCGGTTCATGAAATCCCGATAGAACAGGCCAAATCGGGTGATTTGCTCTTTTTTCCGGGACATGTGGCGATTTATCTGGGAAATGGAAAGATCATCCATGCGACCGGACATCCCGAAAGCAGCTGTGTGACCGTCAATTCCCTGTGGGAGGGCGAGCCGGGATATCGGGAAGATTTGAAAAACAGTCTGTGTGCAGCTGGAAGCATTTTTTAAAATGGAGAAATCTGTATTACCGCAAAAAGATTTCCTGAAGGTGTCTGGTAAAAGATTTTTGTTTGACTTTTTCAAAAATCAGAAATATAATAACTTACGAACGAGTAGCAAAATTGCGTAAATCCAGTTTTGCTGCTCGTTTTTTTGTGCGAAAAAAGGAGGAAACTTATGAAAGCGGAAAGCAACAAAATGAAAGAAATGCCGGTCAATAAGCTCATGATTCAGATGGGAATTCCGATGATTTTATCGATGGCATTGCAGGCGGTTTACAACATTGTGGACAGCGCCTTTGTCGGAAATATGAAATCCGGGAGCGAAGCGGCGTTAAATGCGTTGACACTCGTATTTCCGGTTCAGATGCTGATGGTGGCAGTCGGAATCGGCACCGGTGTTGGAACCAATGCCCTTCTCGCATTGACCCTTGGGCAGGGAAATTCCAAAAAGGCGGCGAAGGTCGCCGGAAACAGTCTGTTTTTGGGCGCGGTGATCTATGCGGTGTGCCTGTTGTTTGGGATATTTGGGGGAAAAGCGTATATTTCCTCTCAGACCATTGACCCGGAAGTAATTTCGATGGGAACGGATTATCTGAGCATCTGCTGCGTGATTTCGTTTGGAATTATTTTCTTTTCCATCTTTGAAAAACTGCTGCAGGCGACGGGACGTTCACTCTATTCCACCATCGGTCAGGTTGTGGGTGCGGTAGTAAATATCATTCTCGATCCGATTATGATTTACGGAATCGGACCTGTTCCGGAAATGGGAGTACAGGGCGCTGCATACGCGACGGTGATCGGACAGGTGGCATCTGCGGCATTGCTGTTTTTCTTCCACATAAAATTCAATAAAGAATTCGAGCATGGCGTAAAATATCTGAAACCGGACATCGGAATTATAAAAGAGATCTACGCAATCGGGCTTCCGGCAATCCTTGCACAGGCACTGATGTCTGTCATGGTTTATGTGATGAACCTGATTTTAAAATTCAATCCTTCCGCCCAGACCGCATACGGACTGTTTTATAAAGTCCAGCAGTTTGTACTGTTTCTGGCTTTCGGACTGAGGGACGCGATCACGCCGATCATAGCATTTGCATATGGAATGGGAAGCAAAAAGAGGGTTCAGGACGGAATGAAATATGGTCTGATTTATACGGCTGTGCTTATGGTAATCGGAACAGCAATTACGGAAATTTTCCCGGACGCGTTTGCTTCGCTGTTCAATGCTGGACAGTCGAGAGAGTATTTTATTGGAGCGATGCGGATAATTTCGATCAGCTTTCTCTTTGCGGGAATCAATGTGGCATATCAGGGAATCTACCAGGCACTGGAAAGCGGTGCAGAGTCTCTGGTGATTTCTCTGCTCAGACAGTTTGTGATCCTATTGCCGCTGGCTGGTATTTTTTCCGTGTTTGTCAGAAACGGACAGGCAGACGTTTCGCTGATCTGGTGGGCGTTCCCGATCACAGAGCTTACTGCCTGCCTGGTGGGATATGCCCTGTTAAAGAAAGTCAAAAAGAACAAGGTGGAAAATTTGGAATAAGGAAAGAGCAATGCCGGATTTGTATGAAAAAGTGTTCAAAAAACATCCTCGAGGATACTCTGTAAAAAGGAATTCGCATTATGAAAAGGGGGTGGAGGAATAGGGCTGCCTTAGCAGGATGATCGTATGGAAAAGAAAATCCTTTTCGTCATAATAGAGATTCATGCTGCCTTCATAACGCTCTACAATCCGGCGAACACTTTTCAAACCAAATCCATGCGAAGAAGGCTCTTTTTTGGAAGTTATCAGTTGATGGTTATGTGCAGTAAAAGGATCTGTACGGCAGGAGTTTATCATAGTAATAACGGCAAAAGGAGTATGTTCTTTTCGATGTACATTCAGTTCAATCAGGGCATGATCGGTTTTGGATGCAGACTCTAAAGCATTATCTAAAATATTGCAAAAAATAGCAGTAAGATCAGCATCCGGGAGATGGCGCAGGACACCGCTGCGGATATCCGTATGGAAAGTGATATGTTTTTCCTGACATTGACGTTGATAACGGGAAAGAATTACGTTCAGCATATGGTGGTCGCAAACACGGGCGCTTTCTGCCAAATCTGAGGACTGTAAAAGGGTATGGATGTAGGTGTCAATTTTTTCATATTCTTTGGCAGAATTCAAAATCTCAAGGGACTGCAGGTGCTTTTTCATGTCATGGATCAAAATACGCTGGCTCTCATGTTGGGATAAGAGCATTTTATAATAGGCAGCGGTGTCGGATTCCTTTTGCAATAGAAGCTGCATATCTGTATACTGTGCACTTTTCTTTTGTGTATACTGGTTGATGCCGAAAGCAAAAATATTGCTGATTAGCAGTAATATGGCGCTGATAGAGACCAGAATATTGATGGAGGAAGGTAAAGAGATATACTCTCCAACCTTAATTAAGGTAGCTAAGGTAAATATTGTTGCAACCGGAGTAAATAGGAGCAATAAGCTATGCCAATCTTTTTGGGGATGATATGTTTCCTTTTTAAAGAAAAAGATAAGAAGATAAGCAGCAATAAAAAACAGCCCTTTGCTGAAAATTACAAAAATGAGCGAATAAGGGAAAATATCATAATGATGTAAAAAAGTTGGGGTGAAAACACTGAGGATACCAATCGGCAGAATTTCACACGCTGCCATCAGGGCAGAGAGGATAATGGCATGGAAACATGCCGTATACCATTTTGTCCTATGGAGGAGATAAAGAAGAAGGAAGTTGATCAGAGTGTATAAAATTAAATTTAATCCGGTTACTTTCAGAAAAGAAAAGCCCAGAAGGATAGCATATGAAGCGCTTAGGAAAGCGGTGCGGATTAGGGGAGAAAATTTAGCTGGAAAAAACGTATCGGAATAAGCCCAGAATATAATTGCTTCTATGAAATAGGATAAGAAAAAAACAATAAATGTTTCCATAGTCACGCCCTGCTTTCTAAATATAATAAATAGGCATTTTTAAATTCCGTATATTTCCGCTTAGTCAGATAGGCAGTAAATTGTCCGTCCTCTAGATAAATTATGTCATGATTAAAATTACTTACATGCTTCAAATTCACAATAAAACTGCGATGAGATTGAATAAAACAATTTTTAGGAAGGATCTCAATCCAGTATTGCATACTGTGAATAGATTCATAATCTTTTTTGGTGGTATGGACAATGATTTTTCGCCCTTGAGTTTCAATAAGAATAATATCGTTGACAGGAAGGGTCAGGGTTTCTTCTTTTGTTTCCAAGGCAATCTTCTGGGACAAAGTATGGTATACAGCAAGGGCATCCTTCAGATTACGGAACAGGCGTTGCTTCTCTAAGGGTTTGGAGAGGTAGCGGAATACATGGAAACGCATTGCCTCATCAAGGTACTCAGAGTAAGAGGTGACTACGAATATAATAATATTTTTGTTACGTTCTTTTAAGACATTTCCAATATATATACCGTTCATTCCGGGCATTTCAATATCCAGAAAAAGAATATCAATGCTCCCGGTATAGGATAGCAATTCTTCCCCGCTTGTAAAAGTGATAATTTTAGGAAGTGTTAGGTGATGCTGCTTAAAGAAAAGCTGCAGACAGTGCTGGAGTTTTTGAATAAATAGTTTGTCATCATCACAAATAATAAGTTGCATTTGCAGAAACCTCCTGCCGAAAAAGCACTTTCTATTATATAGAAATAGAAAGGAAATGCAAGTATCCAGAGTGAAATGACATAAAAAAGAGTAGGAATATCGGTTTTATTTATCCTTTAAAAAGCTCTTTGAGTTTCTCTTTACGAGAAGCTCCACGAATTCCTGTACTAATTCTACATCTTCATCGGAGCATAGCTGTAATTTATCCAGAATATTTAAGGGAACATTATGGGGATGCATTTCCCCAAGGACAAGATAGTCCGGAGATACTTTTAAATGTCTGCAGATTGCGATAAATTTATCCATACTGGGCTTTTCGCATCCACGCTCGATGGAAGACATATGATTCTCAGAAATATTAATAGAAGAGGCCAGTTCGTATTGTTTTATCTTTAATTCCTGACGACGCAACTTGATACGATTGCCCATTTCATTATAATTATAGTCCATTGTTAAATTTCTCCCTTATGTATGTATTGTAGCAATAGGATGAGCGAAACAGAAGAATTTATAACAGAGGAAATCTGTATCACGGTGGAAAATTTAAAGAAATAACAGAAAAATACTGTAATACATGTTGTTTTTAGAGAAGAATAAGGAATTTATGACAAAATAGGTCGAAATAAAGACCATTGGAGCATGAGTACTTTAAAAAAGCGGGGAAATATGTAAAATAATATATATAGGGGGAGAAAAATAAAATCAGAAAAGGAGATTAAGATGAAAATGAAAAAGGAAGCAGTGGAGAAAGTATCAAAAAAAGTAGCAGTAGTATTAGAAACAGTTTTGAAGGTAGAGGCAAATTCAACATCCTGTGGATTGATCTATCAGCCGAAAGAACCTAAAAAAATGGATAGATTCAAAAGGATAAATAAATGAAATATTGTACAGGTAAGATAGTGGAGTGGCTGATCAATCATGATGCTATAGAGAGTGACGATAAGGAATTATATGAATATGCTCTTTATAGTTTATGGTTATTGGTCACTCCTCTATTTTTAGCAATAATTGTAGGGCTGTGTTTTGGGAGAATAAAAGAGGGGATTGTTATTGTAATACCATTTATGTTACTTCGTAAATTCAGCGGTGGATATCATGCAAAGCATTTATGGATATGTCTTACAAGTTCCACATTATTGTTGAGTTTATGTGTAAGACTTTCCTTTAATTTAAAGTACGATTGGAAATTAGCAATCATAACAGCTGTTGCAGGAATCGGATTGGGGTATTTCAGCCCAATTGACCATGAAAATAAAAGGCTGAGTAATGAAGAAAAGAAGTTGTATAAAAAAGCAACTGTTATTTTAACAAGCATGAGTTGGGGAGCAGCACTGTTGCTGCAGTTTTTTGGACAGGAGATGTATGCAGTGTGTATATCGATTGGGATAATGATGACAGCTGTATTACAGTGGCCGGTTGCTTTGACGAGGTGATTGAAAATACTCAAAATGACCAAAATTGAATGAAAAATGTTGTTTCATGTAAATGCTATTGAATTTATTACAAATTTATGTAATTTTATTATTACAAATCGTGAGGATTTGTATTTTAAGATTTAGTAAGAAAGGAGAAGCTCAAAATGAAAATGCAGGCACCTGAAATTACGGCAGTTGATATTGCGGTATGTATGAGCAAGGTTTGCACTATAGGATCATAAATGATAAATGGTACAAGCTAAGATGAGTGTCTCCCATAGAATAATGAGTGTTAACTAGCTAGTTGATAAATCATTGCTCAAAGGAGACACTCATAAACAAATTAATGGACGAGAAAATAAGTTTGTAAAAATATCCGAAAACGAGTAGGTGATTGCTACCAAGTGTATAGGAGAAATTAACGATTGAGAGGGAGAAAAATTGCATGAAAATTAGAGAAAATCTTATTTGTAGATTTGAAGATGGTGTAATTTTCGATACTGAAAAAGGTGTTTTATATGAAATGAATGACTCTGCAAATGAAATTGTAAGAATGATCTATGAGGGAAAAAAAGTTGAAGAAATTCTAGATGTATTAGATGTTATATATGATAAATCTAACAAAGAAGAAATTGTGGGATTTGTTGAGCAAACCATATTAGATTTGAGGAAAAAAGGTATTCTTGATGAATAAAAAAATATATTCCGCTCCGTTATCGGTATGTTGGGATTTGACTTATAAATGTAATTTAAAGTGCATACATTGTTGCTTTGGAAATTTAAATTCTCTATCTAATATTCAACATGAGAATATTTCATTGAAAGAAAGTTATGCTTTGATAGATGAATTGGATAAAATAGGGGTCACTGTATTAGAATTTGCAGGAGGTGAACCGTTAATTCATAAAAACTTTTCGGAAATATATAATTATGCTGCTACGAAAAAATTCAAAATTTCTTTGGTTACAAATGGAATATTATTAAGTGAAAAACTGTTGGATATGTTTAAAAGGAATCATATTGCAAGAATTCAAATTAGCTTAGATGGTTTTAACAAAGAGCTGCATGAGTTTATTCGTGGAAAAAATACATTTTATAAGACAATAAGTAAAATTTGTTTAGTGATAGAAAAAGAAATTTCATTAATAGTAGCAACGGTTGTTCATAAAAAAAATTATCTTTATTTAAGTGAATTTGCTACCTTTCTTGTTGACTTGGGTGTTAAGTGTTTTAGAATCCAATTTTTACTGAATATAGGAAATGCAAAGGATAATAATGATGATTTGATGATAGATAATAATGAACAGATTATAGCAATTAAAAAATTATATGAAAATACTTATGTAAAAGAAGGAAAGATAAAAATTATTTTGCCATGTTCGTATGAATCGATGATTAATGAAAAAAAATTAATAACACATAGTAAATCATTCTATTCTAATGAGTGTGGAGCAGGTACATTACACGCGAATATTAATCCGTATGGAGATGTGACGGCATGTGCACTTCTTGTTGACAAAAAATGGATAGAAGGAAATATTCATTTTAATCATTTTGCTGACATATGGAGAAATCCACAAGGATTTAAGACGTGGAGAAATGATTATGAATTAAGTGGAAAATGTACGGAGTGTGAATTATATTCAGATTGTCATATGGGATGTAGAGCCATGGGATTCTTAAAATATGACGAAGAAGAATTAGCCAATAAAGCATTGTGCTGGGGTAAAAGAAATGAAATGGTATCCGTTTAGCTGTGAATTAAATATAACAAATCATTGTAACTTGAATTGCTATTTTTGTAGTATGAATAGTTCAAGAATAGACGACTTTGAATGTTATGATTCGCAGAATCTTGAAGTAATTATGGAACAACTGAAAAGAGTGAAATGTCTATATATTTCTCTTAGTGGAGGAGAACCGATGACTCATCCACGTTTTTATGAAATTGCACGTACATTAACAGAAAATGGATTTAAGGTTACAATGGCTACAAATGGCATTTTGATTAACGATAAGTCAATTGTAAAAATTAAAGAGGCAGGGATAAAATGGATTCAAATTAGTATGCATTCTATTTCTGACGAAGCATGTGCGAAAATCATGGGCGCTCCGGTGCAAAAGAAGCTGCTAAATGCGATTGATATAGTTAGCAGAACCGAGGGGATTGGATTAACAGTTTGTATTGTCAAAAATCATTATAATAGAAATGAAATAGAAAGCATTAAAAGTTATCTGGATGATAGGGGGATTACTTATATATTCCGTGATGAATTATTTGTTGGAAGGCTAAAAGAACAGAGCGAAATAAATTATGAAGTTTTAGAGGAAAGAAAAATAGATATATTTCAAAAATATATTTTGAATAGAGAGTCTAAATATAGTAAAATTAGAAAATTTGCAATTTTAGTTAATGGAGATATTGTTCCTTGTACAGAATTGAGTGTGAAACTCGGTAATGTGTATCAAAATGATTTGGAAGAAGTGTGGGAGAAAAATAAGGTAATTGGCTTATGTAAAGGTTGCGGAGATGTTCCATGTTTAGCAAATTATTATCATCATAACGTTGAGATAAGAGAAAAGGTGGATGCTATAAACTATGATTCAAAGCAAACTTATAACAATTATTAAAGATTGTATAAAGGATCAAAAAAACATAACTTTAAATACCGTGTGTGGTAGCAAAAGTATGAGACCACTTATAACGGACGACACAAAGTTATTTGTGAAGGCAGTTAATCAAATTAATGTTGGAGATTTGTTATTACTTGATTTTTATACAGAATTATGCTGCCATAGAGTAATAAAAATAAAGAATGGGATTTATACAAAAGGAGATAATAATCCCACCGTTGATTACGAAGTAAAAACAGAGCAAATTTTGGGAAAAGTGTATGGGATTAAGCGAAATGGAAAGTTTTATGATTTTAGAAAAAAAACTCTTAAAATTTATGGTTGCTTGATTGCATATATGTCAAAATTGAGTGCAAATTATGATAAAGAAAAAACTATATACAAAAAGATATGTTACATAATTATGAAGTTTTTTATAAATGGAGTTATTGCAAGGGGAGAATATGAAAGTATTTAATACACCAATTTATGCATGCATTGATTTGACATACAAATGCAATTTTTCATGTCGACATTGTATGTTTTTGAATGAAAATCTAAAGGAATATACAACAGCACAGATTATAAATCTTCTGGATCGATTGGAGGATGAAAAGTTTGTTGCGGTTCAATTTTCTGGAGGAGAGCCTTTGTTAAGAGATGATTTTTTAGAAATATTGGATTATTCAAGTCGGAAAAGATTTGCGATTTCATTGGCAACAAATGGCTCTTTGATAGATGACAAACTAATCCAACATTTAAAGCAGAGTAAAGTGAAAAATATCCAATTAAGCATAGATGGTTTAGAAAAATCTAACAACTCTTTAAGGGGGAGCGGGACTTTTAATACCATTGTAAAAGCGTTGGATAAATTATTAGAAAACAATTTGCCAGTGGCTGTTGCAACAATGGTAACAAAGGAGAATATAGAGGAAATGAAAGAAATGCTCGATTTTTTGAGCAAAAAAAATATACAGTATTGGAGGTTACAACATATTATATGTGAAATGGCAGACATGAAGAATAAACTCATAAGCATTGATGAGTATTTGACAGCGTATGAAAGCATAATAGAGTATGCTAAAGAGAGGAATGTGAACTTCCCTATAACAATGCCTTGTTACTTTAGGGAAAATGTTCCAAGTAATTCGTGTGAAAGAACATTAATAAATATTTCACCTGATGGGAAGATTACAGGTTGCTTCTTAAATAATACTAAAGAAGGAGAATTCATTCCATTATCTTGTGAAGAATTCAAGAAAAATAATAGAAAGGGAAGATATTATATTTGTACAAATGCTTTTGAGGTGATTGAAGGAAATGAATCAATTAGAAATAAATCATATCAGTAAAAATTTTATATCTCATGGAAGAGAAGTAAAAGCACTAAATAATATAAATATAAACATTAATCAGGGAGATTTTGTGGCGCTGATAGGATTAAATGGAGCGGGAAAAACTACATTATTGCGGATTTTATCGGGGATACTTTTACCTGATTCGGGTGAGGTTAAGATTTGCAATACATGCTATAAAGATAATGAGAATAAAATAAAAAGAAAAATAGGAGTAGTTATGGGTGGAGATCATTCACTCTATGGAAAGCTAACTGCTGCTGAAAATTTAGAATTTTTTGGTTCTTTCTATGCTCTTAAGCAAAAGCAAATTAATAAGAAAGTTATTGAACTTTTGAATCTGTTTGGATTAACTCAGAAGAAGGATATTTTGGTAGAAACATTTTCAAAAGGAATGAAGCAAAAGCTGTTAATTGCAAAAGCTCTTTTACATGAACCAGAAATTTTGATTTTAGATGAACCATGTAATGGAATAGATATAGTTACAAATCTTGAAGTAAAAAACCTTTTAAAAAAGTTAAACAGAGAATATAGTAAAACGATTATTCTTACTACACACAATTTGTATGATGCAGAGGATTTGTGCAGTAGACTTTGTATTTTAAAAGAAGGACAAATAATTGCAGAAGGTGCATTTAATGAAGTTTACCAATCCTATTTTAAAAATGCAATAATTAGCATGGTGTTAAGAGATGAATTATCAGATGAATCAAAAGAAAATTTGATAAAAGAACCTAATGTAATCGATGTTATTAAAAAGGAAGAAATGAGAGAATATGATATTGTAATTGATAAGGAATATGGTATCTTCAATTTGAATAATATTCTTCAGTATATCAATATCGATAACTTAATTAGTATTAATGAAAAGAAAATCACATTAGAATTTTTATTACAATATTTGGTGGAGAAAAAATGAAAAATGTATTTGTATGTATAAAAAATGCTTTTTTACAGGACGTGCGCTATCCATGTAATTTTGTGTTTGGAATGCTTACTCCGTTGTTATCGTTGATTCCTTTAATGATCACGATTCAAATGTTTCAAAGACAGAGTGATTTGGCATGGTACCTTATTGGCCTTATAATATGGATGTACTTAACTCAAATAATATGGGGGAATGGAGTCATTTTAAAAAACGAAAAACAAATGGGAACATTAGAGCAGCTGTTTTTGCTTCCTAAAAAGTTATCCTTTTTTGTTTTTTCCAAGAGCTTGTACTTTGTTATTAAGGCACTTATATCAATGATTTTTGTCGTTTTATTTTGCAATTTTGTTTATGATTCCAATATTGAAGTAGTTAAAATTTTATGTGTGATATTAATCGGTTTTCCATTTTATTATTCTATTTCTATAATTATATCATTATTTTGCCTGAATGTTGATTATTTATTTCCTGTATTACAAACTGTTTTGGGGGTGGTTATGATATTTTCGGGCATGACATATGATATTAGTTTAAATGGAAAGTTAGCTTTTCTAAACAAATGTAATATTATATATCAAGTTATGCTTTTGGCACGAAAATCATCTTCCTTGGATTTTGTAGAAATTTTTTTGTCTCAGGAATCATTAATTATTATTTTAGGTGGAGTGATTTCATTTTTGTTAATGATTTTTTCTATAAACAGATTTATTACAAAGCATAAATTAAAAGGAGTATTTTAATGTTTATGGCAATAAAAGGAGTGTTAAAAAAAGAGTTTATATATATGTATAGATCTCCCAAGGGAACTATGTTTGAAATTTTACTGCCGATAATTAATATTATTCCATTGTTGTTAACAGTATGGTTTTTGAATAATAATTTTGGAAATGCTGCTTTTGTTGAGTATACTAACACAAATCATATGAATAATTACTATTGTGTTACATTACTTGGGCTGGTATTTATCAATTTATCAGAAAGTTCAGGGTATTTACTTGAGAGAGAGATGTACTTTGGAACGCTTGAACAAATATGGTTAGCGCCGAATAGTTCCCGAGCATTGATTTTTGGTTGGTATATTTTTTTGACTTTAAAGTCGTTACTACATTTTAT
>ULVX01054568.1_pt1 | contig 22925 bp, 13 predicted proteins | sample 1959811 | NCBI WGS metagenome assembly ULVX01 (sample SAMEA4835797, study PRJEB28245) | human gut metagenome | biome: gut microbiome; material: fecal sample | place: Denmark | collected 2008
TAGTAGGACAAAGATACTAAATTGAAAGCTATTCACAACATATTAGCAATCTATAGTTAAAGGTTGAATATTTGAGAAATTAGTTACGATATTACGGTTGGCATCAGGTGCTCCCAATAGAACAAAGATACTAAGTTGAAAGCTTTTCACAACCTGCCGTGGAGAGTGGGTGCTGCCATCTATTCTCACGAACCGACGGCAGCTATAACTTAAATACTTATTGATCATAATCGTTTCCACGGGCAGAGTTGAACCACCGCTTAATAGCCTTGTTTCGGGCGTGGAATAAAACACGATATAAAAAGCCTAAATTTTCAACGGTCTATAATATTAACCTTGTACCACACCGCAGCCTGAGCCATGGCGGCTTCAATAGCATCGAGCACGCTCTCGCAGTTGGCTTGTGTTATCTGCAAATGACGTTCAGGGTGCTGTCCGTCGTGGTCGCCGCTGGTAAGGTGTATTATAAAGAATGTACGGTCGGTATCATGGTGTGCCACTAGACCACGTTTAAGTAGTACCTCTTTGGTATGATCAAAATCGGCTTCGGTGGTTGGTACTACCTGAAGCACGCTCCAGGGATACTCATTGGCGGTAAGAATGGTATGTCCTTCTTGCTTGCTGATGGTGAAGGAATAAATGGTGTTTGATGTCGTCATATAGTTTTCTGTTTTTTTTGTCTGATTTCGCAATGATACTGTGGTGTTCCTAGTAGGACAAAGATACTAAATTGAAAGCTATTTACAACGGTGTATAAATAGTTTTAGCAATTTTCAGTATATTATCTACGCTGTACAGATAACTGGACAAATGGAAAAAAGACATGAAAATCATGAAAACCTTTAATAAAGTCATCTTACTTCGACCGAAGTAAGCACGTTGACCGACTCGAAGTAAGCGCTTACTCCGTTCGAAGTAAGCACGCGTATCGTTCGAAGTAAGACGACTTTATTAAGAATTAGTGCAACCAGCACGAGGTCGGTGCGGTGGAAGCCGGTGGACATAAAGTTTTGGGATTGCCCCATCACAACGGAAAACTCTGTCCGGCAGAAGTCGACAAGTACATTACCGAGTTTTATGCCGGACCAAGCTGGGACTACATGGCCGCTCCGGGAATGGTGAAACAATTTGATACCATCGTGAAGCAACGTGGCGTGCTACTGGCAAAAGGCCGTCTGCTCGGTCTGCAGTTCGATACCCTGTTCACTGACGATTTGTACATCAGAATAGCCAGTCACGCCATCGATATGGCCTACCGCATCGTTCGTGCCCTGTGTGAAAAAGGCTACAAGTTCCTCATCGAACCCAAAACCAACCAGCTGTTTGTCATCATGGAAAACAAGCATCTGGAGGAACTCTCGAAGACCATCGGGGTGGAAGTCTGGTAAAAGGTAGACGAAGAACACACAGCCGTGCGTATTGCCACCAGCTGGGCGACTCGTGAAGAAGACGTGGATGTGCTTATCGGTCAGCTGTAATTTCTCGAAACAACAGACATGATGATTGCCGGAACAGCATCCGGCAGCAGATAAAAATAAAGAGTCTCGATTATCTTCTCACCAGAAGATAAAGAGACTCTTTTCCTTTGTTATTGTAGAACAGGATATAGATAGTTCCAAATAAGATTTAACTCTGCCTGCATGTCTTGGAGGTGAGCTGTGACGACGATGACAGCATTCTTCTCAGGAAAAACCAAGATAAATTGTCCATTAGCACCATCCGCCCGGAATGCATTGTTCCGGCAGCGCCACATCTGGTAGCCATATCCCTGAAGCCAATCGCTGTTCTCTGGTGTCATCTTGAACATCTTGAGCATTGCTGGAGTTACACCCGCTGGACGGGATTCTACTTGTTTGGTAGAGGCTTCTTCAATCCATTTAGATGGTACAATTTGCTCCCCGTTCCATTTTCCCTTCTGGAGTAAAAGCAGCCCCATTTTTGCCAAATCTTCTGTTTTCAGATATAGACCCCATCCTCCACAATTGATTCCTTGAGGACTTTCTTCCCAATGAACATTAGTAATACCCAATGGTTCAAACAGGCGTGGGCGCAAGAAATCAACAATTTTTTCACCTGTTACTTTTTGGCAGATTGCAGAAAGCAGATAGGTTCCTAAACTATTATAGGTAAAATAAGTTCCCGGTTTATGCTTGATTGGATAGTTGAAAAATTGCTTGATCCAATCCGTGTCTTCACTATTTCGTATTGTATTTGTAGGATCAGTTTCATGACCGCAGCTCATGGTGAGTAGATCCTTTATTGTTACGTCGGCCAAATATTGAGGTATCTTAGCCGGACATTTGTCAGGGAAGAAAGATATGATTTTGTCTGTCAATTTCAATTTGCCTTCAGCAATAGCTAGCCCCACAGCTGTTGAAGTAAATGTTTTACTGATAGAATTTAAAATATGAGGTTTATTCTCTTCTCCTTCACCCATCCATTTTTCATAGTAAACTTGACCGTTTTGTACAATCATTACGCTATGAATGTCTTGACCTGCCAGTCTGGCCGCATCAATATATTGGTTGAATGCTGTCCTCATTTGTGGAGTAGCCTTTCCACGAGGAAGTTTGCTTGTACTTTCTGTATCAGATAATGAACTCCAAGCAGAAATTGGATAGACAAGGAGAAATAAAAGGAGAAGTGCAGTTCTAAATATTGTATTCATCTTGTGATTAAAATTTAAGTTTGACACAGACAAAGGTAAATAATAAAAAAACAATATTCCGACTAATTGTGAATGCTTTTTTTCGTGCTTGAACAAATGAATAAACATTTGAACGTGTCGACAAGCCATGTTACATTTTATCTTTCTAATATTGCAATGTTTTGAACAATAGATAATTTTTTAGGAACCATAAATGAAAAAAGATAGTTATTATGAAAAAGAATTACGCACTATTAATTGTATTTTGGTCTGTTGCCTTGTGTATGGCTTTTGCACAACAGCCCATTCGGCTTCACAAGTTTCCCAATCTCTCCTCGGACACTTGGTTCTATAGGGATACCTGTAGGAATGTGGCAGGACGTTTTCCTGGTTTTTCACCTTTTTTCATGATTTATCCTGATAAAGCATGTGATTCTCTTCAGGCTGTATCCTTAATAAAGGAGCTAGGACTTGAAAAATATGTACGTACATATTCCGGTAGTGTTTGTGTGATGAATCCGATGGGGGCTGCATATGACAATAAAGCAGACTTAGATGCTTTTAAGGAATGTCTCGAAAGAATGCGTATCGCTACAAACCTGAAAGTTATCGGTATCGGTAAAGGTGCAACATTTGTGAACAAGGCCATTGCAACTCATGCAGGCATGATTGCAGGAATTGTTTCGATTGATGGAGATAAAGGAAAGTTTGATGCCTCTTATAGTCCTGTTCCAGTGTATGTCACTGGTAAAGGTGCATCTCAAACTGCCTCTATCTATATTAAACAGAACAAAGCGATGCTTAGCAAAAAAGACAAGGCCTGTGTTGTATATAAAAACGAAAATGAACCATTGCTTCAAGTTGTTGTCAACAACAAGAAACATACATCTTTGGCTGAAACAATCGATGATGCATGGGATAAATTATTATGTAAGAATTATCGTTTTAATAACTTCAAACACACTTGGTATACGGGAGGATCCGTTGAAAAATATGGTGATTTTGAACTGGAACCTTATATTATGCCTGAAGAATGGGGTATAACTCGTAAGGTCATAGAAAAGGATCTGTTGGGAACTGGTACTTTCTTGTGGTATGAGTTCCATCCCGAAGCTACTTTGAAAGCCCCTAAAGGCTCTGTTCCTTTACTGTTGCTGCTTCATGGCAATAACAATGACCCGCGTACTCAGGCAGAGACTTCTGGTTTCATTGAATTATGTGCTGAAGAAAATTTTGTAGTGGCAGAATTGGAATGGCAGGGTAATGGTTATGCGCCAATGGGCTTTGATGGTATTGAACAGGTCGTTTATCACATGTTGAAGACTTATCCTCAGCTGGATCCTTCGCGTGTGTATGCTGAAGGGTTATCTGCAGGAGCTGCTACAGTTACTGGATTAGGCATCCGAAAGTCATATTTGTTTGCAGCTGTAGGGGCTCAATCAGCAGGGTTGACTCCCAATCGCTATATGTTCGGTTATAACGGTGAAGCCATGATGAACGAAGTAATTCAGAAAAGAGGTTTTGTAGAGATGCCTTATTTCTCGGTAACAGGTAAGGATGATGAAGTTGTTCCTTTCGTGACAATGGATAACTGGGAGACCAATGCTTTTTTCTGTGCCTGGAACGCATACCAGATTATGAACGGAATGGAAATCAGTACAAAGCCAGATTTCTCATTGGACCCGGTATTTGGAATAAAATTGGAAAATCGTGAGACTGTGCCTACTAATAAAGGTATAACAATGGAAATGGGTGTCCAATACAAAGGGGAAAAACCTTTGATTAAAGTTGTAGTCGTCAATGATTATGGTCACTGGAACTTTAAACCCGATGCTAAAGTCATGTGGGATTTCTTTAAGCAGTATGCTAGAGATCCCATAACTAAAAAATTGTTTTTTAAGTCTGTTGGTAAATAGTTGATTGTAATTTTAGGTTTAGAGGCGTTGTCCGGTGATGGATAGCGCCTCTTTTGATATAAGTATCTGTTATTTGGTCTTATATTCACTTGGTGAAACTCCGAATTGTTTCTTGAAACTTTTCGAGAAATGCGATAATGTGCTGAAACCCGTCATGTCAGCAATTTCGGATATCGTGTAGATTCCTTCCAAAATTAATTCGGCGGCACGGTTCAATTTGTAGGTCTTGAAGAAAATACTTGGATTTTCGCCTGTCAAACCTTTAACTTTATAATAAAACTTGGTGCGGGATATATGCATAAGTTCTGTCATGTGTGTGATATCTAGTTCGGGGTTTGAAAGTTCTTTTTCCATCAGGCGATAAAGCTCTGTCATGAAAGCATTATCTTGTGGTGACAAGATGTTTTCTTCAATGTTGTCGGTCTGTGTGGTCTTACCAAGCAAGTTCCGTACCATGTTCCTGTTCTTGAGTTGTGAATTGATCAGAGCAATCAGGTAATTCGGGTCGAACGGTTTGGTTACATATGCATCTGCACCTGTTTCCAACCCCTTCACCTGATTCTCGATGGTTGATTTGGCTGTGACCAGAATAACAGGGATGTGGCAGAGCTGTAAATCTTCCTTGATGGCACGACAGAGCTGGTACCCATCTTTTTCGGGCATGATGATATCGCTCAGAATCAAGTCCGGCGCTTCTTCCCGTATGACTTTCAATGCGCTGTCTACATCGAAACGGCAGACAATCCTGTAATGGGGTGATAACAATGTTTGCAGGTAATGGGCAATTTCTGTATCATCGTCTACCACAAGAATTGTTTTCTGGTTCTTGTCTTCTTCTGTTGAGACTTGTGAAACATGGGCTGTATCAAATACGTTGATAGGGAAGACCTCTGTCTGATTGGTTAAATTATGCTCTTTCTCTTCAGTTGTATAACTGTTGTCGTTTGTCGGCAGGATGAAAGTGAATTTCACTCCTTCCTCATCTTTTAGATTTTCGGCCTTGATGTAACCATGATGTAGCTTGACCAGATTATATACGTAATACAATCCAATTCCGGTACCCCAGTTGTATGTTCCCTGATTGTTTGAGATTTGGTAATATCGCTCAAAAATCTTTTCTAATTTGTCTTCTGGAATATAGCTTCCAGAATTGGTTACCGATATCTTAATATATTGGGAATCCTTGTTCTCTGGATTCAATCTGAATAGTTTTCCGGCTTGTTCTTTGGTGATGACATCGAATGTGATATTGATATATCCACCTCTCGGTGTGAATTTCATGGCGTTCGACAACAAATTGTCGAAGATTTTCTCCATCTTGTCTGCGTCTAGCCATACCAGCAGTGTATCTTCAAGTCCGTATGTCTTCAAGGAAATATTTTTTTCTTCAGAATTAATTCTGAAGATATCACTTTGCTTTTTCAGCAAAGTGATAATATCCGTATGCTTGACTTTCAGCTTCAGCGTATCGTTTTCCAGCTTGTGGAAATCCATCATCTGGTTTACCAGACGTAACATCCGGTTGACACTACGCTGTACTATACAAAGCAAATTCTTGTTCTCGTCCGTGATGTCTGCACTGTTACATAACTGATAGACAGGACCTGCAATCATAGTTAGCGGTGTCCTGAACTCATGCGATATGTTCGTAAAGAAACTCATATTCATCCGGTTAATCCGTTGTTCCTGTTCCATCTCGACTGCAGCATGTCGGGCAAGCATTTTTTCGGTGCGGATTCTCTTCCAGGCGTTGGCGAATAAGGCTATGATAGTTAGGATGAATGTTGTATAAATCAGATAAGCCCACCAAGTAGCCCAAGGTGCTGGTTCGATGATGATAGTAATCGCATTTTCGGTTTCGGCGATACTTTGGTCATTGTTGGTAGCTTTTATCTTGAATGTATAGGTTCCTGCAGGCAGATTGGCATAGTAGGCTTCCTGGTTGTGATGTGAATCAATCCAATATTTGTCGAATCCTTCCAAGGTATAATGGTAATTGACACGTCCTGACTCAGAGTAGTCAAGTGCGCTGAAGGTGATGCTGAATCCATTCTGGTTATGGCTGAGGCGTATAATTGGATTTTGCGACAAGTGTTTTTGAATGCATTGATTTTTTCCGGGATGAATCAGTTGGTTGTGTACTTTCAAGTCTTCGAACAATAACGGGACCTTACGTTTGCTATGAATATCCATCGGATCGAATAATGTGATACCATGAGTGCCTCCAAACGCTATGGTACCGTCAGACAGTTTGCAGGAAGAGCGGTCATAGAACTGGTTGCCTCCAATCCCGTCAGTTGCATAGTAATTAATAATTTCTCCGGTCTTGTTGTTGAATTTGCTTAATCCGTAAAGTGTACTGATCCAGAGATTCCCTTGAGCATCCTGTTCGATGGCAGAAATGTCGGTACAAGCTGTACCGGGAATTGATTCAATGGTATTCTTGTCGGGAGAGTAATGCAAAAGACCATTTCCTACCGTGCCAATCCAAATATCGCCTTGTGCATCGGTAAATAAATCTGTTGGAATGAAAACAGAACGACGGATACATCTCTTGAATTCTTCGTAAGGTAGTTTTGTCTCTTCAATATTTCCATTTTTTACATCTACTAATGTAAGTGGCTTGTTTAAAGCAGCAGCCAACATCTTGTCTTTGAATGGAAGAAGCCCAGTGGTAAAAATCAATTTCAGTCCACTTGCTGGTGTGTTGAAAGCTTGTATGGTTTTCATTTCAAGGGTTTGAGTATTGATTTGATATAGTTGGGTGCCTACACATCCAATCCAGATGTTGTTGTAATTATCTTGTGCAAGTGACATAGGTAAATGGACATTATATTTTTTCTTCAGATGTAAACGGTTATTAATGTATTGACATACAACGGCTTCATTGGAACGTGATGTCATCCAGATATTATTGTCTTTGTCAGTCAAAATACGGTTAACATAAAGAGGTTGACTATTGGTCTGTGAAAAAATATGTGATACGTCAATTTTTTCTATTTTCTTATTCCCTAACTCATATTTATATACTCCATCTTGAGATGTTGATATCCAAAGGCTGTTGTCAGTGCCGGCTGAAATGGAAATTACAGATTTGTTTTGTAAGAATGATTGTAGAAAATTGTTATTGTTAAAACGTTCTTTGTAGTTATAGATTACACTATACCCTTGGTCTGTTGAGCCAATCCATAGGTTCTTTTGTGAATCAGTGAACATTTGACTGATGGTGAATCGGGGAACTTTGAATGGGAATCCGTCTTCATCTTGATGGATGAGTGTTTGGCTTGTAGGGTTATAACAGAACATTCCATCCTTTGTCGTATTCAATAACAATGTGTTATTATAAGGATAAATATATGTGATTTCTGATTTTGATAACAATGAGTTGTTTTTGATAGCGGCAGGAACGTCCTTGAACCGATGTGTATTTGTATTATAAATCTGTATGGTTTGTGTCCCTGTCAGCCATAATTCATCATTGTCTAATAAGGTATAATATCGAGGCATATTCTCCAATGTGATAGAGTCTTTTAGCGACATATCAGACAAGTTATAACATTTAAGAATTGTGGGGCTGGCAACCCACAGATTGTCACTAGAGTCAATAAAACATTTTGTTATGAAGTAGTTATTGGGGTCCATGTTATCCAAAACCTTCTCCATGATATTTTTTTGGGGATTATATTTGAACAGTTCGTTGATATTTGACAAGAATATATCCCCGTATTTATTTTCGAGCAGTTGCTTTCCATTTCTGTTGCTGCCGCTATAAAATGGTATCCTTTTAAAAGTATCTTCATCGGTATACATACATAGACCGTTGATGGTGGAAACCCATAGCTTTCCTTTTTTGTCTTTCAGTAATGCTTGTACTTGATTGTCTGGTAGACTTAATGAATCATCTGTACAGAAGTACTGATGATATTCGTGAGCGTTATATTTGTTTAATCCCCTAAAAGTCCCGATCCAAATATGTCCTTGTGCATCTTCAGCAAAAGCATTCACTTGTTGATTAGAAATGTCTGGAGTGATGACAGGGGATAATATATCTGATTGTGTGGGATTTGTTGATTCTTCAACACTGCATGAATAAAGTAAAATGATAAGAAGCAAAAAGTAAGAATGTATCTTCATCAGTATTAATTATTACTTGGTTTTCATTGCAAATGTAAGAATAAAAATCATATTCAAAAGTATTGTAGGGCATGTTTTGAACAGTTTGATAAACATTTGAACAATAAGAAAAACGGGAGTGAACAATATGATTACTCATCTGTATGCTTTGACAAATCGTTTAGGAGATAAATAGATAATATTGCAACATGAAATTTCAAATTTAACTGGTATGATAAAAGGCAATATGTTATCTGTTTTATTTGCGGCATGTATGGTGGGGCTGGTGTCTTGTGGAATGTCACCTTCTCAACAGGCTGATATTAATGTTTCAAGTGGTGAAATTATTGCATCTGCAGACACTGGAATTGTTGATCTGGAATCGGGGAAAGTTGCCGGTTATCTGGAAAATGGCATTTATATTTATAAAGGTATTCCGTATGCCAAGGCCGAACGATTCATGGCACCGGTTGCTCCTGATAAATGGGAGGGTATCCGTAGTAGCCGTGCCTATGGCCCGACTTGTCCCCAAGGGAAACGTGCCGGATGGGGAAATGATGAAATAGCTTTCGCATTTGATTGGGATGACGGTTATCCTGGCCAAGATTGCTTGCGCGCAAATGTATGGACTCCGGGAGTCAATGACGGCAAGAAGCGTCCGGTAATGGTGTGGCTGCATGGGGGTGGATACTCTACCGGTTCTGGACAAGAATTGCCTTCGTATGACGGAACTAATCTGGCAAAGAAAGGTGATGTGGTCGTTGTGACCTTGAATCATCGTTTGAATGTATTGGGCTTTTTAGATCTGTCCCAGTTTGGAGACAAATATGCAAATTCTGGTAATGTAGGTTTGCTCGACCTTGTTGCGGCTCTTCAATGGGTTAACCGAAATATCGCTGCATTTGGTGGTGATGCTGGCAATGTCACCATCTTCGGGCAGTCTGGTGGTGGCGGCAAGGTTTCTACCTTGCTTGCCACTCCTTCTGCCAAAGGACTTTTTCATAAGGCGATTGTACAGAGTGGTTCTATGCTTCGGACAATGGTAGCGGAAGATTCTCGTCGTATAGGTGCAGAAACAGTAAAAGCTTTAGGACTGACTAAAGCTACTATAGACAAAATTAAAGATATTCCATATGAACAATTACTGGCTGCAGGAGAAAGCGCTATTTCTACTGTACGTAAGGAAGCTGAAGCAAAAGGTATTTCTAGCTTTATCTTTGGATGGGCTCCCGTAGTTGATGGAATCATATTGCCTAATCAGCCATTTGATTCTAAAGCTCCAGAAATATCAAAAGAGATTCCGATGCTGATAGGAACAACGAAGCATGAATTCACCATGACAACCTATGTCCCGGCAATGCGTAATATCAGCAAAGAGGAAGCTGTGGAAATCTTGAAGAATAAATATGGCGAACGGGCAGAGGAATTTATAGCAGCTTGTGAAAAAGCATATCCAGGGTGTTTGCCTAAAGATTTATTGGATATTGATGTAACATTCCGCCCAAATGCAGTGGAACAAGCCAAGATAAAATCTGCCCAGAAAGGAGCTCCTGTTTATATGTATATGTTTGCATGGGAATCACCTGTTATGGATGGTATTTTGAGAAGCACTCATTGTATGGAAATTCCTTTTGTATTTAATAATGTAGTCCGTCATGCAAGTATGACCGGAGGTGGTTCTTCTGCTTGTGTGTTAGGTGACAAGATGAGCAGAGCTTGGATTAATTTTGCTAAAACAGGAAATCCTAATGTGGAAGGGTTGCCAACGTGGGATGTATTCACGCCGGAGAACGGTGCATTAATGATGTTTAATGATGTTTGTGAGATGAAATATAACCATGATCAGGATTTGATGAATTTTATTCATGACTTCCCGGTCAGAGGCTTTTAAATAAGACATTATCTACTAACCTTAATATTAATTTTTATGAAAATGAAAAAAATGAAGAGACACACAGGTCTAAGAAAGGTTATGCTAATGCTTACCTTTTTATTCATATGCGTATCTTACGCATGGTGTCAGCAATTGAAGAAAGTTTCTGGTAAAATTGTTGATGATCTGAAAGTACCAATGATTGGAGTAAGTGTCATAGAGAAGGGAACTTCTAATGGGGTTATTTCCGATCTGGATGGTAATTATGAGTTGCAGGTAAAAGAAGGTGCAACCATTGTTTTTTCTTATGTCGGTTATGTCACTCAAGAAAAGAAAGTAACCGCTAATATTATAAATATAACCATGAAAGAAGATTCCAAGACTTTGGATGAAGTAGTGGTTGTAGGTTATGGTGTACAAAGAAAGAGTGACTTGACTGGAGCTATTTCTTCAGTAAAGACCGAAGACATTGAGAATCGTTCTATAACTCGTGCTGAAGAAGCGTTGCAGGGTAAGACTGCCGGTGTACAGCTGGTTTCTACTACCGCACAGCCAGGTACATCACCAACTATCCGTATCCGTGGTTTTTCTTCCAATGGTACATCTGACCCTCTTTATGTTGTCGATGGCTTGATTGTTTCTGATTTAAGTGCAGTCGATCCGAACAACATTAAGAGTATGGAAGTTTTGAAAGATGCTGCATCTGCAGCCATTTATGGTGCACAGGCAGGTAATGGTGTAGTATTGATTACCACTAAGAGTGGAAGTATGGGTAAAAGTAGTATTTCATACGATTTCCAATATTCAATAAGTAGCTTAGCGCGCAAGCCGGAGGTACTTACTTCACAGGAGTATTTGCAGCAGAAAATGGAAGAAGATCCTACATTCACGGAAAAAAATGTGCAAGAATTGATAGATAATGGAACTTGGGATGGGAAATCATCTACAGATTGGTATGATGTAGCTTTCAATCCATCATCAACATCCCATCATACAGTGAACTTCCAAGGAGCTAATGATAGAGGATCATTCTTCTTGTCTTTAAACAATCTGTATGACAATGGTATTATCCGTGAAAACAGAGATACTTACAAAAGATTGTCAGTCATGCTGAATGCGGATTACAAGATCAAACCTTGGCTGAAGGTTGGTGTTACAGCAAATTTTGCCAATTATACAAGCAAAATGATTAGTGACGGAAGTGGTGGAACTTCATATGTCAGTATGATTGCTACAGTCTTTACATTGGCTCCTTATATTGCCGATACTTACAGTCCGAGTGCTCTTCCAAAACCTATGGAGGCACTTATAGCTAATGGCTTTACATTGTTGCGTAATCCCAACGGTGACTACTATAGTTGTATGGGTACAATGGAACAAGTACACCCCATGGTAGCTATCCGCATGGCAGACAAGAAAAATACGGGTAATAGCTTAATGGGTACTCTTTATGGTAATTTTACACCATTCAAGAATTTTACATTTACTACAAGATTAGGTTATAGAATTGCTAATGATAATACTTATGTCCATAATAATTTATATTATGGTTCTGCATCAGCCTCAAATAAAGATAGAAATGGAGTTACTCGTACCAATACTTCAACTAACTATTATCAATGGGAAAACTTTGCCAACTATAATGCTACTCTTGCAGAGAAACATAATTTATCAGCTATGTTAGGTATGTCATATAGTTAGTCAGATATAACCTATGTTTCTGCTGGGGTTGATAAAATTGCAAAAGATGATAATTTATATGCTGATGTAAACTTTCCGGCTGGGGATGCAGTAAAATCTGTTAACGGTATTAATAACATTTATCGTAAGTTATCGTACTTCGGTCGTTTAAGTTATGATTACAAGAATCGTTATATAGCGCAATTCTCTATGCGTGCCGATGCTGCTGATTCTTCTATTCTTCCAGAAAATAATCGTTGGGGATATTTCCCGTCAGCTTCGTTAGGATGGACTATTTCTAATGAAGAATTTTTCAAGAATCACAACAATACGCCTATTACATTCTTGAAACTTAGAGGAAGCTGGGGGCAAAATGGTAGTACAAGTAACCTAAGTGGCTATAAATACTCAAATGCCTTGATTACAAATGCTGCAGGTTATTCATTCAGCAGCAATCAGTTTATTTATACAACATCGGCACAACCTTCTCAGTTATATAACCCCGATTTGAAATGGGAGACTTCGGAGCAGCTGAATATCGGTGTTGATTTGAGAGCCTTTAATGACCGGTTTACATTTGGAATGGACTGGTATAATAAAAAGACAAAAGACTTGATTGTTTCCAACATCATCATTCCATTTGAAGCAGGAAACTCTGCAGCTCCGATGAATGCAGGTAATGTAGAGAATAAAGGTTTTGAATTCGAATTAGGATGGAAAGACAATATCCGCGACTTCAACTATTCAATTTCTGCAAACTTGGCAACGTTGAAGAATGAGGTAACTTATTTGGATCCTCATGTAAGCGGTGGTCGTATCGAGGGCTCGACAACAATGGCTTCTAACGGATCGTTTTCAGCTTTTGAAGAAGGTTATCCTGTCTGGTATTTTAGAGGTTATCAGGTAGATCATTTGGATGAAAAAGGAAATCCAGTATTCAGAGACAATGATAAGAATGGTGTTATTGATGCAAGTGACAAGGCTATGATTGGAAAACCGATGCCTGATTTCACTTATGGTGTGACTCTTACTGCAAATTATAAGAATTTCGACTTGTTGGTGTTTGGTAATGGTTCTGTTGGAAATGATGTATTCATGTCTTATAGTTATAACCATATTTTTTATCCTTTGAAAGAAATATATGACCAACGATGGACTCCAGACGGCAGTACTAATCGTAAATATGCACGTCCTCAATTAACTAATGCTGATAAATATGGGTTGTCGGATGCTTATATTTTTGATGGTTCATATTTCCGTATCAAGCAGATTCAATTGGGTTATACATTCCCGAAGAAATTGATCAAACATGCTTTGCTGGAGAATGTTAGAGTTTATGCATCATTGGATAATTTCTTTTTGTTTACCAAATATCCAGGCTTGGATCCAGAGGTTTCATCAACTTCTACTAGTGGTATGGGAGTTGACTATGGTAATTATCCAACAACTAAGAAAGTTGTATTCGGTTTATCTGTTACATTTTAAATAGAAATAGTATGATGAAAAAATATATTTATTTAGGATTGTTGTCTGGGGCATTGTCTTGTTCAATTTCTTCATGTGATGTCGATCTATTGGACATTCCTCAGCAAGGTGTTACAAGTGAAGAAACATTCTATAAAACGGATGAAGATTGTGAAGAAGCTATGGCTGCTGTATATAGTTCATGGAGAAAAGCTTACTCTGGTGGTTTTAAAGGTGCAGCCCAATATGCAAATGGTTTTTTTATAAAGAATTTGATGGCTGATGATTTTAATACAGGGGGTACTCGTTCGGACCAGACTTATGCACAGGAAATCTATGAAAGTGCCATTACTGCTACTAATGGTTGGATTGAGGCTTATTACAAACAACTCTATTCTACCATTTATTTGTGTAATCTGATTTTGGAAAAATTTAATCCGGAAGATAGTCCGATTAAGGCTAGAAATGTAGCAGAAGCTAAATTCTATAGAGCCTTATGCCATTTTGAATTAACAACATTATGGGGCACCCCTCCAAAAGTTGATAAAGTCTTGAAATCAACGGAAGAATATAAAGTGTCGAATTCTACTCAGGAAGATTTATGGACGTTCATTGAAACGGACTTGAAGGAAGCGATCGCTTCAGGCAGCCTTACCTCCAAAGTAAATATGGATGATAAAGATGGAAGTACACGTGCTACTTTAGAAGCGGCAGAGGCTATGTTAGGGAAGGTATATTTGTATTTGGGCAAGTACAATGAGGCAAAAAGTATGTTTGAAAAAGTTATCAGTTCAAAGAAATATGATCTAGAAAGCGATATTAGTATATTATATCATACAGCTGGTAATGGTAGCAAAGAATATGTTTTGCAGTGTGTGAGACATTATGATCAGTCGAATATGTATTCACAAGGTGGTTGGTTTGGCATTCTTGCAAACTGGGCGTTTGGCTATGGGTTTATAGCAGGTCCTGATGCGACTAAACATTTTAACTTTAACTCCACAAGTGGGTATAGTTATTTTAATCCATCAAAATCTCTATATGATGCTTATGTGGCAGAGGAAGGAGAGAATGGTTATCGTCTGAATAGTTGGATTAAAACATGGAAACAAGTAGTGGCTATGAATATAGCTCTTAATTCAGCAACTAGTCGTTATGGAAATGAAGGTTATTTCCGTTTAAAGTGGTTAGCTAGTCGGGATGATGAGAATGTTGCCTATTGGTGCGGTAATCAGAGTTGTACACCAGTTATGAGATATGCAGATGTCTTGCTGATGATGGCTGAAGCATGTGTGCAGACAGGGGATCAGGCCAAAGCTGATGAATGTGTGAAAATTGTTAGAGACAGGGCTAGATTGCCAAAGAAGTCAGGAGTTACTTTGGATGATGTGAAGTTGGAGAGACGTCTGGAATTGTCTATGGAAGGAGTTCGTTTCCAAGACCTGAAGCGTTGGGGGGATGCGTCTACGGTATTGGCAAACAAAGGGAAAAAACTACCTACATTTTATATTACTCCTGATGGGAATAATGATATATCAACAGCAGAAGGTATTTATAATGCCAAATATACTACTAAATTATCCTATATTGATAATGAAAAAGCAGCTGCAGGGTGGACCCCTAATTGCGATGAATATTTACCATTTCCGGAAAATGAATTGGAAGTGAATCCAAATATCAAACAAAATCCGGGTTATGGAGGTAACTAATTAAATAAAATTCATATATTGTCCGGTATATAATCAATTATATACAAGGACAATATATGAGTGTTTTGTAAAAAGAATATTATATGATGAGAATTCTCTGTTTATTTGTTTTTGTACTTTGTAATATGGGCGCTTTTTCTCAGGTCGTGTTTCAAAATGATGAAGTAAAAGTGTCTGTTCTGAAAGATAAGACTTATGTATTTGAAACATGGGATTATACAACCATGTATTTACTGGAAGGTGATGACAAAGCAATCTTGATTGATACCGGAACAAAATGTGCAGGTCTTGATAAGATTGTAAAAAGAGTAACTAATAAGCCGTTTGAAGTTGTTGTAACCCATGCTCATCCAGACCATGCTGGCTGTATCGGTTATTTTGATGAAGTATGGATTCATCCATATGACAGTGTTTTGATAAGTGAGTATTGTAAAGATTATAAAGGGAAAATACTCGATTTAAGTGATGGGCAGGTCTTTGACTTAGGAAATCGTAAGCTTGAGGTGGCATTGATGCCTGGTCATACTCCCGGTTCAGTCGTTTTGTTAGATAAAGCTCAAGGAGATTGCTATTCTGGTGATGCCTTTGGCTCTGGTGAGGTTTGGTTGCAGTGTGTGCCGATGTCACCATTTTCAATCTTTAATCAGTCATGTCTGAAAATAGAAAAGATGATGCTTGATGGTACTATCTCTAAAATCTGGTGCGGACATTATCCATACTTTAAATCCTTTTTGGGGGTAGAATATATTCAGAAGATGATTGCTTTATCTAGAAGATTGATGAATGGAGATCAAAAAGGAGCAGTAGTTTATACTAATCGAGCTATTCCTCAGCCTCCTACAACTCGTAAATTGTCGGATGGTTTTGCCATGATTGTATATGATATATGTAATGTCCCGACAAATTCTTCTGTGAAGTAAGTTTAGACGTTACGTTGACTTGTCTAGATTTTATAAAATATAAGAATTATGAAAAAGTTTTTTTTATTATTGGGGTGTTTGTTGACATGTACATGGTCGTATGCTCAACAGGCGTTGTGGGGAGCTGGTGATATTGTGTCTCCGCAAGTTAACAAAGACCATACTGTAACTTTCCGTATTCACGCACCGAAAGCTTCGAAAGTAGAAGTGGAAGGTGACTTCTTGCCGACGCGCAAGTTCGAAACTCCGTTCGGAGTGATGGAAGGACCGGGTAGAGCGGCTTTGACAGAAGGGAAGAACGGGGTTTGGGAATTCACGACAGAAGCACTCCCAAGTGAAATGTATTCTTATTCTTTCTATGTAAACGACATGAAGATGACCGACCCGAGCAATGTTTACCAGAATCGTGATATCGCTACCATCACCAATTATTTTCTTGTTGATGGAGGTCAGGCTGACAACTATATTGTGCAGGATGTTCCTCATGGAAATGTGGCGAAAGTCTGGTATGATAGTCCGGGACTGGATATGACACGCCGCATGACTATCTATACACCTGCAGGTTATGAAAAGAGTGGCAAGAAATATCCGGTGCTTTACCTGCTTCATGGAGCCGGCGGTGATGAAAATGCCTGGGTGGAACAAGGCCGTGCCGCACAGATTCTCGATAACCTGATTGCTCAGGGTAAGGCAGAACCGATGATTGTTGTAATGCCGAACGGTAACGGTGGTCAGCAAGCTGCTCCGGGTGAAGCGGCCGACGGTATGCCGAAACCACAGTTCATGAATCCGAAAACGATGGACGGTGCTATCGAAAAGGCATTTCCGGATGTAATGAAGTACGTAGAAAAGAACTATCGTGTGAAGACCGACAAGAACAGTCGTGCAATCTGTGGCTTATCTATGGGAGGATTCCACTCTTTGTATATTTCTGCTTATTATCCGAACAAGTTCGGTTATGTAGGTCTTTTCTCTGCTGCTACCAGCAAGCAGGCTAGCAAGGAAGGCCAACTTTCTGACGTATATCAGAATCTGGAACAGAAATTGGCTGTACAATTTAAAAATGCGCCGAAACTGTATTGGATAGGTATTGGGAAGACCGATTTCCTGTATAAGGATAATCAGGAATATCGCAGTCTGCTCGACAAACATGGCTACAAATATACTTATATGGAAACAGATGGTGGTCATATCTGGCGCAACTGGCGTGTTTATCTGACTGAAATAACACCTTTGCTGTTTAAATAAAATTTGATATCATGAAGAAACACTTGTTTTGTGCTACATTGGTAGCTGGTGCATTGGCATCCTGTGGTACGGAAAATCCACAATTGGGAAAAGCTTCGTTGGATGAAGTGGTGAATGCTATGACATTGGAAGAAAAAGCTCATCTGATTATCGGTACCGGTATGGCTGGCTTCTCTGGCGATAGTGCTGTCATTGGAGAAACACGAAAGCTGGTACCTGGAGCTGCAGGAACGACTTACCCGATAGAACGTCTGGGTATTCCGGCTGTGGTCTTGGCTGATGGCCCTGCTGGTTTGCGTATCAATCCGACTCGTGAAGGAGATACTGCCACTTATTATTGTACACACTTCCCGATAGGAACCTTGCTGGCTTCAACATGGAATCAGGAGTTGGTGGAAAGTGTGGGTAAGGCTATCGGTAACGAGGTGCTTGAATATGGTGCAGATGTATTGTTGGCTCCGGCCTTGAATATTCATAGGAATCCGCTTTGCGGCCGAAACTTCGAGTATTATTCGGAAGACCCGCTGGTATCCGGAAAGATTGCTGCAGCTTATGTAAGAGGCGTGCAGAGCAACGGTGTGGGAACTTCTATCAAGCATTTCGCTGTAAACAATCAAGAAACCAACCGTATGTCGAATGACGCTCAGGTCTCTCCTCGTGCCTTGCGTGAAATCTATTTGAAAGGTTTCGAAATTGCAGTCAAGGAAGCGGAACCATGGACAGTCATGTCTTCTTATAATTATGTGAACGGAACTTATACTTCTGAAAGCAAGGACCTGCAGACTACATTGTTGCGCGATGAATGGGGCTTCAAAGGTATGGTAATGACAGACTGGTTCGGTGGCAGTGATGTGGTAGCACAGATGAATGCCGGTAACGATATGTTGCAGCCGGGTTTGCAGAAACAATACGATTCACTGATTGTCGCTGCAAAGAGTGGTGTATTGGATGACGCTGTTTTATCACGTAACGTGAAACGAATCCTGGAAATGATCATGAAGACCCCTCGTTTCAAGGGATATAAATACTCCAACAAGCCGGACTTGAAAGCACATGCAGCGGTGACACGCCAGTCTGCAACAGAAGGTATGGTGCTGTTGAAGAATGACAACAATGCTCTTCCTCTTGCTTCTACAGTCAAGAACATCGCTTTGTTCGGTTACACATCATACGATTTTGTCGCCGGTGGCACAGGCTCAGGTAATGTGAACCGCGCTTATACCGTTTCTTTGTTGGAAGGTTTGAGTAATGCAGGTTATACCGTAGATGACAACCTGAAATCAGTTTACGAGAAATATCTTGCTGCAGAAAAGGAACGCCTGGCAAAAGAAAAGAAAGGTCCGTTCATGCCAGACAAGCGTCCGGATGAAATGAGCCTGACTCCGGCTATGGTTAATGAACAAGTTGGCAAATCGGACGTGGCATTGATTACAATTGGCCGTACTTCCGGTGAGTTTCTGGACCGTAATGTAGCCGATTTCAACCTGTCGCAGGCAGAAACACAGATGGTACAGACTGTAACCCGTGCATTCCATGCTGCAGGAAAGAAGGTGATTGTTGTATTGAATATCGGTGGTGTTATTGAAACGGCTTCCTGGAAAAACTTGCCGGATGCTATCCTCTGCGCTTGGCAGGCCGGTCAGGAAGGAGGTAACAGTGTCGCTGATGTATTGAAAGGGAATGCCTCTCCATCCGGAAAGCTGACCATGACTTTCCCGTTGTCGTTTGCTGATGCTGCATCATCCAAGAATTTCCCGGTAGATATGAATGTATCAATCGATCTGGTCAATAAAGGTAAAAGAAAGCACGATGTGAAGAATGTTGATTATACCAACTATGAAGAAGATATCTATGTAGGCTATAGATATTTCGACAGCTTCGGCAAGAATGTATCTTATCCTTTCGGTTATGGTCTTTCGTATACAACATTCGAATATACAAATCCGGCAATTATGTCTGAGAATGGAACATATACGGTTACTGTAAATGTGAAGAATATAGGTAAATGTGCAGGCAAGGAAGTTGTCCAACTGTATGTTTCTGCTCCGAACAACAAGGAAATGAACAAGCCGGTGAAAGAGCTGAAGGCTTTCGCGAAGACAAAAGAACTGAAACCGGGTGAATCGGAACTAGTTACTATGACAGTCGCCGCTGCTGACCTGGCTTCTTTTGATATTGCAACTTCCTCATGGGTTGTGGATGCTGGTAAGTATGAATTCCTGATAGGAGCATCATCTCGAGACATCAGAGCCAAACTTGAAGCTGAAGCTGCATCGTCATCAGTTAAGGTAAACAATGTATTGAATCTGCCTGAACAGATTGAACTGCTTAAGAGATAATTCATTAAATCTATAATTTAGTAATACTTATTCCGATTATAACTGACTGTAGATTATAGGAGGAATAAGCATTTTTTATCAGACAAATCATCTTTTATGAAAGGAACTGTATTATCGTTCGTTTTTATGGGGCTGTGTGGAATGATGTCGGCACAGTCGGATGTATCACCTGCTATCCCTCGGGACAACCGGATGGAACAAAAAATAGAAACACAACTTCGCAAAATGACGTTGGATGAGAAAGTGGGACAGATGTGCGAGCTGACCATCGATCTTTTGCAGAAGCGTACAAACCCGTTCGGAGCTGATCCGACAAAAATAACAGTTGCCGATGTCAAGAGGGTGCTTAAGACTTATGCCTTGGAAAATGAATTCAAGGTCGGCAATGAAATGCCTGGCAAGGAAGTCATGATGCAGATTTATATGCGTGTCATGGGAATAGAAAGCCAGAAAGGTTTCCAGCTGGATGAAGCTATGCTTGATTCTGTAATCGGTAAATATAAAGTTGGATCTATCCTGAATGTGCCGAACAGTATTGCGCAAACTCCGGAAAAATGGCAGGAAATCATTACCCGGATTCAGGAAAAGTCAATGAAAGAAATAGGAATACCTTGTGTATATGGAGTAGACCAGATACATGGAACAACTTATACGCAAGGTGGAACTTTCTTTCCTCAAGGTATCAATATGGGTGCTACATTCAACCGTTCGTTGACTCGGGAGGGCGCCCGTATTTCGGCTTACGAAACCAGAGCGGGAAGTATTCCATGGACTTATGCTCCGGTTGTAGATTTGGGACGTGATCCCAGGTGGCCACGTATGTGGGAAAACTATGGCGAAGATGCTTATGTAAACGCAGAAATGGGTAGGGAGACTGTATTGGGATTCCAGGGAGAGAATCCGAATGAGGTGGATGCCTATCATGTCGCTGCTTGTATGAAACACTTTATGGGATATGGCGTTCCAGTTTCAGGTAAAGACCGTACTCCTTCTTCCATTACATTGCAGGACATGCGTGAAAAACACTTTGCTCCGTATCTGGAGATGGTGAAAGCGGGAGCTTTATCGCTGATGGTAAACTCGGCCATGAACAATGGGCTGCCGTTCCATGCCAATTATGAATTGCTGACCAGTTGGCTGAAGGAAGATTTGAACTGGGACGGTATGATTGTTACTGACTGGGCTGATATCGTCAACCTGTATAAGCGTGACCATATTGCAAAAGATAAGAAAGAAGCTATCAAGTTGGCTATCAATGCCGGTATTGATATGTCGATGGACCCTTATAGCTGGGACTTCTGTGTCTTGCTGAAAGAATTGGTCGAAGAAGGTGAGGTTCCGATGACCCGCATAGATGATGCCGTACGTCGGGTACTTCGCATGAAATACCGTCTAGGCTTGTTTGAAAAACCTTATAATGACTACAAGGATTATCCGTTATTCGGTAGCAAGGAACATGCAGCTGTCGCTCTGCAAGCAGCTGAGGAATCGTTGGTCCTGTTGAAAAACACAGACCAGATATTGCCGTTGGCAAAAGGCAAGAAGATTCTGGTAACAGGTCCGAATGCGAATTCAATGCGAACCTTGAACGGAGGTTGGTCATATTCTTGGCAAGGTGACAAGGCTGATATGTGTGCGGAGGAATATAACACCATACTGGAAGCCTTTGTGAATAAGTTCGGCGCAGAGAATGTGATATACGAGCCGGGTGTAACTTACAAGCAAGGCGGTTTGTATTGGGAAGAAAACACTCCTGACATCAAGAAGGCTGTAGAGGCAGCAGCCGATGCCGATTATATTGTGGCATGTATCGGCGAAAATTCGTATTGCGAAACTCCCGGTAACTTGACAGACTTGGACTTGTCGGTAAATCAGAGTGACTTGGTGAAAGCTTTGGCTGCAACAGGCAAACCTATTGTCCTGATATTGAACGAGGGTAGACCCCGCATCTTGAACGAAGTGGAGTCTTTGGCTAAAGTTGTGGTTAATATTATGTTGCCAGGGAACTATGGTGGTGATGCTTTGGCAAATCTTGTAGCAGGTGAAGTCAATTTCAGCGGTAAGATGCCATATACCTATCCGAAAGAAATCAATTCATTGATTACTTACGATTACAAGCCTTGTGAACATATTGGAACCCCAATGGAAGGAGCATATAATTACGATGCCCAAGTGTCTGTGCAATGGGCTTTCGGATATGGTTTGAGCTATACCTCTTATGAATACAGTAACTTGAAAGTCAACAAGACAAAGTTTGACTCAGATGATGTGTTGACTTTTACAGTGGATGTCAAGAATTCGGGACAAATGGCTGGAAAGGAAAGTGTCTTGCTGTTCAGCAGTGACTTGGTAGCTTCTCTGACTCCAGATAATCGCAGATTGCGTGCTTTCACAAAAATAAATCTGCAGCCGGGAGAAACAAAGACCGTGACCCTAGATGTCAAGGCTTCCGACCTGGCATTTGTTGGTTATGATGGAAAATGGATCTTGGAGGCTGGTGATTTCCAGATTCAGGTAGGCAACCAAGTTGTCAATGTAACTTGTAATGAAACTTATAAATGGGATACGCCGAATAAAACGTTCTGATCATTGTTATCTTCAAGGTACATAGATTTTTGTTCTTGTATCTCGAAAAGAAGAGTTCCTGATTCTAGACTTAGAAAAAGGAACTCTTTGCTTTTATATTTCAATCTCAGTTTCATTGTTTTCCTTGAACAAGGAAGCATACATCAGATAGCCGTTGGCGATTTTCTGGAATAACTGATTTTTAATTAATTCTCTAATAAAAAGAAGGTTTAACACCCTCAAATATAGAAAATCGTTTCTAAAAAGCAAAAGAGACTATCTGCTTTTTATGGTTTCAAAGTCGTTTTTAACGTTACATTCGTTATAGGTATATATAGCGGTGTATCGCAAAAAAAAACGGCACGAAGAACGAGAGCTCCTTCATGCCGCTTTATATTGAAAAATATCTGATTAGGGACATTCAGTAAATACTATAAAATTAGCCAACTAA
>ULVX01023926.1_pt1 | contig 22537 bp, 22 predicted proteins | sample 1959811 | NCBI WGS metagenome assembly ULVX01 (sample SAMEA4835797, study PRJEB28245) | human gut metagenome | biome: gut microbiome; material: fecal sample | place: Denmark | collected 2008
GGAGGATGAAATGATTACGTTGCTAATACTTTTATGCTGTGTCATACTTTTCGTGGATGCAGAAAAAATGTCACTCCTCCCTTTGAAAGCGGCCCTGTCGTGGTCGCTTCTGTGGGGCATAGCCGGATATTTTACAACTCTCCATTTTTTAGGACTATCACAGCAGGAGTCGTTTGGCTTGTTGGATATTGCCAACATATCAACTCTTGTATTTATCGAGTTGCTCATAATGTTCGTGTATCTGTTTTCGGGAGGAAAAATTAAGAAAATATTGAGCTGCTATCCCGGCTTGATGATTATTGTGCCTGTGGGTGTAGGCTCATTTTTCATTGCCCGTTTCTTGCCGGGTATTGATTTTGCTGTCACAGGGATAATTACAGCATGCCTGACAACTATAATCCTGATGGGCCTCTTTCTTTTGTTCCGGTTTTGTCGGGTGGATAACAAAGGGCTTTACAGTACACTCCTTATCGGCACGTTAACTGACATCATAATCTACGGCATCATATGAAAGCATTATCCGATATACTGTTTGTTATCTCAAACGGGCTTCTGATTCCGGTAATAATACTGCTTCTTTGCCTTTCGGCTGTCGCAGTTCGGCACATCTTCCTCTTTTATGTTGAATATCAACAAAAGAGACGTATTGCTGATGTATTCGGCCGATTAATACGGAATTATTCTTCGGAAGAACTTGAGCACGCACACTCCGAATTAGATAATTTAGGCAAAAGTTGCGTCATCACGTGTTTCGACAATCTGTTGTCGCATCAAAACGACAAGATATATTGCGAGCACATTCTCTCGGATTTCCAAGTCGATGTGCAAAAGCAACTTTCAAGGTACAGGGTATTGGTAAAGTTTGGCCCTATGCTTGGTCTGATGGGGACACTTATTCCGATGGGGCCTGCTCTTGTCGGCTTGGCGAGCGGGGACATTGTTTCGATGGCTTACAACATGCAGGTCGCTTTTGCCACAACAGTCGTCGGCATGGCTGTGGCAGCTGTGGGATTGGCTATCTTGCAAGTAAACAAACGTTTTTTTGCCCGATTTTTTAATGATCTTGATTTTGTTTCCCAAAAATTAGCGATACAATGAAACAGAATCCGATATTGACAGAGGATGAAAATAGCGACAATCCTTTAGGAATGCTCACCAACCTGTTTGATGTGGCTATGGTTTTTGCCGTTGCCCTTATGGTCGCTCTCGTAGCTCATTTCAACATGGGTGAAATATTCTCAAAAGAGGATTATACCATTGTGAAGAATCCGGGAACAGACGATATGGAAATTATAATGAAAACAGACAATCAGATAAAGAAATATTCACCGTCTGACAATGTGGATCCGGGCGTCGGCTCCAAAGGAAAGCGAGTTGGAACCGCATATCAGCTTGAAAACGGCGAGATAATATATATACCTGAATAAATAACAACAGTTCGGTAATTTTTGAGCAGGCATAGCTGTATCGCACTGATACACAATAGTTTGCATTGATATTGAATTGTTGTTGTATCTTATTGATATTCAATTGAATATGCAAATTTTACCGAACTATTGTAAATAAAAAGATTATGAAAATATACGGATTAATCACAGCATTTATTTCCGTTGTTATGCTTGTTTCATGCGGCGGAAGACAATCATCTGCCCAACACTATGGGGAAGGAACAGAGACAATAGACTCCTTGTCCATGGTCACACCTGAATATGCTCAGGGATTCAAGGTGAAATACCTTGACAATATGGTTCTTCTGGACATTAACGATCCGGAAAACCGGGAGGCTGAACGCTTTCACTTCGCGTTGACCGACAAACAGTTTTCAGGAGAAATTCCTCAGGGTTACACCAGGATAAACATACCGGTGGAGTCGGCAATCTGCATGACCTCGCTTCAACTGTCGAACTTTCTGAAACTGGGGATACCTGAAAAAGTAGTGGGTATCACAAGCACGCGTCATTTGCACAACGAGCAGATGAACCGCCAGTTGAAAGAGGGCAAGACTCATAAAATAGGCATCGAGGGAAACTTCGACAACGAGGTGATAATGGCCATCAATCCCGATGTCATATTCATATCGCCCTTCAAAAGAGGAGGATATGATGCTATCCGGAATGTAGACATACCGATGATTCCTCATTTGGGATATAAGGAGCTCAGTCCGCTCGGCCAGGCAGAATGGATAAAGGTAATAGGTCTGCTCACCGGCAATGCACAGAAAGCGAACGAAGAATTTCATGCCATAGCGAAACGGTATAATGGTTTGAAGGCAATGGTTGACACTGTCTCCTCACGACCGACAGTTTTCAGCGGAGAGATGCGGGGCGGCAACTGGTATGCCGTTGGAGGTAAAAGTTTTCTCGCCCAGCTGTTCCGCGATGCAGGCGGAAATTACTTTCTAAAAGACAATGAGGAATCGGGAGGTGTGACTCTTGATTATGAAACCGTCTATACCAATGCTGCCAATGCAGATTACTGGAGAATTGTCAATAGTTTTGACGGTGAGTTCGGCTATGATGTCCTGAAAGCTCAAGACAACAGATACACCGATTTCGATGCATGGAAAAAACATGGTGTAATCTATTGCAATATGAAAGAGGTTCCGTTCTACGAAAAAATGCCGGTGGAACCCGAAGAAGTTTTAGCCGATTTTATTCATGTCTTTCACCCCAATATTCTTCCAGAACATAAACCAACTTATTACCATCTCTTGAAATGAGCCGTAAAGCCACAATGATCCTCATGCTGTTATTGGGTGTGTCGATAATAGTGTTGTTGATACTAAATCTCCTGATTGGGTCTGTCCGGATCCCTGTGGGAGATGTGATCGACATATTGCTCGGCAGCAAAAGCGAAAATCCGATATGGACGAATATTGTTCTGAAATCACGTCTCCCGCAATCTCTGACCGCTGTCATGGCCGGAGCCGGACTTGCAGTGAGCGGTCTGTTGATGCAGACCGTATTCCGGAATCCTTTGGCGGGCCCGTCAGTGCTCGGAATTAGTTCAGGTGCCAGTCTTGGTGTGGCTTGCGTTGTACTGTTGTCGGGTAGCATCGGTGGCATTGCGTTGAGCAAGCTCGGTGTAATCGGTGAATTCACAATTACCTTTTCAGCGATTGTCGGATCTTTGCTTATTATGGTTCTTATCGCTTTTGTCGCTCAGAAAGTACGGGGAAATGTAACCTTGCTTATAATGGGTGTGATGATAGGCTATATAGCAAATGCGATAATCGGTGTTTTGAAGTTTTTTAGCGCCGAAGAAGATATCCGTGCTTATGTTATATGGGGATTGGGAAGTTTTTCCCGCGTGTCGGGAGGTCAGACGACAGTTTTTATAGTATTGATGCTGATATTGTTGCCCACATCTTTCTTTCTTATAAAAACACTGAACCTTCTTCTGTTAGGCGACTCGTATGCCCGGAATCTTGGTCTGAATATAAAGAGGGCACGACTGCTTGTCATAGGTTGCTCCGGAGTTCTTGTCGCTGTCGTCACTGCTTATTGTGGCCCGATAATCTTTCTCGGCCTCGCAGTGCCCCATATATGCCGTGGACTCTTCCATACGTCCAATCATGCTACGATGCTTCCGGCATCGTTGCTTGGGGGCGCTTCGTTGGCATTGCTATGTAATCTGATAGCCAGAATGCCCGGATTTGAGGGCGCTCTTCCGGTTAATTCGGTTACCGCCCTTGTCGGAGCACCCGTGGTGATGTGGGTATTGTTCAACAAACGAAGGAGTGAAGTATGAAACGGATTGAAGAAACAATCAGGGTGGTAGATCTTGAAACGGGCTACCGAACCGGTAACAAAACGACAGTAATCACGAAGGGTGTTTGTGCTTCGCTCTACTCCGGTGAACTGACCTGTCTTCTTGGTCCTAACGGAGCTGGCAAATCAACTTTATTGAAGACTCTCACTGCTTTTCTACCTCCGATAAAGGGAAAGATATATATTGAGCATAAACCGCTGGAAGACTATTCTGATGCAGAGCTTTCAAAGGTTATCGGCGTTGTCCTGACAGAGAAATTAAGTTTGAACAATATGTCGGTCGAGGAACTTGTCGGAATGGGAAGAAGTCCTTATACCGGTTTTTGGGGACACATGAATGATACCGACCGAAAGATAGTTGAAGAATCGATAGTTCTTGTCGGCATCGAGAACCTAAAAGGTCGTATGATTCAAACCCTTAGCGACGGCGAGCGACAGAAGGTGATGATAGCGAAGGCTCTTGCCCAAGAGACACCGGTGATTTTTCTCGATGAGCCTACTGCATTTCTGGATTATCCAAGTAAAGTTGAAATCATGCAACTGTTGCAGCGTCTGGCGCGTGAAAAGAACAAAACAATCTTTCTTTCTACCCACGATCTGGAACTCGCTCTTCAGATAGCCGACAAGGTGTGGCTGATGGATAAAATACATGGTGTGACAATCGGCACTCCCGAGGATCTGTCACTCAATGGCGACATGAGCAAATATTTTCATCGCGAGGGTGTGGCTTTCGATCGTGAAAGCGGACTTTTCAAAATTTGCCATAAAATCGACAAGCGAGTAAAGCTTGTCGGCGAAGGAGGTCGATTCAATATGGTAAAAAAGGCTCTTGGGCGCCATGGTATTGAAGCCGACAGCAACCTTTGCGGCGAAGTTATTATCGAAGCGGATGATAACGGCTACAAAGTGAACGGTCGCCCTGCAACGACAATCGGAGAACTGCTCGATATTGTCAACAATCTGATTTAAGCCCGTTTGAACTATGAAGAAGCTGTTGATAATCATTGACGGTATGGACGATGAATCGATTCCGGCTCTCGGCAATAAAACGCCGAGGCAATTTGCGTGTATGCCTGCCTTGAATTATATGCGAGAAAAGGGTAATGTGTCGTTTCAGTCAACCATACCCCCGGGTAATGAGCCGGCAACCGATGTAGCTGTTCTCAATATCCTTGGATATGATGTGCCAAGTGGCTTTTCTTCGAGGTCGTGGCTTGAAGCCTTGGGTGCTGGAATTGAAGTAGGGGATAATGCTCTTTGCCTGAGATGCAATCTGATTACTCATTCATCCGGGATTTTGACTTCGCACTGCGGTGATGGCATCACTGCTGGGCAATGCTCCGAGATAACAGAGCTTCTCAATGCCCATTTCGGGGGTGACCGACTGAAATTTCATGGAAGCGGCACTTTCAGAAATCTTCTGACTGTGCAGGGCGCCAAGGCGCACGTAAATGCTGTGCAGCCTCATACTCTGATGGGCGAATCAGTTTCCAAGCTTCTGGTAAGCTCCGATGATTCTGACCTTGCGGCAATTCTGAATCGTTGTATTGTCGAATCGAGAGCACTTCTTTCATCATATCCTGCTAACGGGATTGCGCTGTGGGCTCCAGGACACTCGACAAAAATCAGCCACAAGATATGCGGGGCACTGATAACAGGTGTGAATGTGATGCGCGGCATTGGACGAGCCACGGGATTATCAGTGGTCGATGTTGCCGGTGCTACCGCCGACGAGCATACTGATTATTCAGCAAAACTGCGGGCTGCTCTCGATGCCTTCAATGAGCATGACTTTGTGCTGCTGCACATCGAGGCACCTGATGAGGTGTCTCACAAGAGGGACAGTCTTCTAAAAGTCATGGTGCTCGAAGAAATAGACCGAAAAATACTCGCACCGCTTCTGAAAGCGAATATTAATCTCGAAATTACCATTCAATCAGACCATGCTACTTCTTCTATCAGCGGAAAGCATCTCGACTGTCCTGTAGAAGTAATCAAATATACCACCAAAAAACAATGAAAAATAAAATAACAGTAATAGGCATAGGACCGGGCGGTGAAGGAGACATGACTTCGCGCGCTATTGATGCACTGAGGAGTGCTCGGATTGTGGTAGGATACAACTACTATCTCCCTTTTGTGTCTCATTTTCTGAAAGAAGATACGGAGATAGTCAAAAACGGCATGAAGCAAGAACAGAAACGCATAGAAAAAGCACTCGAAATTGTTGAGAGTGGTCGCGATGTTTGCGTTATAAGTTCGGGCGATGCTGGGATATACGGCATGGCACCGCTTGTCTATGAAATGATGCGCGAAAAAGGAATCGATGCCGAAGTGGAGGTGGTGCCGGGAATAAGCGCTTTTCAGAAAGCTGCTTCTCTGCTTGGGGCACCGATGGGACACGACTTTTGCGTAATATCGCTTAGCGACCTCATGACTCCATGGGCTGTTATCGAGAAAAGAATCAAGGCGGCAGTCGAGGCTGATTTCGTCACAGCCGTATACAACCCGAAAAGCACAGGCCGATATTGGGAACTGTATCGATTGAAAGAGCTATTTCTCAATGGACGAGCTCCTGAGACACCGGTTGGCTATGTCCGTCAGGCCGGACGCGATGAAGAAACTGTCAAAATCACCACTCTTCTTGATTTTGACCCCGAGGACGTGGATATGTTCACCGTTGTCATTATCGGGAATTCCCAGTCTTATCAATGGAACGGACACTTTATCACTCCAAGAGGCTATTATAAGGATAAACGTGAAAATGAATGTGGTCCTGGTCAGTCTATTATGATTGAAAGTTTCAGGACTATTGAAAAAGAACTAAGTAATCCCGACATATCTCTTGGCAAAAAATGGCCCTTGCTCCATGCAATCCATACTACCGCCGATTTCGACATGGAAAAAATCCTGACGGTAGATCAAGATGCTGTTGAACGTATATTCGAGGCACTGACCGTGGGAGGTATCCGAACGATAATCACCGATGTGACTATGGCTGCGTCGGGCATCCGAAAAGGTGCTTTGGAACGCCTTGGCATCGAGGTGAAATGTTATCTCAATAATGAGGCCACATCGCAGCTTGCGCAAGAGAAAGGAATTACCCGGACCCAGGCAGGAATACGTCTTGCGGCAGAAGAATATCCCGACGCCTTGTATGTATTTGGCAATGCTCCCACAGCACTGATGGAGCTTTGCGCCCTTATTCGGCATAAAAAGGCAAAGCCTTGCGGAATCATCGCAGCCCCGGTGGGTTTCGTGCATGTGTGCGAGAGCAAGCACATGGTCAAACCATTTACCGATATTCCCAAGATTATCGTTGAAGGACGAAAGGGGGGCAGCAATCTCGCGGCCACACTTGTAAATTCCATCCTTTGCTGGCCCGATGCAGAACTCTTAAAACCAGGTAGAGATGTCTGAGGTAAAAGAATTTACAGTAATCGGAATTTCCGACAGCTCTGAGCTGTTTTTCGCCCCAGATGTAACCGCTGCCATTAAAAACAGCAAAGTTTTCTCGGGAGGGAAACGGCACCATGAGCTTGTGGCACATCTTCTGCCATCAGATGCTGTGTGGATTGACATATCCGTGCCATTGGAAACTGTCTTCAAGCAATATGCTCCCTACTCTCAAATAACTGTTTTCGCCTCGGGCGACCCTCTTTTTTATGGCTATGCAGTTACACTTCAGCGAGAATTTCCCGATGCCGAGCTAAAGGTTTTTCCATCGTTTAATTCGCTCCAGATACTGGCGCACCGACTATTGCTCCCTTATTCAGATATGACCAATGTATCTGTAACCGGTAGGCCATGGAAAAATCTCGACGTGGCATTGATTCGCAATCAAGTCCTCATTGGGGTCTTGACTGACCGCAAGAAAGGACCTGCGGAGATAGCCGGGCATTTGCTTGCTTATGGATATGACAACTATGTCATGTCGGTCGGCGAATGTCTCGGCAATTCATCCGAGAGGGTGAGGACTTTCGTGCTTAGCGAGGCTGAAAAGATGGAATTTAGAGCACCGAATTGTGTGATTCTTCAAATGCAGGAACGCAGAGAACGATTCTTTGGTATTCCCGAGACCTTGTTCGGCCATCTTGAAGGAAGAAGCAATATGATAACCAAGATGCCGGTTCGTCTGCTTTCGCTTGCCATGCTTGATCTCTACGGTAAATCAACGCTGTGGGATGTGGGCTTTTGCACCGGCTCAGTTTCGATAGAGGCAAAACTTCAATTTCCGGAATTGGATATAATTGCTTTTGAACGTCGTGAGGAATCCCGAAATCTATTAAATTCTAATTGCCGCCGCTTCGGAGCGCCAGGAATCGAAGGAGTCATAGCGGATTTTATGGAGTGCGACCTCAGTCAATTTCCGACTCCCGATGCTGTTTTTATCGGCGGACATGGCGGCAGACTTAAAGAGATGAATGAGCGTATATTCAAATATCTCAAACCAGGCGGAACTGTTGTCTTCAATTCCGTCAGCGACGAGAGTTGCTCAGCTTTCAAAACAGCGTGTGAAGACTGCGGCAGACGAATCGCGGAATCTCATTTGCTCCAACTCGATTCCCATAATCCAATAACAATAATGAAAGCGATATGAAACATATAATATACATCAACGAAGCCGGTGCTTCTGTGGCGGCAAAAATTCAGGCTGAACTTAAAGATTTCCGGATTACGAGCATCAGAGATTTCGACGGTAAGTTTTTCAATGACAGCGAGGCATTGATTTTCATAGGTGCCTTGGGCGTGTGTGTGCGGATGATTGCACCATATATCACGGACAAACATACCGACCCGGGTGTAGTGTGTGTGGACAGTGCGGGGCACAATGTGATTTCGGTACTTTCTGGACACGTCGGAGGCGCAAACGCTCTCTGCTCGGAAGTAGCCCGAATTTTGGGCGCCTATCCTGTTATCACCACGCAGAGCGACAATACGGGTTACTGGGCTCTCGACACTCTTGCCGGTCGGTACGGGTGGATCTGTGACGCTGACGCCTACGAAATGAATCGGGCTATTGCGACCCTGGTAAATGGCGAAAAAGTAGCGTTGCTGCTCGATGTGCGAGACAACGGCACGGACGAGATGGAGGCGACACTCCCCTCGAATGTCAAAGTGATAAAGAACATAAAGGAAGCCAGTGATTACGCATTGGTGATTGCCGTGTCGCCATTCATCTATTCTTCCCAAACTCCCATACTTTATTATCGTCCACAGATTCTGAACCTCGGAGTGGGTTGTCGCCGTGGCTGCGACCCGGATGGTGTAAGTGACTATATCAAACAAAGTTTGACCGACAACGGCATTGCAGTCTCTGCCGTCAAGTCGGTTTCAACCATCGACATAAAAAAGGACGAGGCAGTGGTTGCAGAACTTGCAAAGTGGGAAAATGTGGAATCCAGCAATATATATACCGCCGAGGAGCTTAAAGATATAGAAGTTCCCAATCCGTCGGAAAAGGTGCACGAGGTGACCGGCGTTTATGGCGTGGCTGAAAGTTGCGCATTAAAAGCTTCCGATGGAGGTCGTCTCATCCTTGAAAAGCAGAAAGGAAAACTCTCGGAGGGTGCTGATTTTACTTTCGCTGTCTCTATCGACCGGGGTGCGTTACGAGGCGGACATATCGAGATTGTTGGCGCTGGCCCAGGCGACCCCGATCTCGTTTCGGTTCGCGGAAGAAAGTTCCTTGAACGTGCCGATCTGATTCTCTATGCCGGAAGTCTTGTGCCTAAAGAACTTACTTTCTGTGCCAAACCAGGATGTGTGGTGCGAAGTTCTGCCTCTATGAACCTTGAAGAGCAGTTCGAGCTGATGAAAGAGTTTTATGACCGCGATAAACTCATTGTCAGACTGCATACCGGTGACCCATGCATTTACGGCGCAATTCAGGAACAGATGGCCTTTTTCGACCGGTTTGGAATGTCATACCACATCACCCCCGGTATTTCGTCCTTTCAAGCAGCGGCCGCCGCGCTCCGTTCACAGTTCACAATACCTGAGAAAGTACAGACCATCATTCTGACGCGCGGCGAAGGACGTACACCTATGCCCGAAAAGGAACAGCTCCACAAATTGGCGGCTTCGCAGAGCACGATGTGCATTTATCTGAGTGCTGGAATTGTGGATGACGTTCAAAAGGAACTCCTCATGGCATATCCTCCTGAGACTCCCGTGGCAGCCTGCTATAAACTAACATGGAAAGAAGAAAAGATCTACCGTGGCGTTCTTAAAGACCTTGCCAGGATAGTACACGACAATAAACTCACTCTCACCACTCTGCTTGTGGTTGGAGATGCCATTGACAACCGCGAGGGGCTGTCGAGATTATATGATGAACACTTCAAACATCTCTTCAGACAATGATACTTGTCTTCGGTGGCACTACAGAAGGCCGCAAAGCGGTTAAGACGCTTGATGAAGGTGACGGTAGATACTTCTATTCTACCCGGGGTCCTCTTCAAGAAATAGAATGTGCCCACGGAGAACATATCAGCGGTGAAATGACCGAGCCGATGATGACGGAGTTCTGTCGCAGTCATTCCATAAAACTGATAGTGGACGCCGCGCACCCTTTCGCGCAACATCTTCATACAACAGTGGCTGAGGTTGCGGCAAAACTTGATATTCCTGTGATAAGATTTGAGCGCAGGTATTCTCAAATCATGTGCCCCGGAATCATTTGGTGCGACAACTATGATGATGCGGTGACGAAAATGAAAAACACAGATGTGCATCGTCTCTTAGCTCTCACTGGCGTGCAGACAATCTCCAAGCTACAAAGTTTCTGGACAGAGAATGAAACATGGTTCCGTATCCTTGACCGTGACGAGTCAAAGAATAAGGCCATCCAGATCGGCTTCCCCGAATCGCACCTCGTGTTCTACAAAGAGAATGATACTGCAAAATTGATAGAAGAAATCTGGCCCGACGCAATCCTTACCAAAGAGAGCGGCGACACTGGCGGATTTTCCGAAAAAGTGGAAGCTGCTGCAAAACGTGGCGTGATAATATTTGCAGTGCGTCGTCCCAAACTGCCTGACCGTTTTATCGTTGTTGATGGTCGGCATGGGCTTCGTAGAGAAATCGAACAAAGGCTACCTGAGTTTTACTCGCTCCATACCGGTTTCACCACCGGTTCATGTGCTGTTGCAGCAGCTAAGGCAGCGCTTACTGCGCTCCTCACGGGTGATAAAAGGAACGAGGTTTCATTCAGAATCCCCGAGGGTGAGACAATGAGGATGGCTGTTGAGAATGTTGAAATTGGTTCAGATTCGGCCACGGCGAGTGTGATAAAGGATGCCGGCGACGACCCAGATGTGACCAACGGTTGCAGAATTTCTGCGACAGTCTCGTATGCATCTCATCCCGGAATCTCATTTCATGGTGGGAAAGGAATCGGGACAGTCACTTTGTCGGGCCTCGGTCTCGACATCGGCGAACCAGCGATAAACCCTGTGCCGAGGAAAAACATAAGCGACGAATTATCGGCCATTTATCAAGGAGGGCTGGATGTAACCATATCTTTGGAAAATGGGGAAACATTATGTGACAAGACGTTCAATCCCAGAGTCGGAATAACTGGAGGTATTTCCATAATAGGAACGACCGGTATTATCAGGCCTTTTTCGCATGAAGCGTTTATTGATTGCATCCGTCGCGAAATGGATGTGGCTCTGGCAATGAACTGCAGTTGCGTGGTAATTAATTCCGGCGGCAAAAGCGAGCGTTTTATGAAGGCTCTTTATCCCGATCTTCCTCCTCATGCCTTCATCCATTATGGCAACGCTGTTGGCGAAACTCTGGAGATAGCAGAAGCGAAGAATGTGCCTCGTTTAGCAATCGGTGTAATGCTCGGAAAAGCGGTGAAGCTTGCCGAGGGTAACATGGATACCCACAGCCATAAAATTACCGTGAACAGAGAGTTCCTGAAGTCTGTTGCGAAAGAGGCAGGATGCTCCCAAGCTTCGCTGGCCATTTTTGACACCTTCAATCTTGCCCGGGAACTCCCTGCGCTTCTCGATGTTGCCGATTCGTCGAAGTTCTTCCCCCGCTTGCTGGAACTTTGTCATAGACATTGTTCGAAAATATTTCACAATACTCTCGAAATGGCTCTCTTGGCCGACGATGGTAAGATTTTAAGCAGAATTGAATTATGAAACATGCATTCCTTATAGCAGCGGCTTCTTCTGGGTGTGGCAAAACCACACTCTCACTCGGATTGATGCGAGCTCTCAGCCGAAGAAATGCCGAAGTTCAGCCCTTTAAATGCGGACCTGACTACATCGACACCCAATACCACCGCTTAGCAACGGGGCGGGATTCTATCAACCTGGATCTGTTCATGTCGTCCGAATCTCATGTGCGCAATCTTTTCGACAGATATTCCTCAAATGCCGATATAAGTATCATTGAAGGCGCAATGGGGATGTTCGACGGCTTTGACGACATGAATGGAAGTGCGGCAGATATAGCATTGAAACTCGACATTCCGGTGATTCTTTTGATTAATGCCGCATCCAGCTCTTTCTCGGTGGCTGCTACGATATTCGGCTTCACACGCTTCCGTCCTGAGGTCAAGGTTGCCGGTGTCGTTTTCAATCGCGTTGCTTCCGCCAATCATTTTAGATTTCTAAAAGACGCATGCCAGGCCACTGGTGTGGAATGTTTTGGATATATAGGAAAAAACGAAAAGTTGCAGACGCCGTCGCGACACCTTGGGTTATCGCTCGAATCGATGTCGGAGATTGAACGATTTATCGATGTGGCCGCTTCGGAAACAGAAAAGACTGTCGACATTGATCGTCTGTTGGATGCAACCACCATTGAAATACAACCGAAGGAACAGACAGCGCCAACGAAAAACGCTCTGACCGTTGCCGTGGCCCGCGACGAGGCTTTCAATTTCATTTATCCTGCCAATCTTGAGCAGCTTCATGCCGACATTGTCTTTTTCTCGCCTTTACACGACAGCTCTCTGCCCAAGGCAGACCTTGTCTATCTCCCCGGCGGCTATCCTGAACTGTTTTCGGAGGAATTGGAGACGAATGAAGCTATGCGGAAAGCCATAAAAGACTATGCCGAAAACGATGGCAAAATTCTCGCAGAATGTGGCGGAATGATTTATCTTTCCGATGAAATAGACGGAAGAAAAATGTGCGGTGTATTCCCTTTGAAAACGACAATGAAGGGTGCACGTCTGAAACTTGGTTATCGGAGAGTGGTCTTCGACGGTTTTGAAATATCCGGCCATGAGTTCCATTATTCCGACGTGGAAGACCACGTCGGTCTTTCCTCTGTGGCACAGCAATATAATTTACGTGGAGAAAGTGTGTCCACGCCAGTCTATCGTTATAAAAACGTCTTTGCCGGATATACGCACTTATATTGGGCAGAGACTGATATTTTTACACTTTGGAAGCAATGAGAAGAATCTATACCCGAAGCGGTGACGCAGGCTCGACCGGCATCAACGGCGGCCTCAGAGTCCCTAAGACAGATGTAAGAATCGAGGCAAACGGGTGCATCGACGAGCTCAATGTCGCCATTGGAACAGTGCGCACGACGTTGCCCCGTGACCATGAATGGCAAAGCCTGTTGAGAGAGATTCAACTCAATCTTATGACATCCATGAGTCTCGTGGCCACACGGAGTGATATGCGTGATCAAAATCCTAACAGCCTGCCCGCAAATCTTGTGGAACAGATTGAAGAATGCATCGACAGCATAAACGCACGATGCTCTTTGGAGTATAGCTTTATTTTACCCGGAGGGACTGCGCTTGCATCGGCATTGCATCAGGCAAGGGTACTCGCAAGAAAGGCGGAGCGTTGGCTTTGGCGGTTGAATGAGCAAGACGCTGTGCCATCGGAGATATTGATATATCTCAACCGTCTTTCCGATTTGTTTTTCGTCATGGTGCGCCATGAACTCCAGCACACGGAGTGCAAGGAGGAGATTTGGCGGGAGTTTGGCTATAAACGCAAACTGAAATGAAAAGATTAAATCCTCTGATGCTTGCCGGCACAGGCAGCGATGTTGGCAAAAGCCTGATAGCTACGGGACTTTGCAGAATTTTTAGACAGGACGGTTTCAATCCCGCCCCGTTCAAAGCCCAGAATATGGCCCTGAATTCCTACGCCACTCCCGACGGTTTCGAGATCGGCAGGGCGCAGGCTGTTCAGGCCGAGGCTGCGGGCATTGATTGCTCCACTGATATGAATCCAATTCTCCTGAAGCCGTCGGGACAACATACGTCGCAGGTTGTCATCAACGGGAAACCCTCGGGCAATGCTGATGCTTACCAATATTTTCGCAAAGAAGGAAAAGAGGAACTGCGTAGAATCGCTCACGAAGCTTTTGACCGCCTGAATGCTCTGTATAATCCCATTGTTCTTGAAGGTGCGGGAAGCATTTCGGAATTGAATTTACGCGACGGTGATATCGTCAACATGTCGATGGCCGAATACGCGGGTGCTGACGTGATTCTTGTTGCCGACATCGACCGCGGCGGTGTGTTTGCCAGTGTCTACGGCTCCGTCATGCTTCAGACACCCGAACATCGCAAACTCATCAAGGGCATAATCATCAATAAATTCCGTGGCGACCTACGGCTGTTTGAAGATGGAAAGAAACTTTTAGAGCAACTATGCGGGGTTCCTGTCCTTGGTGTGGTGCCTATGGCATCCCACATCCATATTGACGAGGAAGACTCAGTGGCTCTCACAGGTAAAAACCGTAGCGCCGTTGCCGACAAAATCAATGTCGCGGTTGTTTTACTCGATCACATTTCCAATTTCACCGATTTCAATGTGCTTGAAAGGCATCCTGAAGTAAATCTCTATTACGCAGCTTCGCAAGAGGACTTGGCTCAAGCCGATATCATTATTCTTCCGGGGAGCAAAAACACCCTCGATGATTTGCTATCCTTGCGCCGCCGTGGTTTGGCCAAGGCAATTGTCGAAGCAAGAAATGCGGGCAAGTCTGTTTTTGGCATTTGTGGCGGCTATCAGATGATGGGCGAGGAAGTTGCCGACCCCGATGGCATGGAAGGCGAGATTAAAACTCTCCCGGGCTTGGGACTTCTCCCTGTCAGAACTGTAATCAGTCATGAAAAAGCAACCCGTCAGGTACAGTTCCGACTTCATGGTGACGACAGGCTTTGCGATGGCTATGAGATACACATGGGCCGAACCGAAACAAATCGGCCTTTCATTCTCCTTGATGACGGGACTCCTAAAGGGTGTATGGCAGATGAAAAATGTTTTGGCAGTTATATACATGGCATTCTCGATAATCCTCCCGTGATCGAACGGATTCTGAATCCCTTTATGAAAGGGGAGAGAACGTCCGACTTCAACCCGGCTAAGTACCATGAGCAGCAGTACAATCTGTTGGCCGACTGGTTGAGAAAGTACATCGATATTGAGCGCATTTATAAAATAATACAAGGAAATGATTGAAGGACACGGCGACGATCTGTTCCGCTTCAACGAAAAGATAAGGATAAATTTTAGTACAAACATTCCGCAGAACGTCAATCACGACGCTTTGCTCGACCACTTGCGCGCTTGTGGTGCCATTTTTAGCAACTATCCCGAACCCGAGCCGCGAAGTGTTGAAAGGCATCTCGCCGAAATACATGGCTTATGGCCAGAACAGGTCATAGTGACAAATGGCGCGACCGAGGCCATATATCTGCTGGCACATCTTTTTGCCGGGAAAAAATCAGCCATCCTTGCACCTACATTCCGCGAATATCAGGATGCTGCACGTCTCTTTTCCCATTCAGTCACTTTTATTAACTCGATAAACGAGATTGATGGACACGAAGCTGATGTGGTGTGGTTATGTAATCCAAACAACCCTACAGGACAGGTGTTTGAGCGGACATTGCTTCTTGAAATGGTTGATAAATGCCTTGACAAAACATTTATAATCGACCAGGCTTATGCTCTTTATTCGGTAAAGCCTGTTCTTACGGAAAAAGATGTTGAGGATAGAGAAAATCTAATCGCTCTTCATTCCCTCACCAAACAATTCATGGTTCCGGGTCTGAGAATAGGCTATGCCACAGGTCCAGTTAAAATCATCAATGCCATGAGGTGGCTGAGGATGCCTTGGTCGGTCAATTCTCTTGCTATTGCAGCTTCCCACTTCCTCCTTGACCATCGAAATGAATATAAGGTAGATTATCTCACATTACATTCCGAAGCCGAACGACTTACGGCCTCCTTGCGCTCTTTGGGGATTTCAGCAGTGCCTACAGACTGTAATTTCCTTTTGGCCCTTCTGCCTTTCGGCACTGCTTCGGACCTTAAAAATTGGTTGGTGGAGAAACATGGAATACTGATACGCGATGCCTCTAATTTTGAGGGGCTTACCCCTGATTATTTCAGAATAGCTGCCCAAAGCAGAGAAGAAAATGATTTGTTTATCAAAAGCATGAAAGAATGGATGTCATTATAACAATTCTCCCCTTGATTATCGGGTGGACGCTCGACATGCTCATAGGCGACCCGGCATGGTTGCCGCATCCCGTTGTAGGCTTCGGCAAAGCAATCGGCAAATGTGAGAAAAGATTCAACAATGGCAATCAACGGTTTTTCAAAGGTGGTGTCACAGCCGGATTATTGATTCTGACCGTATTTTCCCTCACATGGTTGCTGATGTATGCTCTTTCTCCCTATACTTGGGTCAGCGTCGCCGTTGAGGCCGTGCTTATTTTCTATTGTCTTGCCGGCACAACGCTCATCAAGGAGGTGAGAATGGCTTTTCAGGCAGTGGATGTTTCGTTGGACAAAGGAAGGATTCAAGTTGGAAGAATCGTCGGCAGGGATACTGCCGGTTTGTCGGCTCAGGAAATCAGGACGGCTGCATTGGAGACTCTCGCAGAGAATCTCAGTGACGGTGTGGTGGCGCCTCTCTTCTGGTATGCCGTTCTTGGAGTACCGGGAATGATGGCATATAAAATGGTAAATACTCTCGATTCAATGATCGGTTATAAGAATGAGAGATATCGCGATTTTGGCTGTATGGCCGCCCGAATCGATGATGTTGCCAATTACATTCCGGCCCGTTTGACTGCGTTTCTGATGGTGGTCGTTTCCGGTCATTTACGTCTTTGGAGATTCGTAAAAAAATACGGACCAAAACATGCCAGTCCCAACAGCGGCTATCCGGAAGCCGCCTTGGCCGGTATTCTTGATTGTCGTTTCGGAGGCACGCATGAATACTTTGGAGAAAGTGTCTACAAGCCATATATCGGTGAGCGGCACCGCGATTTCACATATTCCGATGCCGTTCGAGCAATCGCAATAAACCGAAAGGTCGAAGTCCTTATGGTAGTTTTGACCTTAGGTGTCAGAGCTCTATTTCTACTATAGAACCGTAGGGCTGTATATCGTTATAAACTTCCTCGTAGGTTTTGCCTGTGTTGGCCACCAACGCGTTGATGAGTATTCCTCCGTGAGTGAAAATACCCACCGTCAGACCACTTTGTTGTTCCTTTATTTCGGCAACAAAATTTTCGAGTCGTTTCCTTTGGTCTATGACAGATTCCCCTCCCGGCGGCCTTACGTTGATGTAATCATCGAACCATTCCTGCAATTTCGGATCGGTTATGTCATCGTACCGCTTCATTTCCCAGTCTCCGAAATTCATCTCTTTCAGACGACTGTCGCGTATCGCATCGGGGAATCCGCAAAAATCGGCAAGTCTCACACAGCGCGACAGAGGACTGCAATATACCCGGTCGAAAGCATACGGCCTTAGTTTTTCTTTCACTAAGGTTGCCTCTTCCTCAAAGCTTGAAGCCAAAGGAACGTCGGTATTCCCATAACAAATACCTTTGGGAACAGCTACTGATGTATGGCGTACAAAAACAAGCTTCATAGATTTTGCGACAATACCACCCCGAACAACATAGAAATTTCGCAGATAAGGAACGTTGCACCACAACAGTCGCCGGTATATCCTCCTATCCTACGTTTCATATATATCACAAGGGTTGCCATTGACAGCAATGGCAAGATAGCTGCGACAGATGTCTGCGGAGAGAGAATACTCATCGGTAAAAGCGGCAGAGTTCCCGAAAGAAAATTAAACAGGAATTGCCCGGCAGTCATTCTCTGATACGAAATCTTATTCTTCGCACCCTCTTTTCTGGCATAAGGCAGCAGGTTGATAATCTGCGACGCACAGAATTTTGAAAATGGATCAACGGCAATGATTGTCAAGGCAATCATAGAAGCCGGGAGAGAATCCAGAAGCGATATGAGCAAAAGATAGAAGCATATCAGACCGATTACTCCGTATGTGCCGATATGCGAATCTTTCATGATTCTCAGCACGCTGTCACGGTCTCTTCCCCCACCGAATCCGTCGCAAAAATCGGCAAGACCGTCCTCATGCAGCGCTCCGGTGAATATCAGTTGCGCCACTATGGCGAAAACCAGTGCAGGAAAGGTTGGAATGAGGTACGACAGACCGAAATAAACTCCGGCTGTCAATCCTCCTGTGAGCCATCCGGCAAACGGCCAATAGACCACGGCCGAGGAATAGGCTTCCGAGGGTATTTCGGTCCATTTCCAGAGCGGAAGCCTTGTGAAAAGGGTTAGTGCAGCTGCAAAACGTTTCATCAGAAATATTTGGTTACATTGACCGACTGGAAACTGTCCATGCGGTTAATCATTCTTACGGCCGATTCGACAATGGGATAGGCACACACAGCTCCCGAACCTTCACCCAACCGGAGGTCGAGGTGGAGAATTGCCCTCGCGCCCATGGCATCGAGCATGCGCTTGTGTCCGCTTTCGTCGCCTTGATGTCCAAATATGGCGTAATCGAGAATCTGCGGGTAAAATTGTGTGGCAGCAAGGATGACACTCGTCATTATAAAACCGTCGACAAGTATTATCATGCCAAGTTCGGCTGCCTGCATCATTGCTCCCATTGCCATGGCCATCTCATAGCCGCCGAACCATGCAATTTTCGATTCGGGGTCTTCACCTCCGCTATAATTCGCTACTGCTTTCGACAGTACTTCGTATTTGTGCCGTATTCCGGGGGTGTCCAGTCCGGCACCTGCCCCTATGCACTTTTCAAGCTCAATGCCCGTGAAGAGGTGCATCCACACAGCCGAGGGAGATGTGTTGCCGCTGCCCATTTCTCCGAAACTGATAATGTTGCACCCGGTGGTCCGGTGTATTTCTTTCACGACACTGGCACCACGCTCAATGCAGAGTTCGAGTTCTTCCTTGGTCATGGCCGGCTCGTGGAGGAAATTGCGAGTGCCTTTCCTCACTTTCATATCGATAATTCCATGACCCTTGGGAATATCGTAGTCTACACCGGCATCAACGAGAACGAGTTTGAAACCATGTTGTTCGCACAGGAAATTAATTCCCGCACCACCCTTCGAGAAATGGCTCAGCTGCTGCCATGTCACTTCCTTGGGCGAAACACTAACACCTTCTTCAAGAATGCCGTGATCGGCCGCAAACAGCACATTGTGGGGATGCTTGAGAATGGGTGAAAGTGTGTGCAGTATCAAGGCTATTTTTTCAGCCAGTTCCTCCAGACGGCCCAACGAGCCTTTGGGCTTTGTTAGGTTGTCGATTTTTTCTCTGACAGCCGGTTGCAGTGAGCGGTCTAATGGTTTTATGTTGAATTTCATTATGATTGCTATTTGATTTTTAAGGGTATTCCCGATACCAACATATATACTTCATCGGCCCGGGATGCCACATACTGGTTTATCATTCCCTGCAGGTCGGTAAACTTGCGTTGCAAAGGATTCTGACTTACACCGCCAAGGCCTATTTCATTCGTCACTATTATTATCGAGGCACCCGAGGACACAAGAATATCAAACTGTCGCTTGAGTTCTGACAATGCCTCGTCCGGGCTTTCTTTTTTCTTGAAGAGCCAGTTTGTAGCCCACATTGTGAGGCAGTCGAGAAGAACTGTCTCATCGTGCGAGATGGTCAAGTCCTCGATACCAAAAGGAGCCTCAAGATTCCTCCATTTCAGTAGCCGACGTTGTTTGTGGATTTCCACCCTTTGCCGCATTTCCTCATCCATTACCATGGCTGTGGCAAGATAGACGGGGCATGGCGACATGCTCAACGCCAGCTTTTCAGCAAACACGCTCTTGCCGCTTCGCTGCCCCCCGGTAACCATCACTATGCGCTGTGCCGGTGCTTCAGTATCAAACGTTTTATCCATAAGTAATAACCGGTGATTGGTAAAATAGCGCCAATGAGAACACAGATCAGATAGATGATCTTGGAAAACCATCCCAACCATGAACCAACGTGAAGCGAATAACTCCAACCTTTAATGTGATTTGATTTTTTCTTTTCTAAATACGTCTTCACGGAAGTGATGTCTCCGTTTTTTGGGTCATAAACATATGTGTCCGTCGCTTGTTGATTGCCAAGGCCATCAATCACAATGTCGGCTTCATTCTGGTACATCCTGATTTCTCTGTCCGGAAATTCATGGGATAGTCGCGAGTAGGCAACTTCCCATGCGTTGAAATTCTCGGCCGGTGTTTTATGACTCGCTGATTTTGCCACTTCACTGCCCAAAGCGTGGTAAAAGGTCTGTCGATACCATCCAAAAGACCAATTCAGGCCCGTCAGAATACACACCATAAGCACAATCGCACTCACTGCGCCACCCACACAATGGAAGTCGTACCAAAATTTATAAGTTCCTTTTTGGATTGAAATCTTGAATTTATTTTTGAACTGTCCTTTCCCCGGCCACCATACTATCAGCCCTGAAATGATTATTGCAAACAATGCGATAGTAGTGATTCCTATGATAAGTTTACCTGTCTTTGCACCGTATGCTCCCTCTGCTTTTGATTTGCCGAATAGACGTCGATGCGCAGCGCTTGCCCATTGAAAAACAGCCGGTCGTTCATATTTGCCCATGACTTCTCCGGTGTATTGATTCACCCAGATCGCTGCCATAGCCGGCTTGGCGAGCATCACTTTGTAGGCATGTCGCGCATCGGGATATGTCGTGACGCCGACTATACTGTTGCTGTCTGACAGATAACGCTGCGAAATGCTGAGGATAGAATCCATAGGGAGCGGCGTCCGGCCATCGCTTTCTACACGGGCCTGACCGATATGTCCAAAATCCCTCTCAAAAATCAATAAAGCCCCTGAAAGACAAATAACAATGACTATCAGTCCGAAAGGTACTGACAGCCATAAATGGATCTGTCGAAAGATGTTCTTTAACATAGCTAATTATTTTATTCCAGGAATAATCAATCTAAATGGTGTCTTTAGGCAGGTTTCCTGACTTGGTCCAATGCTTGTCGGCCTTCCCTCCTGACGGACGTGGCCATCTTGACAAGTTTTAGCGGGCCTTACAGTAGCTGGCACTGTCCCGGCATCTCACCGGATTCCCTCTCACAGACAAAATTGTCTGTTCACCTAATGACTTGCAAAGTTAACATTTTTTTTCGAGATATAAGGGCGAAGTGCATATCGTTATCATGACTTTAACAAATGAAGATTACAAGAATCCAATGACATCGCAATATGCGTATGGAGCGATTTATCGCGCTCTCTGATTATCCGTTTTGCCTATGACAGCAACAGGAAAATCCCTTGCTTATCGCTTCCTGAAAATTTGGAACGGTTCTAATTTTGCCGAAAATTAAAAGCAAAAAGAAAATGAACAATCCAATGATTGTGTGGTGCGTAATAGCGGGAGTGCTGTTGTGCGCGTTTTTATTCAGGGCCGTCGAGCGGTTCTATACAGAGTGTCATAATCGTGACCACAAACTAAGACATCTCTTTGAAATCGGCATGGAGAGAGAAATCTTCTTTATTCCCGGAGACATCGACGAGGATGATGACTTTGAGGACCTGTGATATGGAACGAGCCAAAGACAGTTTCCATTTAAGAGAAACCGCCTCTTTTCTTGCCGAATACGCTGCATTGCTCTCGGGCTGCGGTGCCACAAGCATCAGGATTGAGAAGAACACCTCACGCATGGCGAGGGCTTTCGGAGTGAATTTCGACATCTTCATAATGCCGGCGCATGTGTCGGTTTCCGTATGGGATAAGGACAGGACCGAAGCCATTGTTGCTCAGAGCAAGACCGTAGCCTGCGGTATAAATTTCACGCTGAATGCGGCGCTTAGTCGCCTGAGCTGGGAAGTCGCTGACAATCATCTTGATCTTTCCACCGCCTCCGGACTATTTGAACGGATACGGAAGGCAAAGCCTACCGGAAAATGGGAAGTCCTGATTCTGACAAGTCTGGCCAACGCCTCTTTCTGCCGCCTTTTTGGTGGAGACTGGATGGCTATGCTGATTGTATTTGTCTCAACACTGGCCGGATACAGGCTCAAACAAATCATGCTCGAAGACAAGCGTGACGTGCGCCTCACGTTTCTCTGCGCTTCCTTTTTCTCCGCCGCTCTCAGTGCCGGAGGACATATCTTCAATATCGGCGCGACGCCTGAAATAGCAGTCGGCACAAGTGTGCTCTATCTGATACCTGGTGTGCCGTATATCAACTCTGTCAGCGACATGATATATAGGCACTATCTGTGCGCGTTCAGCCGTTTTTTGGATGCTGTCGTACTTACCGCTTGTCTTTCGGTAGGTCTATGTGCCGGGGTGTTTTTGTTGGGACTAAAATGGTTTTGAAGGCTTATGTGGAATGATATACTCATAAATATTTTTGAGGACGGATTCTTTGCGGCGATAGCTGCAATCGGATTTTCAAGTAT
>ULVX01060696.1_pt1 | contig 22222 bp, 30 predicted proteins | sample 1959811 | NCBI WGS metagenome assembly ULVX01 (sample SAMEA4835797, study PRJEB28245) | human gut metagenome | biome: gut microbiome; material: fecal sample | place: Denmark | collected 2008
ATGTCAGTTTTTTGAGTTTACACAAAACTTGAAACGGTCTCAAACGGTCGATTGTTTATTGGGTATTTTTGGTGTTAATCACTACTGTATAATGCTTGGTTGCACGTTTCGTGATAGCATTTGCAGAAACCTCATCATTCAGAATCATGGATGCCCAACTCTTAGGTTCCCTTTGCGAACACACAATAGTACTTTTTTGAGCTTCACAGCGCTTTTCCAGAATCATGAACAGAATTTTCACCTCTCGCTCATCTGTAATTGTGTGGAGCAGAAAATCATCCAGTATCAGCAGGTCAAGACGTTCAAAAAGCTTGAGTTTTCTTTCGTATTTCTCATAGCTGACATTTTTTAGTGCAACCATATCCTCTAAAAATGATTCACAATGATGGTACTCCACTTTATATTCCTTACATGCTGCAACACCGATTGCTTTTGCAAGATGTGTCTTGCCGCTATCAGACGGACCAAGAATACAGATATTTAATCCATCCCGTACAAATGCCAACGAAGACAGAACCGATGTGATTCCTGCCGGTAAATACTCTCTACTTTGAGAATCAACACAATCATCAAGGCTTTGCGGACATCCAATCAATTTGGCATGTCTGAGCCGGTTGTTTACACGTTTGCTGACTTTGTCCTGATATTCCGGTTCAATCAATTCTGCAATCAGAGAAAGGTGGTCAAGCTTCAGGAATCTTTCAGAACGGTATAGGGAATCCAGGGTTGCTGCCATGTTGGGAAGTCCAAGATCATTGAGTTCATCTACGAGCGTGTTTGTAAGTGCTTCTCCTGTGAGCATTATACATCAGCCTCCTTTCCCGGTGTCTGAGCCAGCTTCTGACTCTTGGAAAGAAGATTTGCCACATCCATAGCATCAGAACTCATAACAAAACCACCCCGATTACGTTCTTCGTTTATTCTGGAACGTTCCTGTGGGGTGCAGATGTCTTCTGCAATGGCAGGAATGGAGTTTTTGATGTACGTGTAGCTTATTTTATTAGCCGCAAGTGCCTGACGGCAACATTCTTCCAAAACATGATTTCCGTATTTCTTGGAATAATTCAAGACTCCGAGACACATCCGGTATGTCTGTACTTCAAGTTTTCGGCTTGAAAGAATACTTTTGATGACAGATACGGTACTGTTTCCAACAGTCATAGCCCTGCGGATAAAGTACTCTGCATTCCACTCCCGGTAGTCATTATAATCTTTGGGCAGATGCTCTGTGTTGGTACACCACTGTCCTTTACGTGTGGCACGCTGATGTTCTCCAATCAGAATACCTTTCTGTGAGTAGATTTTTACAACTGCAGTTGATGCCTTTATAGAAACTTTTTGATGCTTATAAGCTTTATCTACGCTATAATAAGCATTGTCAAAGCGTACGTGGAAGTCGCTTGATACCTTAGCCTCTTTCCTCTCCATGTACTCGTAAGGTACAGAGGGGAGAGGCATTAATTCAGATTTTTCTTCTTCCCAGTAATAGCATCTGCTGTGTTCCTTATTTTTAAAGTTTTCATGGTTAAGTTCGTCCAGTTTTTCCCATAAATCAGAGTTAAACTGTTCGAGGCTGAAATACTGGCGTTCTTCAAGATCATGAAAAAAGCCTTTTTCCAGAATTCCCACGGAATTCTCAACAGAACTTTTATATTTGGGCTTACGGATCTTGGCAGGTACAATAGCTGTATGATTATGTTCCGCCCACTCAGCGTAATCCTTGTTGAGTTCCGGCTGGATCCAGTCCTCATTGGTAATCACGGCCTGTTTGCAGTTATCACATACTACTAAAGCAGGAACTCCACCATAAAAAGCCAGGGCATTGTTATTGACCTGTATCCACTGAGGTTCTTTCGTAGAAAGCATTCCTTCAGCATAAATCATCTGGGAATAGGGAAGGACTGCAACAAACACAACAATGGCAGAAACTTCACCAGTCAGCCGGTCTGTCATTTCAAAGGTCTTTCCTGCGAAATCTACCTCCATTGTCTGGGCGATGATTGGTGTAAAATGAGCAGTTTCCTCATTTTCATCACACCACATGCTGTACCGCTCACAAAACTGTCGATAAGAATAATGTTTTAGGCCATCGGCTTCACACTTTTTCTTGTAGCGGTTCCACTGGTAAATCAACGTCATGTTCTTTCGTGTGGTGAGCTGGGAATGAACTGTTGAATAATCAGGGAGTTCAAAACTCTCATCACGATTTCCGGATATATGGGCTTTGCCATAAACCAACTCAGCAATCCCATAGTTTGTGATTCCCTCCGGAAGAGGAAAGCTTAATGTCTCGCATTTTTTAAATGCGTTAAGGAAGTCATTGACTCCCGATTTGCTACAGCCCAACTGTCTTGCAATCTCTGCACCGGACATGTTTAGGGCATAGCTTTTGATAATGATGTCTTTGTAATCAAGCATACCATTATCCTCCTTCATAATGTATTCACTGCCAGATAGCAGCTACTGCCATTATGATGGATAATTCAGGTGATTAAAAGCGGACTATGTCCGACCGCTCAGCTACGCATCGCGACCGTTTTGCTCCGCAAAACAGACCGAAGGAATGCGCCATTTGCACACATATATAATAGAGAGGTAAATTAGGAGGAAATTTTATGGAAGAATTATCTATTTGGCAGGAAGTTATGATGGAAAAATATCCTGAAAAAACCATGACATTGAATAATTTTTTCGAAGAACTGGGTTATAATGATTTACCTATATTTATGATGCGCAATTTATATGGAGTTAGTGTCTTCCCGATTGCCAAAACTGCGATTGTATTAGAAAATGGAGAAAATGAGCTTTATGAGGAATTAAAAGATGTATTTCCTTTTGATAAGCAGCTATTTTCCATTTGGAATGGACATTTTACATTATTATGAAAAGATAAAGACGATAAGAAAAAAGTATCCTATGAAATCCAGATATTTGATGACTATATTTTAGTCCGACAAAATACTTATATCACAAAAGAATTATAAAAAACGCCCCTAACAGGGAAAAAGAATGAACCTGCTATTCCTTTGTCTGCCAGGGGTGGGTCTTATTTTCCATAATCTGAAATTAAACATCAGCTATACTATATATCATCATAATCTCCTATTTGCAAAGTAGCTTCTTCGATTTTTTGAAAGGTTGGCTTTATTTCAGGATTTTTCTTATGAGTATCAAAAACAATTTTTTGTACTTTTAAAAAATCTTTTTGTAAAATATCCTTTGTAAATACGAGTGGGGTTCCATCTTCATCTTTAGATACAGCATATGGTATTTCTTCATCAACCAACTTTTCTTTCAATTTTTCCAAAAACTCGTTTGGAATTTTTGCGGCTATAATATGTCCACCATTGGATAAATGGTCTTTTAGATCTTGAAGCATTCCATCTTCTGTAAATAATGGAGTGTCAGGTTCTTGATACTCTTGTTCTTTTGGTATTGTAATAAGATTTAAAATATCTTTATTCTTATTGACTTGTATATTGTAAATATGTTGTATTCTACTTGCTATTTTATCACCATAAAATGATTTAATTACGGATATTTGTTTTGCAATATCTGGTATTTTTATCTCTAATTGTCTGCCATATAATTCATGACATGCCTTTACCTGTTTAGAAAATGAGGAACTGAATGGTTTTGATGAAACAAAAGATATCAGTTTATTTGTTTTTTCTTCCAAAGGATAATCTTGTGAAATGTCCGACAAAAAAGATGCTCCATTGTCAAATATTGGACATGGAGTATATTTTCCATCCTGATATATAAAAGCAATATTTTGCACATGCCTATCTTCGTTTAAAACTAAAGCATCAAATTCCAACATTTTTGTCAAATGATTTCCATATTCTTTTATACCTGTTATCTGCTCAATTAATGATACCACATGCTTTATGGATTCTTTTATTTCTTTTCCTTTTATTTCATTTTCAAGAGTGGTATTTAATTGTTGCTTAAATAATTTATCTAATGTAACTATTTCCGCACCATCTGGTAGAAAGTTTTTAGATATGCATGCTGTTTCTTTTCTAAAAAATTTATGTTTATTTTCTATTTCTACTTTTTCTAGTGTATATGGAACAAATTTATCAATATTACTTTCAGCTAATAATTCAGATGCTAAATATTCCGAAGCAGACTCATAGCCTAAATAATCTGTCTTTATCCATTCATCATTTATATGATATTTCCCCTGATTACCCTTAGATGGAGTTTTGTTTACCTGACTTGTTTCGGAATAGTATATTTTTCTCATATGTTAATCCCTTTCCATATCAATATCCATCCAACTATTGTCTTCTGCTGTTCTACCTTCTGTTTTTTCACAGATAGATATTGGATCATAATACTGCAAGTCCAAAGATTCTAACACTTCTTTGATATTTGCTCTGGTACGAGGTGGGCATCTATCTTCTAAAAAGTCTTCAAAATCTTTCCAGGTGGGAGTAGTGTTCACGCCAAATGCCAAATGGATGGTATCATTTGTATGGTTTTTAATTCGGATTTCCTGTGTTTTTTGGTTCGCATAAATAGTCGTTTCTAAAATGTCTTGATTGTAAAATTTTATAATCATATTTTCTCTCCATATTTTATTATTGTATTATATTTCACTCTTTCTCTATTTCCAGTTTTTCTGCATGGGCAGATTTTTTGATACAACTTGACATATTCAGGTGGGAACATATTATCTTTCTTCCTCTCTTTCGTTCTCATCGTAATCCATTATTTCCTCTTCTTCAAACTCTTTTTTTAAAAGATTTTCAAGCATTGCGCTATATCTGATACGTTGTCTATCGTCATTTATTGCATTTATAGATAACTGATAAAAAACTGGATTGTCACGATTGTATAGCCAATCATTTAACTGTAAATCTTCGTAAATCATATCATAAATACATACCTTTTTAAAGTACTCTGGATCTGCTTTTATCTCTTCTATACTATATTCTCCCATGTGTTTATCAACACACTCATATAATGTACTGTCATCTGCATTTTTTATCCTATCGATTCTTGCTTTAAATTGTCTAATTCCTGTTGGCCACGTTTCATAATCATAATCCTGGTCAGATCCATTTTGAAAAGAAAAATGTCCATCAAACCAATTTTCAATTTCTCCGGGAAATTTATATCCGGAAACGCCTAACAAATCGTAGTCTGGCCAATAGACAAATCTCGATGTAAATAACGTATTTAACCAATATTCATTCATATAAGCTTTTACAAATTTTGACTCATTGGTGAGCGAACGCACAGATGGAGCATAATCTTTGTTATAATCTATCCACTCTTTCGCGTGATTTCTCATTTCTGCTTGTACTTTATCGATAAATGAAAGCAGGTCTTCCTGTTTTATCTGTTTGAAAAACATTCCAAATGCATAACTCATATAATTAATCCCTCTCTACATCTTCTTTTGCTTTATGATAGTTCTCACGAAACTTTACCGCATATTCCTGTAAGGTACCATTATTATATGCATTCAAAAACTCATCCGTAGATACTGTTCTGCCGTTAAAATAATCTTCTATGGATTTTTCCCAATCACGTATTACATCAATATCATAGTCACAAGCTTCAAATAACATATTTAAGTGTTCATCTTTTAAACTACAATAGAGATGATTCAATCCATATTTTTGTATCATTTCCTGCTCTTTACTGATACCATAATCTACCAGTTTTTTCTGATGTAAAGTTTTTGTTACGGCTTCTCCAAAATCTGCGTAACTGTCTCCGGCATAATTGATACAATCTTTAATAATACTGTTTAAAAGTTCTTTCATTTGTGCTGCTGTTAATTTATCTACTGTCTTTTTACCTGTCTGCATTGTATTTCCTCCAAAAAATATAGATATGGATGATTCCCTATCTATATATGTATAAAAAAATCGAAAAAGTAGTCAGATTACTCTATTTCTTGTATATAATCATCTTTATCCATTGCAATCTTTATGTTTCGATAAAAAGAAAATAAATTCTGGTCTGGTGATGGTCCGGAAACTCCTCCGTCTCCAGCTTCAATAATCACCCAAGAGTCATTTTCCAATTCCGCATAATCCACGGTGTAAAATAGACTCGGTAGATTTGAATATTTGTTCACGAGATTATCCGGAACCATTGGTGTTATATTATCTTGTAAAGAATTTCTGGATATAGAAATTGGAAATCCATTCAAATAAAAAACACGGAACTCATTTGTTTTCCCAGCATATTGTTTTAACGGTACATATTTTTTTGCGATAATATTACCAGTAAATAATGTTCCTCTTATCTCATAAAAACGTTTCATCCAGTGATCAAATTCATGTTGAGATGTATCTTTTTTGAAATATTTAGGGAAATCTGTATTCTTCGCCGATTTTACAGAATCCTTTATCATAAAATCTCCTAAGCTTTTTTCTATCTTAGATACGTCAATCCTATCCTTTGGACTAAATTGCAAAATTGGCGGTGTATCTTTTTTGATATATTCATAAACATTAGGAAATAGATGAAATCGCTCATATGCATCCGGTATTGTTAATAAATATATATTTTTCTCAGATAATAACCGATAAAATACTCTATACTCTTCGGGTTTCATCATCCAGCCACGATAAATTACAATATCATCTACCTTCGGCATAGATGAGTCTATTTTTACTTGCTTTTGAGTATCCCATAGTTTCTGATCAAAGAAGACTACAGAAATATCATTTTCGATTGCAGCATTATACTCATCAGTAAAGGCTCTATCTACGCCAGTTCCAGAATAATCTAATGGAAATAATATAATCATAAAACATCTCCTAACTTAAAAGCTTAATGCTGTATTTTTTATTTATGCAATAGTATAGCAAAAAATACTTCAAAAGGTATCTTTTTATTATAATTTGTTACCATTAAAGTTGTTCTTTTATTCATGTTTACTCTCTCTCAAAATCGTCTTTATCATTCCCGTGCAGGAAAACAGTGCCTTCGTTTAAGGATTTCTGTACATCAATCACTCTCTGATTATCACTACCTACCCAAGGCTTATTTACATCTCTGCATTCTTTTACATAACGTCCATCACAAAATACATCGCAAATAGAAACTAATTCCCGTCTTGCCTGTAAATACATATCCCTGGCAGGATTAAAATCATCGGTAATAATAGGATGCATTACCTGTTCCCAAGTATATCCGGAATAGATCCACATAGTTTTGTTTGGAAATCTTTCTTTGATTTCTTTTGCTAAGGATAATAAGGTTTCTACATTTGCCTCATTTAAAGGATCTCCACCGGAAAAAGTAATTCCGGCTACATAATCTTTTTCCAGCTCCGCAAATAACTCCTGTTTCGCAGCTTCATCAAAAAGGATGCCTCCATTTGCATCCCAGGTAATAGGATTCTGACATTCCGGACAATGATGGCTACATCCTGCGACCCATAAAACGGTACGTAACCCATCGCCGTTTAACATGTCATCCTTTGTAATATTATGATAATTCATAAATCTAATCTCCTTTGTTTTATATTATTTCCTATTTATATATGTCAAAAATATTTACAAATTTTAGATTTTTACACATTTATCTTTCAAAATCGAAATCTTCTTTTTGGGAGAATGATACCCTGCCATCGGACATTACAAAATATTTCTGAGATGCTTCACTTTTTACCGGATAATCTTCTGGATGGCGCAGCTTCTCTATTTTATCTCGTAGATACTCATTTTCTTCCATTGCAGCGACATAATCTGCCTGAGCTTTTTCAAATAAATCCTCATAAAGGTCTGCGTATTCATTTAGATTGTTTACCTGTTTCCGTAATTTTCTTTTATTCTCCTGCAAATTCGATACCTGTTTACGTAACTGTCGTCTACGTACACGCAAGTATTTCACCTTTTCGGATAACTCAGAGAGTTTTTCTTTGATTTCCTTCTGGTCTTTTGTTTCCAACATTTCCTGGCCATAAATATATCCACCATGCTGTCTGATGGTAGGAATCACCTCATGTGTCAGCCATTTTTTAAATTCCTTTGCTTGCGGTTTTCTGGAAGTGAGTACTAAGGTATATATTCCAGATTCATTAATGATAGATAGTTCTGATCCTCTTCTATTTTCTGTGTCGGTATTACCGACAGTGAAAATATGTGGATCTATTGTATCCTTTTCATCTTCATCTAATCGACTCATAGCGTCTCTATTATTTACGATACCTAATACGTCACACACATCTTTTGCTACAAACCAGATATTTCCATCCTGATCGAGTGCGGTGCGGACGCTGCCAAGATTTTCATTATTGAATAGTTCGAAATCATTTGCAAAGTTTATCATAGCTTTTTCCTCATAAAATAAAAAATAGACAGGTATAATCACCTATCTATTTATGTCAAAAAATATGGAAAAAGTGGTTTTATTTTATAGTCCTATTGTTAAATCCGTTTCTTTTTCCTTTATCTTTTAATTCGTACCACTCATCTTTTGTTGTATACGAAAATAATGGAATGAATTTTTAAACTTGTTCAATTAATTTGTAAATTTTATGGTCTTCCGTCAAAAAATTAGCATGTGGTTCTTCCCATTCTCCAATATCTTTTTTATATTGTAAAAATCCCTATAAACATAGTTCCAAATCATTAATTAACATGGAATAATGATATGAAGCATAAGTACCTGTTCCATCAGCAACTCTATCTAAAGATTTTCTCATGTCTTCATGTCCATAAAAGTATTTGTTATCAAATGGTGTCTTTTGGATTGCATCGGATATAAATGATGGTAATTGCATATCATTAACACCTCCTATAAATTGTTTCTTTGATAGGAGGAAGTTCCTGATCAATTCCAAAAAAATCAATTTGAAAGTGTTCATTACTATTTTCAAATATGTAATTCCAGAGATCATCTGTAATTGAGTTATAATCTTTACAAATGATATTGATTTCTACTCCACCTGGAGTATTGGATTGTAAATCAATAGATAATACATTTTTAAGTACATCTAAGGAAATAATATCTTCTGCAGTTTTCATAATTTTGTCATTAATCATGTTAAGCTCCTATTTGTCTCAGATTTACTTATTATTATATGTCAAAAAAACCGTAAATGTAGTCTTATTTTTCAAAAATAAAAAAATAAATTTCGAATATCACTTGGATTTATTTTTCTTACCAGCCTCTTTCTTTTTCCATCCGTTTTATCATTTTTGGTGTCTGTTTCTCACAAAAGTCTAAAACAAATTGGTTTAAACCTTCCACGTAATTTTCTAAAAATCTTAGTCCACAGCTTTCAAATTCAAATCCAGGTTCTCTGGTATCCCATCTGATTGTTCCAACTGTGAAACAAGATCTCGTAGATATTTTCTTTTTTCCTGTGCTTAATTCGGTTACTTCTATGGGGTCATAATCTTCCCATTTCACCAAATCAAACATATAAGGATCCTTTTTGCCTGGTGAACTACTCGGCTACAAGTAACCAAGCTTCTTGTTTCATCCATCACCGCTTTGCAATATCGTGAAAATGTATTGCAAAGTCTTACATGATGTCCACAAGCGTATATTCGGCTGGTTCCCAGCCTACATTTTGAAAGGATAAGAAAAGCCTCGTTTACGCAGCTTTTTCTAAAATGCGTAAACCCTCATTCTTGATATTGATTGCTGCATTTATATCACGATCATATTCGAAACCGCAGTTACAGATTATGGTACGGTTATGCAGGTTTTTCATCTCTGGATGACGCTTTCCACAATGACTGCATATCTGACTGGATGGAAACCACTTATTAACCTTGATGAAATACTTTCCTCTGTCATTAAGCTTGTACTCCAGCATTTTGAGAAACATGCTGTAACCATTATCCATAGTCGCTTTTCCATTTCCGAAACTTTTATTCGATATGGATTTCATATCCAGTTCTTCCACACAAACAATGTCATACTGGTTGGCTATCCCAGTAGATAATTTATGCAGATGATCAAGTCTCTGGTTGGTTGCATGACGGTAAATTTTGTTGACCTTAAGCTGTTGTTTCATGTAGTTATTTGAATTTGGTTCATCCTTCTTAGATCCGGTCATGCGGGAAAGACGTCTCTGTTCTTTTCTTAATTTCTTTTGGCTTTCCCTGAAAAATTTATGGTCCGAACCAGTATTGCCATAGTTATCTTTATATAATCCGTCTGAAGCATAGTCCAGTCCGATCACATTGTCAGAGACAGGGACAGGAATGATTTCTTTCTCAAACTCAAAGAGTACTGAAACATAGTAATCACCTGCACTATTCTGAGAAACTGTCGCAGATTTTATAATCCAGTCTTTTTCAGGATATCTATGGATTACCGCTTTTACAATACCAGTCTTTGGAAGACGGATTCCATTTTGTTCAAGAGCTACAGTACCGTTCTGGTTATTTGTTGTGTAAGATTTCCGGCTTCGTTTTGCAGATTTGAACTTCGGGAATCCAGTACATGTCTTACGGTTCTTATCAAAATAATTCTTCATTGCCGTTTGTAAATGTAGCTGTACATTTGCAAGTGCAAGACTATCCACTTCTTTAAGGTAGGGAAATTCCTCCTTATACATGGCGGGAGTCTGCTTTCCGAAGGATTTTGATACCTGATAGGAACTGATTTTGTCAGAAAGCATCAGATTATAAATCTTCCGACAACAGCCAAAGGTTTTAGTGAATAATATTTTTTGTTCAGTTGTCGGATAGATTCTATACTTAATCGCTTTATTCATAACGGATGATTCACTTCCTTTCTGTATAAATCCTTTTATGTATAAATATGTATTTTGTGTATGCTTAGTAAATAGACATAATATTAGAAATAAATACGGGCTTTCATCTCGGAGACAATTAACCGAAAATTCCAGTCCTAATTCTTAAAAATACAGGTTCCCTAATTTGAAAACCGTTCCATATTTCTGTATATTCTTTTACCATAGGTTTTACCTCCTATGGTTATATGTCAAATTATTTTTGAATTTTGTATATTTTACAGAATAATCTTAATTTTCTGCTTCACTTTTTTCCGGTATCTCTATCGGTGTTTCCAATCCTCTTATTGCATCCATACAATCAGAAAGTATCTGTTTGTAGCTATCTATATAATATGTGATATAATCTCCATTTTCAGGTGGTTGTAGTTTTGTACAAAGTGGTGCTGCCAAAGCTCCCAAAATACTAATGAGGATACATCCTTTTATCAATTTTTTCATATGGATTTCCTTCCGTAATTTTAACTAAACATTTGCTGTTTTAAAGCTCAGGCGATATTTTGTTTGCTCTTTCATATTCTATATATGGCAATAAACTTTTTTCTGGAATTCTGGTTTGTCTATTTATCCAATGTTTTTCCCATTTTATTTCATCTATCTCTAAATCTTCTGGATAGTATATTTGCAATTTTGTACAATCTTCTGGTAGCACATATAAAAGTTTTACCAGTTTCTTAGGCGGTGTACTTGTATTTTCAATATTTATCCAATAATCATCTTTATTTTCTAAAAAAATAATGCCATTTTCTTTTTTATAAAGATAATCTAAATTTTTATTATTAGAATCTGGTCTTATTTTTACATAAATATATTCACATCCGAATATATTATCTCCTTTACATTCATCTATATATTTTCCCGTTCCAAAATAAAAAATGATATTTCCGCGTTCATCTTCATAAACACAGTTCGGTTCTGGCTTACAATATGCATTTCCCAATACTGGGTATCCATTTTTTCTTATAGTTTCCATATATGCCATCCCAATATTTATTTCTGCTTGTAATAACTTAAGTTCTTCTTTTGTATATTCATGTTTTCCCGCTTGTCCAATAACTACATTTGAATCTTCTGTAACTGTAAATGTTGCTCCTTCATGTTCCTTAAGTCGTATTACATATCCTTTTTTTGAATCGACATCAACAAATAGATTTTCATTATTTTTTATTAACATATTTTTCCTCCAACGATATAATAGATAGAGAACAATCTCCCCGTATATATATGTCAAAATTGTTTAAAAATATGGTTAGTATAACTATTTTATTTCATCATATTCACATTTCATACCATCAGCTTGCTATGAATAGGGGTCTCTTTTCTCTTTATGTCTTAATTTTTTCATATATTTTTCAGTACTGATTTTAGCTTCTACAAATGCATTTAATCTTGCTTTTGTTATTTGAACATTTCTTTCAACCGAATCAATTAGACACTGCTCATCTTCAAAATGATACGTTCTTTTCGCTTCCTCATACTCTTTTTCCGCTATCTGTACCTTTGTCTTTTCTTCTTTGCATTTTGCTTTTAACCATGTGAAAATATCCTGAACTCCATCTGATTTCATTATTGTTACTCCCTCTCAACGATTTGTATTCCCAGTGGATCTTGCAATTCGTTTCTGCTCTTCTGTCTATCCATGATGACATTGATCGATTTGAACAGTTCCTCTTTTGTCATCATCATATATCCTTGTATAAACAATAAGCTCTGTTTAACGCCGGATAAATCTTCGTTAATCTGCTGCACCATCTGGTTTTTCTCCTGCCAGGGGAGGTTTTCTGCTTTACGCATATATTTTGCAAGACTGAACTGCAATTTACTTAATGCTACGAGCACATCTATCTCTGTCATATGCTTTGTATTCAGTTGGATATTCTTTTCGTCAATTCCAAGAATATCCATTACATAATGCTGCGCTAAATAAACATCTGTTAATTCTTCGTATACTCCATATTTACTTTTCTCTTTTCCGGATATATATTCGCCGAAACTTTCGATGAGTTCTGCACATTCTTCGATGGCAATCAGCAAATTATTATATCCTCTTTGAGAACCGGTTGCCGGATAAATAGAGTCGTTAATGATTTTCTGAAATTCGGAGACAGGCATTCTACTAGAATCTGCTTCCATAAATTTTTGTTTATAAATTTCTCTATCCATATACTATTTCTCCTTGCTCTAAATCTATATGAAACTGTGCAGTTCCTGCTTGTTCTTTCTTTTTTTAGTAATCAAGTATTTTCTGTATATCTTTTCCGGTATTACGCATAGTTTCTAATCCTGCTTTATAGCCAACATCAAATCCTGCTACATGGTCTCTTGCATAACAGTTATGAATTGCGTCTACAACTGCCTGATAGTTATGACCAGCACCAGGATAACTTTCGATACAGCAATTACCAATACCAGAAAGTAATGCAGGATATGCCATCTTATTTCCAGAAAGGTATCTTCTATGGATAATGCTCACCATTGCTTCCGCCTGATCTACTAATCTTTCATAAGTCATAATACTTATTCCTCTGCATTTTGGTGCATATAATCTTTTTTATTTCCCTGATAAAGAATCACTTGTCCTTCTTCCGCATAGGTCATTCCGAGTTCATCGATGGCGATCTTACGAATTTCTTCCAGATTTACATTACTTTGAATTTGGGCATATGCTTCATCATTAGAAAGCTTCATCGTATTTAATTCCTTTTCCATTTTAGAGACCTGTGCGATCTTCGCTGTCAATTCAGACTGTTTTTGTACATATCCAATTAAAAAAATAGCACAGACAAACAATGCCCCTGACAGAAAAAGGATGTAGCCAATATTCATATGATGGGCCTTCTCTCTATTCTTTCTGGTTTCATTCGATAATATTTTTCTTGGAGCATTTAATTCTTCTTGTAAGCTTCTTGCTGTGTTTCCATAAATATAAGGGGATTTCTTTTTTCTTTCTGCCATATTTTTCCTCTGTGTTTCCCCTCTATTTTCCTATCAATCATAATAAGACAGCACTACTTAGTAGTGCTGCCAAATCCTCCGTTTCTTACACCATCGGCATCATCATCAACAGTGACACCAAAAGGCATAAAGATGCCCTGCACAAAACCATCTCCGGCTTTTACCTGTAATAATTTACCTTCATTAGAGTCATTCGTAACCTTTGCGAAGATATGTCCCTCATTATCGGAATAGAAATAATCCTCATCTACGATACCCACTGTATTATTTAACTGCATACGGAACTTAAATCCAAGTCCACTCCTCGGGAAAAGCATTAATGCCCAGCCAGGTTCCATCTTTGCACGAATACCAGTAGGTACTTTTGCTGTCTGTCCCGGAGCTAATGTAATATCATAGGGTGCACAGAAATCATATCCTGCGCTGCCAGTGGTTGCTCTCTTAGGTAATGTGATTGCATCATAGATTTTCTGGATTTCTTCCTCCGTAAGATGGGGCTTTACATCCAGCATACTTTCCTTAAACTGATTAAAACTTACTTTATCAAATTTTGCTACTCTTAACATATGTTTTCTCCTTTGATATATAAATCTATATTTATATGTATAAAAAATCCGTAAAAATAGAAAAATACAGGATATTTTTTCAAATACCCTGTACTTTTTTACTCATCATACTCATTTTCTATGATATTGTGGATAGGTTGATAGGTCTTTTCTGTTTGAAAATCTTTTATGTATGAGTTTGCTATCGTATTTAATTCACTTTTTTCCGTGGAAGATAAGCTGCCAAATACCGTAGTATGTTTTGCGGCATTTATTATTTTTTGAAAATCAAGATTCATATAATTCTTAAACTTATCTAATATAATATTTTTAACAGCACCATACCTTTCATTGTAAAAATCTACAAATTCATTCTGAGATACTTCTACTATTGTAATATCATTATTGGAATCTGTTAATTTGTATACGTGTCTGTTTCCATTTTCATCTATATCAAATGCGAATGTTACTGGTTTCCAAATAAGACCATTTCTCTGTAATCCTGTAAATGATACGGATGCATAATTGTTATTTTTTTGTGCATAGTCATAAATTTTATTTATTAAATTGGTTTCATCATGACGTATGATGCAATCTTCTATTTCTCTAATAGTATTTTCATCAATATCTGGATTAGGGTTCCAATTATTGTCGATAAGGTTGATATCTGCAGATGTTGTTCTTAGCCATGCAAATAATAGTGCAACAGTGTCCCTTTCAATTTGTTTTCCATCTGCATCTAACCAGATATAGTTATTATTTCTATCGATCAACCTTATTTTGCAGTTTCCGATTTCACATTCTGTTACAGATCCAGATTCATGATTCTTCTCAATTTCTGTGATTGGATAATAGCCATTTCCAAGTGCAAAATCAAATTTCCTTCGCATTACTGTGGAAGATTTATAGTTGTAAGCTAAACTGTATATATATTGTAAATCATGACTATTTTTATCTTTAATGTAAAATGTTTCACTTCTTCGGAAATCGTCTATTTGTATATTTTTAATATCACCATGAAATGCATACTTAAAAATCATATTTCCTGGTTTGTCTTGTACACATACAAAAGCATTTCGATTATTATAAGATAAGATATCTCCTTTTTTTGCAGATAAAATATCATTTATAAAATCTGTATCAGGTGTTGGACTAAAAAATAACCGTCTCTCCTTAATAACATTATCTATTTTATCGCAAATATCTTGCGCTTCTGCTATTGTCAGTTCATTGCCAAGTTCAATATCGACTCCATCTCCCTGTAAACGAATATAAGTTGCCTTTTCCGTAGATGTGATAGAAAAGATACATGGTTTTTCCGATTTGAATTCACAAATAAATGGTTCTGGCAAAGGATTTTTAGTTAAAGCATATTCGATTTCCATATACTTCGCATAAAATCGCTCATACATTTCATCATTTGCGGATAAAATGCGTCTCAACGTTGTATATATTTCCGGTTCTTTGTCTTTTAGTAATTTATTGAAAAAGGATGTCATGGCATATCCTCCATAATTCCGTTTGCTTTGAAAATATTTGCAAAATCCAACATCGCATTTCTGACTTTATCATAAAAGTATGGATTCCCTTCTGTCAGCTCATTACGCACATAAAAACCAAGCTGATCATGAAGTCTATTTCCAAAAATATCATAAGCATTTGTTAAAATAGCATCATCTTCCATATGTAATGTTTTTATAGTTAATTTTGCAATATCTACCCAACTGGTGTTTTTCATTACATTAGTAATCAGACAATAGGTAGTATCATTGTTATTTGAAATTTCTTTTTTAAATCCATAACCTGTTAAAATCATTCTGTACTACCTCCTATCTATATATGTCTAAAAAAACCGTAAAACTACCTATCTAACCATTGTTCAGCGTCTTGGTTTCTATCAATGTCTTCTTGAGCTATTATAGCTTGATATGATATGTTCTTGCTTTCCATAGGAATAAAATGTTTTTGTTCCTGCTTAGGTGGAGCCGTTTTCATATACACATATTTATGAACCTGTTCTTTTGTGCAAGCCTCTACGCGATTTATAATTTCATCTGGATATAGATGACTTTCTCGGATTTCGTCTATTAAACACTCGATATCTCTGTTTTCTATCCAATATCGTAATTGAACACCATAAAGACTTTCCGCTGCATCCATTTGTTCTTCAAAATTTGTACTAAATGGCTTTGCTTGCACTTGATCAATATAATTATATATATCTTCTCCTAACGGATAATCCATCATTGTATCCGATAATAATGCAGCACCATTGTCAAATATGGGACAATAATTGAAAGTATTATTATTTTCGTTATATATTACTGCTATATTATTAAAATGTCTGTCTTCATCTAAAAAAATAGCATCCACTTCTAATAATGTTGTTAAATATTTTCCAAAGTCTTGTAATCTAGTAACCTCAATTACATGATCTACTGTATATTTGATTTTTTCTTTTATATTTTCTATTTTGGCACATTTTTCAGAAATTTCGATTCCATAATACATACGAAATAATTTTTCGAGTGTTAAAATAGATTCGTTTTTTTGTAAAAAATTTTCACTACTACATCCAGTGTATATATTTTTCTTATATTTGATCTGTTCTAAATGATACTGTGTAAAATTTAGGACGTTTGTTTTTTTAAGCAAATTGGAAACCATAAATTCTGATAAACCTTCATATCCTAGATAATCTGCCTTTATCCATTTGTCATTAAGCTGCCATTTTAACTGATTTCCTTTGGAAGAATGTGTAGTTGTTTCTATTAATTCTTTATCTGTCATCTCTATCAATTGTATGTTCATTTTCCTGTTCCGGCTCCTCTATATCAATCCAAGCATGGTCCTCTGCCATACGCCCATGTGTTTTTCGTATAATAAGCAGAGGATCATAATGATCTACGCCGACATCCTCTAATACTAATTTTAATTTATCTCTTGTTCTTGGAAAACATCTATCTTCTAAAAATGTTTCAAAATCTTTCCATGTTGGCGTGGTATTTACTCCGAACGCAGTGTCTAAAATTCTATCGGTATGATTTTCTATTTGTATTGTTTTATGTAAAAAATCGGCATGTATCGTTGTTCCTAAGCCTCTTGGCGTTTTAAAATATAATATCATTTCTGCCATAATCGTCTCTCCTTTTTTGTTTTAATCATATCATCTCTCTTATTATATGTAAAATTTTTTCAAAATAATCCGTTCTCTTTTTGAAAATTTCAAAAATAATTTTACATATATACATATAAAAAATAAAGAAAGCAGGTAAAACAAATGAGTAAATCACAATATGTATTTGTTACTTCCAAATCTAAAATGCAGGTAATTGATACTGCAAAATCCGTGGCGGAATTACAAAAGAGAATTCCAAAAAAGAAAAATCCTTATCCGGAAGATGTCGCTGTACTCCGTGTGGATAAAGATCGTATCCTTCATTATCTGGAAACTGAAGAATATGAAAATGCTACACTCATTGATAATGCGCTGATGGCAGCAGTTGTTGCCGGTGTGGATTTTGATACTGCAGTATCCAGACTTACTGAAAAAGGTATCCTCTCTGTTGTGGATGTACCAGAGTTAAAGAAACAGGAGGAAGCGCAGGCATGAACATTCGAATCGAAGTAAAAAAGGCTGTCCCTGGCAGCAAAAGAACGGAATACTTAAAGACTTATGCAACAAAGACAGAGTTTTTCACTACTCCTGACGATTTTGCTAATGATCTGGGAAAAGCTTTATATAGTGTAGAGCAGCTTGGTTTCTATTTTACAACTGCTGAAATCTATGAAGACGTATTAGCCGGATATCAGGAAAAAGAAGCTGCATTAAAGGCTGGTAAATTTACAAACATTTATGCCTTAGAAGATGATATTTGTGGGGAAGTTCTGAAAGTATCTGTTTCTAAGTAAGTAAAAAAAGGGATTGTCAATTTAAGGCAATCCCTCTTTTTTATTATTATTTCATAAATAAAATTTTCTTCCTTATTTTTTATTTTTTCTGCAATTTTTAAATTAGTAAGAAAATCTTTTACAAAATTCTCATCCTGTATCAATAAAACTTTTGCACCGACATGAACCACATCACGGTTTTTCTTTTGTCTATTACACAGATATTTCATAAATCCATTCAGCAGTATTTCATTATAAGTATCTGACTCTTCTTTGTCTATAAATACAATAACATCCTTTGTCTTGGTTTTACTCATATCCATATCTACTCAATGTCTTTTTCTCTTTCTAACCGGTCGGTTTTGAAAAGCATCTACTATTTTTATGACGTCATCCATATCAGATATAGTGGCATATTCATGGTCCAACATCCAGTTAATGACTTCATGGATAAGTTCCGGGGTGGGATGTTCAAATTCACAGGTATAATCGAAATCATCCATATCGCCAATACCTAATTTTGCCCATAAGTTATTACACTTTTTGTTGCTATCCCATTTATCCCATACAATCAGATACATATGTGGTTGTTCACAAAAAAAATGTTGATCATCCAGTTTTTCTTCGAATAATGGAATCCAAATATGCAGAGTTCTTTCTTTTTCATTCTGTGTATATTTTGATATTCTCATATTATTCCTTCCGTAAATAAACGTCATTAAAATAATCCGACTTTTTTTCAAAAATGATCGTAAGCTCGTGCTCAAACTCATCTATTTTAATTTCTTTTGCTTTTTCACATGGTACTTTATATGGGGCAAGAGATGCCAGTAATTCCTCTGCGCCGGGTGCCATTTGTGCACAATTTTGGATATATCTACCAGGCAGTGCATCCATAAATGCAATCCGACTATCCATAAAGTTATGAGAATTTATCAGAGCAAATATATCATCTCTGATTTCCTGATCTTTAAAATAGTCACCATACGTTACCGGTTCAATAATTTTTACATTTTTAGGTACCATATTTTTCTGAAATCTTAATTCTGCATTGATTTGTCTTCTCATAATAACTCCTTTTCTCTTCTCTTTTTCATATGCTTGTAATTTTTCAATTAGCTCATGAGTACTTGCAACTTTCGTTTATAAACCCTCTTAATATTATTTTCTTTACTTATATATGTATAAAAAAACCGCAAAAAGGACAAAAACAGGAGACTATATTTTTATAGTCTCCCATTTTATTACATGCTCTTTCGATCAGCGATTTCCGCCATCTTAGCATCATTTAATCTGGTATCTCCATGTACTCTGGAGTAAGACAGATATCCATTCATTCTTTCGATTTTTGTTAGATTTCTGCTGCCACATACTGGACACACATCCATCTCTAATTCTTGATGACCACAATCATCACAGTATGCTAAGGATAAATTTACCCCTTCATAATATCCCATCTGCATAGCTCTACGTACCAAAGTTTTAATCGCTTCAATATTATAGTTTACAGGATATTTCACATACTGTATCTTTCCACCATTCATTGTATTCCAGAATCTATGTTCCAAATCCTGTTTCTCAATCGGTGTAATATCTTCTGATACATGGCAATGAAAACTATTCGATACATATGGTCTATCTGATACATTCGGAACAACTCCATATTTTTCACGGAACTGTTTTACTTGTAATCCGCAGTTATGTACCAAAATACCTTCATTTCCACCAACAAAATAGTTATGGTTATCCGCAACTTCGATATTATAAACAGGGATTAAATCCTGCAAATACTCTACGGAAACTACTTTATGATTTGCTTCCATTGCATAGGTGCATTCATCTGTAAAATACCACAATGAATTCTTATAATAATTGCTTGGATATATTTTGCTAGTCCGTTCATTATTACATGCCAATTTCACTAAATGTCTTGTAAAACCAGCACGTTCAGCATCTTCAATGCAATCATAATGATCTATCCATTTACCATTCATATCGAATCTTTCAATTGATTTTCCTATATGTGCATTACGATTGGCTAAAATTGCAGATACTGTATGATGCTTTCCATAAAAACTATTTCTTTCACCACGTTGAGTTTCAGATGTATAATTAAACTCTGAAATATTTTTAATGTGTGCTCTTCTATGGTCTGCATTTGTCATTACTTGCAAGTTGTCAAAATCATTGTTTAATTTATCTTCATCTCTGTGATGTACTACATATCCCTTTGGTATTTCACCATATGCATATTCTGCATTAATTGTTTGTATAAGTTGTTGTTTTCCATTATAATAATTAGAACATTGTGGACGTCCCAGACTATTTATTTTTATATAGTTTGATTTTAAACTCATACCTGGTTTTAAATCTTTTGCTTCTATCCATTTTAAAGATTGTCCAATTATTTTTCCAGTAACTTTACTATTTTCAACCGTTCGTATACAGAATGGATGATTCGGTGTACATGTCACAGTTTGTCCATTATCTAATGTAATTTTTACAACAACAGCATGGTCCTGTGTTTTTCTTGCAGCAATAACTGGTTTTAACTCTATTTTATGTAATTTTTCATTAAATGAATATACTAAATCACCAGGTTGAATATCTTTAATTTGAATTTCACCATTATAAGTCTGAATTAAGGTTTCGCCACTTTGACAAAGGTTCTCTGCAGGCGTGCCATAGAGGGCATAAAGGATGTCATCCTCTTCCTTAAACTGATTTACTTTTGCATTGATATATTCCATTACTTCTACTGCAAATGTGCCATCTTCTACCAGAGACTTTCCATTATACAATTCCTGTAATTCGTTTAATGCGGTAATACCAAAGCTGGCAGTCATAGGTTTTAACAATGGTTTGATTTTATCCGATGGATTTAGATGACCACCTAAAAACCCTCCCTCGCAGTAAGCAAGTGGATTTGTGGATGCACGCATTTCTCCTAAATATGCATAAGTACGGATATGCAATTTACGGATCAATTCCAGATAATAATCTAATACATCATAAAAATCTTTGTTTTCCTGTCTCGCCTTTGCTAAAATCATCGGTAAATGAAGAGAGACTACACCGATATTAAATCTACCTACGAAAATTGGTTTATCAGCCTTATCTGCTGGATGTGTACCGCCTCTTTCATACCAGGGAGATAAAAATGCGCGACATCCCATTGGTGATACTACTCTGCCATATTGTTTATACATGCTTGGCACATATCCGTTTCCTGTTAAACTCAACCAATCCGGATACATAGTCTTTGCAGAACATTTGATACCTGCTTCAAACACATCCTCTAATGGCTTTCCGGGACCATGTAGATTCTCATCATATAAGAATACCAGTTTTGGGAATAATACCGGTTTTTTACGATCCTTTTTTCCTTGTCCTTCGCGTCTGACATCTAGCATCGCAATAGACGCCATCTTTTCAAATCTGCTCGTGCCAATACCAAATGTCATGGTAATAAAAGGATAATCTCCTCTGCTGCTGGAAACAGTATTAAATTTATATTCCCAGCCCTGAACGCCCTGCATGAAATCCCGTTTTACTTTTTTCATTGCATAGGCATCTGCGCCCGCTTTCACATTTTCTGTAATGCCATTCTCCTGCAAAATAGCAAGATATTCATTGTAATACTTTGTATATGATTTTTCTGCATAAGGTGCTAAAATCTTATCTACTTCGGGAACAGTGAATCCTCCGTATTGCTGGCTGGCTCCTGATAATACGATATCTCCAATAACATCAAATGCAGTATCCAATGTCTTAGGCTCGTTATACCAGACGTTTCCCATCTCGAAACCGCCTTTTAATACATTACCAACATCAAAAAGACAGCAGTTTCCAGTAGGAATTCCACCCTCAAGTAAAAAGCTATGGTCATTTTCGACATCTAAGCACCATACTTCAGCTTTTGGGTTTAAAGTAGTTGGTTCAATAGATTTTACTCGCCATGCTGAAGTTCTATTTTGTGATGAATGTATATTGTAAAGAATTGTTTCTTCTGTTCGTGGACCATAATTTGTTATTTGACCAGTTAAATCTTTCGTAGTCCCAACAAAATAACCAGCTATATTTA
>ULVX01025909.1_pt1 | contig 22078 bp, 11 predicted proteins | sample 1959811 | NCBI WGS metagenome assembly ULVX01 (sample SAMEA4835797, study PRJEB28245) | human gut metagenome | biome: gut microbiome; material: fecal sample | place: Denmark | collected 2008
CCGACGGTGCCGCAGCTGGCGGCCATCCATACCGGCGCCGGGGTCCATGTGGCTACGGCGGAGTTCATCATGCCCGCGTCCCTGGCGGCCGATGACCTGATCGCCATTTGCAATGTTCCCTGTGGAGCCCGCGTGCTGCCGCAGCTTTCCCATGTCGTTTCCGAAGGCGTGGGGACGCTGCAGCTGACCGTGGGAACGAAGGAGGCGGCGGATGCTTTTTCCGCCTCCCTGACCGTGACCGCCGCCGGGACTTATCAGTTGACGAAGGGTTCCCAGGCGGTTTCCACGGGGCCGGTGGATGCTGTGACGATGGTTTACGCGAAGGTGGGCGGAACACCGGCGGTGACCGCCGGCAAGAAGCTTGTTTTTGCTATTGCTTACGGTATTCAGTAGTTTTTTTCCCGTCGGTTTGTCCATAGGGCCGTCTCTGCATGGAGGCGGCCCTTTTTGCTGTTCCGGAGAAGAAACGTTGATTTTCGCCAACTTGCCCCGGTTGAACGCCCTGGGTTATGTTCAGGGGAAATGAAGAGGATTTCCTTTAATGGAGGCGAGCTTTCGCCCGGGATTGCCGCGCGTCCGGATCTGGATGTTTATCATCGCGGGGCGTCCGTGCTGGAGAATGTGGATGTTTCCCAAACGGGGGGAGTTTCCCGGCGGCACGGGATGAGGAGGGTGGCCGCCGCTTTGGAGGGTTCCCTTCTTCTTCCCTATGTTTATTCCACCAATGACCGTTTTCTTGTGGAGGTGGCTCCTTCTCTGCTGCGCGTGTTGTCCGTTGAGGGGGATGTGGTTGCCTCCCTGCCTTCCGTGTGGACGGCGGCTGACGTTGCCGCCCTGCGCCACAAGCAGGTGAACAGCATGTTGTTTCTGGCCTGCCCTACGCATGAGCTGATGGTGCTGAGACGGGATGACGAGGGCATGTTTTCCCTGGCGCCCTATGAGTTTAAGGCCCGCCCCTGGCGGTATGAGGAGTTCCGGGATTTTCCGGTGCGCCTGACGCTGGATGAGGGGTGTTACAGGGTGTCTTTCGGGGAGCATGCGTCCGATGCGGACGCGGCGGTGAATGAGGGGGATGTGATGCGCGTCCAGGTGACGGTGCCCCAGCAGACCGGGTTCAGCACGGGGGCCGTGATTCGCCAGGGTTGGGTGATTGCCAACGCGTTTACGGCAGCCAGCGCTTTCACGGCTGGGAAAAAGCTCTGCCTCAATGAGGGGAGTTATTGGTCCTGGTGGACGTGCGACAGGGATTTTAACGGGGCGGAGGATTTTGTGGACGGCCTGACGTCTCCGGCGGATTATCCGGAGCATTTTCATAAGGGCGTGATTTGCCATTCCAATACGATTACCTGCAAGGGGACATGGAAGTTTTGGTGCAGTAAGGAGTGGTACGGCACGTATGCCGTGGAGCGGCGTTTTCCCGATGAGGATTGGCAGCTGCTGGGGACGTCCACTTCCATGGTTGGCTCGGCTTCCAATTTGCAGATTACCGGGGACGAGAGCGAAGAGGAGTGCTACCTGCGCCTGATGTTGTATGAGTCCCGGCTTTCCAGCGGTTCCGATCCCAGCCAGGGGTTTCCTCCGGACAGCTGCGGGAATAAGCTGGTGGTGGATGCTTATAAGAAGGATGTGGTGCTGCGGCTGCGTTCCGGCTCCCGGCCTGCTTCCATACAGCGGTTTTCGGTTCCCGCCACGCCGGCGTTGCGGCATTTCCTGACCTGTACGGCGTCTTCCATCCGGGCAAGCCGCGTGTGGGTGGATGAGGTGGAGGTTCCGGGGGCGTCCGCCGTGCTGACGCTGGGGCCCGACGGTGTTGACGTGACGCCCAGTGGGCTGCCCGCGGATGCGCTGGAGGACGGGCAGACGGTTCGGTTTGCCTGGACGGAGCCGCGCAGGTCCGGGGCGGTGACGCTGGATGCCCGCGGGATGAGGACGGATTTTTGGCCTGCCGGGGCGAGGTTTGATGTGAATGTGACGGGGAACGCCCTGACCGGAATGGGTGAGGGCGCGGTGGTTCGGTTGACGGCCTGGTCCGCCGGGGATGCGCAGTTTACGACGGTTTGGAAGAGCAGTGCGGATGTGTATACCGCGCCGGCCAGCGGGTTTTATACGGTTAAGGTTGTCCATGATAAGGGCAGTACGCTGGAGGCTGCCGAGTGTCAGGCGGAGTTTTCCGGGGTGGCTTCCGGGGTGGTGAAGCCGGAAGTCCGGGAGGAGATGTCCGCGGCGGGGTTGTCCACCAGCGACGTGTTGAAGTTGACGCTGCCTTTGGAGGGCGATGCGTATGATTATTGCGTGTATGCCGGGTTGCCCGCAGTGAATGCCCTGGTGGTTGACGGGGAGCGTTTTTCCGGGGAGTGTCCGTTGTCCAGAGAGGGGCGGACGCTGACGGTGAGGCCCAGGGGGCTGACGACGGATGATGTGGGCGCCGGGAGCATGGTGCGCCTGGAGTGGACGCAGGCGGCGGAGTCCGTCAATAAGAGCGGGAACGGGAATGCGGCCAGCATTTTCATGAGCCGTTTTTTAACGGCGGGTACGGTGGTGACGCTGCAGGGATGGAGGTCTGTCCAGTCGGGGATGGAGATTGTGCTGCCTTCCACGATCAAGGGGATGTCCGGCGGCAGGTATGCGGAGGTGTTCAGCGCGATGGAGGAGGCGTCTTACACGGTGCCGGAGGATGGTTTGTTTTTGATTAGCGTACAGGCATGGACGGAGAGTAATGTGAAGTTGCGTTCCCGTGTGCGGGTGGAGGTGCCGGCCTGCACGGCGTGGATGGAGGCGGAGGCGGCCGAGGTGACGGCTTCCGCGGAGTATTCTCTTTGGGATAATGTTTCCGCGGTTCCGGAGGGGGTTCCTCCGTCCGGGGAGTCGTTGATGTGGAGTTTCGCGGCGTTCCGGGGGGTGTACGGGTTTCCTTCCCTGGTGGATGTGTTTCAGCAGCGCCTGGTGTTGGCCGCTACGCAGGCCCAGCCGCAGACGGTGTGGTTGAGCAAGACGGATGACCTCAACAGTTTCGAGGTGGGGAAGCAGGATGATTCCGCGCTGGCTTTGACGTTGAGCACCACAACGCAGAACAGGATTTGCTGGCTGATGGCGCAGAGTTCCCGGCTGCTGCTGGGGACGGCGGACGCGGAGTGGGCGGTGTCCGGCGGCCAGGGGGTGATGACTTACGCCAACGCGCGGGCGGACAGCCACGGGTTTGTGGGGTCTTCCGATGTTCCGGCCCTGATGGCGACCGATAAGGTACTGTATGTGGAGAGGGGCGGCGGACGGGTGTATCAGTACGGGTATGATTATGAGAGCGACGGGTTCGTGTCCCGCGATTTGACGGTGTTTGCCGATCATGTGCTGGCCGGCGGCGGCGGGGTTACTTCCGGGGATTTTATGAGGAAGCCCCACCCGCGGGCGGTGATGACCCTGGCGGACGGCACGCTGGCGCTGATGACTTATAATAGCATGCACCAGGTGCATGCCTGGCACCGTCACAGGACGGAGGGGCGGATGTCCAACGCCGTGGTGCTGCCTAATGGGACCGGGGAGGATTTGCTGTTTGTGTCCGTGGAGCGTGAGGATGGGAGGTTTGTGGAGGTGTTTGATCCGGACGGCCCGTTTGTGGATGCCGGCGCGTGGGATTTTACGTCCACGGTGGTGACGAATGCGCTGGATGTGGCGGAGTCCCTGGGCAGGGATAGACAGGCCGCGGCCGTGCGCGTGTTTTTTGCTTCCGATACGGCCCCGGCCGGTATTGAGGTGTCCAATGACGGGAGCGCCTGGGACCGGTTGAGCAAGACCAGGACGATGGAACGGGGATGGCATGAGGTGCTTCCGTCCGCCATGTGGAGGCGGGATGTGCGGTTTGGCATCCGGGTTTCCGGGGACCGCCCCCTTGAGTTTTTAGCTGTTGATACGCAATGACGGAGCCTGCGAAGACGAGACCGGATTGGAAGGAGCTGCTGGCCGACAGGTGGTGGCGCCTTAATCATTTGTATTGGATTGAGGATAAGGAGGGCCGGATGGTGCGCTTCCGCCCGAATTGGGCCCAGGAGGAGCTTTTTCACGGGCTTTGGTTCCGCAATACGATTTTGAAGGTGCGCCAGCTGGGGATTTCTACGTTTTGCGCCATTTATATGCTGGATCTTTGCCTGTTTGGGAGGAATCAGCATTGCGGGATTATTGATAAGACGCTGGAGGACGGGGAGGCCAAGCTGCGCAAGATTGCTTTTGCTTATGAGCATTTGGATTTTTTGCCGGAGAATCCGACGATGGAGGACCGGGCGCTGGCTGCTTTGGGGAGGATGGTTAAGGAGGGGTGCGCTGTGGTGGAGAAGAGGGCCACCCGCATGGCCTGGTCCACGAACGGGTCTGTTGATGTAGGGGTTAATTTGCGCGGGTCCACTCTCCAGTTTTTGCATATTTCCGAGTTTTCCTATACGGCGCTGCATGATCCGGCCAGGGCCAGGAAGATCCGCACGGGCGCGTTGAATACCGTTGGCAAGAGCTGCGTGGTGGTGATGGAGTCCACCCACGAGGGAGGGAAGGCCGGGCTGGCTTACCAGTTGATGGAGCAGGCTATGGAGATGGTGGGCAAGCCTCTTTCCAGCCTGGATTTCAGGTTTTTCTTTTTTTCCTGGATCCAGCATCGGGAGTATTGCCTGGAGGGGGTGGAGCCGAGGCTGGATGATTTTTTGCGGGATTATTTTTCCGATTTGAAGAGGCGTTACGGGATTGAGTTGTCCGAGGGGCAGAAGGCGTGGTACGCTACCCAGTACAGGATTAACGGGGCGGAGGTGAAGCAGGAGTTTCCCACCGTGCCGGAGGAGGCTTTGCAGACGTCCGTGGAGGGGGCTATTTACGGGAGGTGGATTTCTGCCCTGCGGGCCGAGGGGAGGATCGCCGCCGAGTTTGAAGTGGATGACGTGGCTCCGATTTATGCTTCCTGGGATTTGGGGTTGAGCGATTTTATGGCGATTTGGCTTTGGCAGGTGGTGGGCGGCAGGTATTACGCGCTGGATTATATTGCCGGGAATAATCAGGCGGTTGATTATTACGTGGGGCAGATCCGGATGAGGGAGAGGGAGTTCGGGCCTGTCGCCCTGCACCTGCTGCCGCACGATGCGGCCAGAAGGGATTTTTCCAAGACGTCTTTTGAGTCCGTGCTGCAGCGGGCCGGGTTCCGCACGGCGATTGTGCCGCGCACGTCCGATATCTGGACCGGGATTAACGCGCTGCGGAATATGCTGCGTTTTTGCGTGTTTCATGAGCGCTGCAACCGGCGCCCGGAGATTGACGGGCAGAAGTATGTTTCCGGGGTGGGGTCCCTGGAGTATTACCGCAGTTTGCCGCCGGGGTCCAACGGGTGCGTGCGGGAGATGCCGCTTCATGACGCCTGTTCCCATGGCGCGGATGCGGCCCGGACGTTTGCCGAAGCGGTGAGCCGCGGCCTGGTGTCCGGTCATGCCGGGGAGCCGGAGAAGGTGAAGAGGCCTCACAGACGCCCCGACGCTCTGGAGGGGATGCTTTATTGAGAGGTTGGCTGATCTTCTAAGGTTTTAATTTCTTTGCGAAGCTGATCTTCATCAATGGAAATAAAACAGTCAAAGGGAATGATATGGCGCTCCCCGTTTTCACGAGTGATGATTTTACAGTTATCCGGACGCATGTCCGCAATGTAAAAAACGGCTATTTTGTAAACGTTACCTTTGTAGCCGTGATAGTTATTTTCATCTTTTATTTTTTCACACGGGTATTGCCGACGGAAGAGATCGTCCATTTCTTCAATGGAAGAAGGGATGTCCCCGTCTACAATCCGCTGACGAGTAAGTATGGCTCGATCCTTATCTTTTACGATTACCCCCAAGAGCTCAATTTCCGTATTAAAGAGAACGTTGTGGAGAACAAGACGCGTCAGGTATTCCTTAACAGATGCCAACGTTACGTCTTTAGTTTCTGAATTAAAGGTATATCCAGAGCAGTTCCATTTGGTTTTCTTATAGTAGTATGGAGGAGCCAGAAATACGTCGTGTTCGTGTCCTTGCTCACCCCATTTTACAATATTGTCTTTGAGGTATGGAAGACCGAAGACATGTCCTAGTTGTGGCAGGAATGGCCCAATGTCTCCAGGGTAAAGCGCCCCGTTGCCTTGCGCCCATTCGTATAATGCTTTCCATTCAATATCGAATCTCTCACTTTCATCGATCTCAGGAATTCTGCCAAGTAATGTCTGTACGGCTTTGAAGGCTGTGATTGGATCAAATCCTTTGAGATTTGAGCGTTTTCTATCAGACATTTCAGGTCAAAAGAGTTATCGGGCAAGCAAGATTTTGCGATACGTGACGAGCGCGCAGTACGGCGTCCAGGCTCCATTTGCTCACAGGCAATGATCGCTTGGAGAACGTCGTGGATGTCCATATCGTTGTTCACTGACGGGAAGGGGTAGTTACTGGTTAGTTCAGCAGGGTTAGACAGAGAAAAGGGCTTTTTATTCCTTTTTTTTCTGTCTTCCCGAGGCAGCACGGTATCTGTGGATTTATCAATTTGCAAGATATTTTCTTTTCATGAAGAGGTGAGTTGATGGATGGCCGCTTGGATTGTCCGAGTTGTTTTTAGTTGATTCCGCCGGACAAGTCTCCCCATTTGATACGTTATGAATTTGAGTGTGAAGGCGGGATAGAAACATTGATTCTCGCCAACTTGAAGGAAGTCCGCCCTCATGCGATTGTTGGGGAATGGATAAGCTGACGTTTTTTTCACAGTGCCTTTCCCTGCTGGGGGATCAGGAGTTTGTGATGGATTCCCCGGCGGCCAGGGCTTGCGAGTTGTGGTTTCCTTCCGTGATGCTGGAGGCCGTTTCCTATGGCCCGTGGTCGTTTGCCACGAAGGAGGCCGTGCTGGCGTGCCCGGAGGGGAACGGCCGGTTTCCGCTGCCGGAGGATTGCCTGAAGTTGTTGAAGGTGGAGGCCAGGCGCTGGCGCATGGCCGGCCGCGTGGTGGTTTGCGAGGAAGCTCCTTCCCTGCTGCAGGTGCGGTTTTTGTCCAATGAGGCGGCTTTGGCAGAGATGCTGCCGGATCATGAGCCTTTGTTTGTGGAGGCCGTGAAGTGTTTGCTGGCTTCCAAGGTGGCGGCCACGGTGACGGGCAAGCCGCAGAATGTGGGCGTGTTTTTGGAGTTGTACAGGGGGTATGTTGCCTACGCCCTGTATCACGATGTGAGCCAGCGCGGGAGCAATGACCAGCATCCGCTGAAGGATATTTTGGATCGTTCCATTTTGTAGGGTTATGGGCAGTATCGGTTCTTATGTGACGAACAGGGCCAACGCGAAGAGCGCGCTGGCACAGGGACGGGCGGCGCGGGATGCCGCGTATGTGAATGCGGCCAATACCGAGGCGGAGTCCGCTTCCGCTTTGCGTCTTGCCGCCGAGAATATGGCGACAGCCAGGCGCAATCAGACGGCCGCTACGGCTTCCGTGCGGGCTGGGAGGGGCGCTTCCGGGTTTACTTCCGAGGGGTCCGGCAGCCAGGCGGAGCTTGCCGCGGCAGAAGTGCTGGAGAAGCAGATTTCCGATTTGTCCCTGGGCGCGGCGATCAGCGACCAGAGCAAGCGCCATGAGGCGGCGATGCAGCGCTGGGAGGGGGATGCCGCGCTGGTGAGCGCGCAGAATCAGGCGGCGGCTTATAAGTCCGCCGCTTCCGGGGCCCTGGTGTCCACGGGGCTTCAGCTTGGCGGGGCTTTGATCGGCGGCATTGGCGCCGGAATGGGGGCTTTCGGTTCGACGACGGCCGCCCAGGGGGCTTTTGCCGGTTATAATCTGGGCGGTTTGGCCGGGAGCGTGTTTCCCGGGTCTACGGCGGATCCCCGCCAGGGGATGATGACGCTGGGGGCCTGGGCGGCGAGTCCGGAGAAGAGCGGGTTTTCTTTTTACGATTACCTGGGCGGCCAGAAGTGGAATCCTTACAGGAGCGTGTGGCGATGAATGCGTTTGATGCGACCGTGAGCGCTTATGCGGAGGTGGGCCGGGATTTGTGGACGGATGTGAAGGATTGCGCATCCCTGGGGCTGGCGTTCGTTTCCCCGGAGGAGGTGTGCCTGGCTCTGCCCTCCGAGAGGCTGGGTGAGTTGTGTTTTCCTCCTGTGGGCATGCCGGATCTTCCGGAGAGGTGCTTGTTTGTGTGGTGGGCGGCCGGGGAGCCGCGCGAGCTGGCCCGGCTGGCCCGGCAGTTTTCCCGCAGAGGTTTTACGCATGTGGCCTGGCAACGGTTTTTGCGCGGGCCGAAGGTGCATGTTTTTTCCATTGATCAACTTACCGGTTTTATATCACGATGAGCGAGTTTTCTTTATACGGCGGGCCGTCCCTGCAGACGGCCAAGGCTGATCCCGGCGTCGCGGCGCGGGCCGCCAATGGCGATCAGGGCCAGGTGCTGGGCGCGTCCGTCCAGAAGGCCGAAGAGGCGGTTCAGGGGAGCGAGGAGGCGTTTGCCAGGATTTCCGATTTCGGGGAGATGCAGCGGCAGGAGGTGGAGCTGCGACGCATCCGGGACGAGTCCGACGCGAAGTTTTCCAGGATGCTGGCTTTCGCGCCGGGCACGAAGGAGAGCGTTTTTGAGAAGGACGGTTCCATCCGGCAGGGGAAGCTGGATGATTTGGCTTACGAGTTCGGCCAGAAGATTGACGCGCTGGGAGGCAGTTTTTTCCACCCGGAGAGCGCCATGAAGGCGGAGGCTGTCAGGACTTCCGTGAGGTCAAGCCTGCAGGAACGTTATTGGGGGCTGGCTGCCAAACATCAGCTGGGCGTTGCCAGACAGGCTTTCGATACGAGTTTGAAGCTGGCCGAGGAGAAGCAGGATTGGGGCGGTTACGAGAGGTCTGTTGATGACGCCGTAGCTTCCGGCACGATTTCCCGTGACGAAGGTGAGCTGCGTTTATTGAGAGGGAGGAAGACGGCTTCCCTCCATCATTTTGAGAACCTGGCCGCGACTAACCCGGGAGGCGCTTATGATTTTCTGGATAGCGATTATTGTCAGAGTTTGTTTGCTCCGTATGAATGTGGCGAGATGCGCCGGAATTTGGCCAGGAAGGCAAGGCCAGCCGCCGCGGACAGTTTTTTCAGTTCCTTTGTTTTGACGCGCAAGAAGGGCAAAGGTACGTCCGGAACGAAGGATGACGGCCCGGAGTGGACCGGGTTTTACACGGCCAGAGAGTGCGGATGGATCCGCGCTTTTCAAGCGGGGAGAGCGGACGAGGCGCGCCCGCAGATTGCCGCCGCGGCCGCCGAGGAGGCAAGGGCGTTTAATCCTTCTTTGTCAGAGGAGCAGAGCGAGGTGGCTCGGGATGCCTTTATCCAAAAGTATTCCCGGTTTGGGCTGGATAAGGAGTGGCTGTCCCGCCAGTGGGGGGATGCGGACAGGATGCGCAAGGAGTTGAAGACGCCCACGATTGATGTTAAAGGGCGCCTGGATTTGCTGGAGAAGCGGGGAGCGTTGCTGAATCAGGGAGCGTTCAACGCGGAGAATCAGCCTTACAGCAATGAGGATGGATGGGAATCCGGCGGGAAGTTCCGCGACGAGTTTATGGGGCAGCTGGGGTTGACGGGAACGGAGACACCCGAAAAAGCCAGGGATAAGTATATGGCGTACGCGCGGGCGAATCATGCCGCCGGATTGCGCGCCCAGGTTTCCGAGCGGTTCCATTCCTGGCGAACAACCGAAGGCAAGGATGCTTCCCAGGCGGAGCAGCAGGTGAAGCTGATCGATACTGTCCGGGAGATTACCGGGAACAGGGATGTTTCTTTTGTGGATAAAGGGGTGGATCTGATGGATTCCCGTATTGAAAGCGCCAGAGATGCACAGCATACGAAGTTTTACCAGTGGGCGGCAAAGAATGTCCGGAAGTTTTGGGTGGATTCCACGGAGAGGGAGGCGCCCATGCAGCGCGTGCGCCTGGGGTTCGATTCCTCCCGGAAGGATTTGCCCGCCGGCGTTTTGCTGCCCAGGAAGATGATTGAGCGTTTATCTCCTGCCCGCGCCAAAGGCATGATTGAGCCCGGCAACATTGATTTGTTGAACCGTCCTGTCGTCCACAATGCCGATGGAACCATCAGCACCGTGCGTTCCATTTCCGTGGGGATGGACGGGAAAGAGTATCTGATTCCGACCGTTTCCGAGGACGGCAAGGTTCTTTCCGATGACGATGCTGTGGAACAGTTCAGGAGGACAGGCAAGCATCTCGGCGTGTTCGATTCTCCGGAGACTGCTACATCGTATGCCAAACAGCTCCACGAGAGTCAAGATGCCCTTTATGGCAACGGATTAAAGAATTGTGTGGTGGAAGCGACGTTCGATAATGATCATTTCCGCCGTTTCCGCATTGTGGGCGCGTGCGAGGGGGATGTTCCTGTGATGACTTATGCCGTCGCCAGAGAGGGCTTCTACGATAAAGGCAGGTCTTATGCTGTGGATATGAGGATTATCAAGGGGGATCCAGACCAGCTGATGAAGGAGCAGGAGGCGGCCCTTCCCGCCGGGAAGAGCGTGAAGTTGAATAAGTCCGCTTTGGGTGGGCTGGCTCCTTACGGGCAGGCGTTTATTGACGCCGGGAGGAAGTATGGCATGACGCCGGACCAGGTGAAGATTGGCATGGCTATTGCTATGCTCGAAACCGGCAAGGGGACGAGCTCCGCTTTCCGGAATAAGAATAATTCCATGGGCATCAGTCCGAATGGCGGCGGGCCCCGTTCATTTGGTTCTGTGGAAGAGGGGATTGATTACGGCATGAGGAATCTCAAAAGGAATTATTTTGATAAAGGGTTAACCACTATTGAGCAAATCGGAGCCGTTTACGCGCCCATTGGAGCGGATAATGACCCCCGGAATCTCAATCAGCATTGGGTGAAGGGCGTACGCAAGTATCGCAGTTCTCTTTAATTTTTTATTTTTAACACGTTATGAATGAATTTTCTTTTTCCGAAAACAGTTTGGCAGGCGTTCCTGCCGAGGGGCTGCGGGAGGAAGCGTTTTCTCCCCGGCTGCAGCTGGAGGATGCCGGGCGCGTCACGGGGCTTGAGCCTTACGGCGAGATTTCCCATCAGAGTTTTAAGACCATGGATATGGTGGAGCCTCCGCCTCCTGTTGGGAGCGGTCTGGATTTTAAGGAGGCTTTGGCGGTTTACGATACGCTGGAGGATGGCCCGGCGAGGGTTGCCTTATCCAATGAGCTGGATAAGTGGGAGCGGAGGCAGGCTCTGGAGAATTACGACAGTCCGCTGGGGGAGAGGGAGAGGAGGGAGTATCAGCAGAAGGTGGAACGGCTGGACGCGCTGGGGATGGATTGGAAGGCCCACCCCGAGGCCAGGAAGAAGGCGGCGGAGGCTTACGGCGAGGAGTGGGTCAGGGCTTTTGAGGCCGTGCCGGACGAACATAAGAGCCGGGTACGCGGCGAGAAGGTTCTGGAAGAGTTTTATTCACGGCCGGGAGACAGGAACGGGGATTCCATGATCCGGTATTTGTCTTCCGTGGATGCCCCGGAGGGGATCCGCGGGAGCCGGGATGTATGGGACAGGTGGAACGCGGGCAGACAACCATTTTTCAAGGCGCAGGAGAAGGAGGCGGAGGCGGGAAGGAGTTTTGCGGCCAAGGCTGTTCCTGTTATCCGCGCCATGATGAATGGGGAAGGTTTTCTGGAGGCTCTGGGGAAGGCGGGAGAATTGACTCCGGAGGAGGAAAATTTTGCGATGTTGCATTGCGGGTATGGAACTCCCTGGGGACAGGCCGTCCAGCATGCGGCTGATTGGCTGAGGGGGCGCGGTTTTGATTTGCATCCGGAGGCGGCCGTAGAGCGACGGGCCAAAGAGCTTGCGGACGCGTATGTCAAAGAGAGGGAACGTTACGTTTCCAAAAATGACGCTTCCCTGAGTTGGGGTGGCCTGCCCAATCCGTTTTCCAGGACGATGGATGATTTCCGCCAGGAGGCGCGGGATGAGATGACAGGCAATATAACGGATGCCAATGTGTTTGATTTTGCCAAGGCTTTACTGGATTTAAAAACAGAAGATCCCATGGCAGCCGAGGCCGTGATTGGTTTGTATAAGGCGGATGCTGAACGGTTGAGGAATGATTCCACGTTGTTTGTTTCTCCTTTTAACCGAACGATGAGGATGATGATGGAGAGTTCTTCTTCATTGTTTGAGCAGTTGCTTTTGGGAGATGTGCGTGAGGGGGATACGGTTGAGTGGCAGCCGACAGGAGAGAGTTTTGCGCCCGTGGTGCGCGATAGCGAGGGGAAGCAGGCGTACCGCGTTTTGACCCCGGATCAGAATGAGATGATTTCCCAAATCCGGGCGATGAAGGCGGAGATTGCCGAGTCCCCGGATGGGGCCTGGTGGATTCGCCGCCAGTTTGACGGGCTGGGAAGAATGGCTGCCCAGACTTCCTTTTTCCTGGCTACGCGCGGCATGGGAACGTTTGCGTCCGTCGCCAACGACAGGATGGAGGAGCTGCGCGCCCAAGGCGTTTCCCCGCTGGAATCCCTCATACGGGGCGGAATAGCCGGGGGCACGGAGGTTCTGGTGGAGAGGCTGGGCGGCGAGAGCTTGTTTAAGACGTTGCGGTTTCTTGGCAGAAAGATGCCGTTTGCCGGCAAATTTGCCGGGTATATGGGGAGCGCTGCGGATATGATGAAGCGCGGGTTGTACGGTAATGCCGCGCTGCGCTACGGCGTTGCGTCTCTGGCCGCGGGTGGTTCCGAGTGGATGGAGGAGTTTATTCAGCCAACACTCCAGGCTCCTCTGGATGCCGGGCTTGCCCGACTGTTTGGGAGTAGAAACGGGATGACGGTTGAGGATTGGAAGGAGCTGCTGAGAGGCGCGGCGGATCCTGATCTTGGTTTCCAGATGCTGATGTTCGGCGCTGTGGTCGGAGGAGCCCAGATTCCGGCGTTTGCGCGGGAGGCGCGGGTTTCACGGGTGGGCGCCCCGCAGATCGAGGGGCTGGGGATAGACCGCGCCGAGGCGGAGAGGATTGCCAGTATTGTGGATCCCGTGGAGAAGAGCCGGGAGATTTTCCAGGCCGCGTTGAGCATGTCCGACCGGGCGGCCCAGCTGGAGAGTGTGCGCCAGGGGTTTTCCGCCATGAAGGAGGATTTTTCATGGCTGGCCCGTCAGGAGGCTTATCAGGCGGAGGTGGAGCTTCTTAATCTGCCCCGCGTGGAGGATTTGGGGGATGGGAGTTGGAGGTTTACCACGACAGTCAGGGATGCGGAGGGACAGGAGTCTTACGATGTTCTGGAGCTGAGCGAACAGGACGCCACGGCGCGGATGCAGGCCCTGCTGCACGACGGGATTCGCCTGAGGATGCTGGAGACCCAGCAGGCGTTTGCCGTGGACAGGACGATCGACCAGTTGTCTCAGTCCGGGAAGTACGTGTTTGAGGATATGGGGAGGGCCGAGACGGTGGAGACGGCCCGGAAGCTGGCCGAGGCCGCCCGGCTGCGCATTGCCGAAGGGGCGGATGTGAATGCCGAGGCCCAGGACCTGGGAACGCGGATGACGTACGGGCAGGTTGCCGGGATGGGTTCTTCTTTTGAGGAGCGCGTGAAATTGGGTGTGGCGCGCGGGGAGGTTTCCGCCTCGCGGCGTGTACACAGCAACGCGTACCGGGTGGCGATGAGGAATGGGCAGACGCTGATCCGCTTCCACAAGGGGGAGGTGACGGTTCCTGAATTGCTGGAGGAGGTGCTGGAGACCCACCTGACGGAGGATATGGAGAATACGAAGCATAGCCTGGATTGGTACGCGAATAATCTGCGGGCCCTTCAGGACGCATTGCGGAAGGAGGGGTATTTAAGCAAGGGGAAGGATTTGATCCGGAAGGATGGGGAGGTTTCCGTGAAGGATGTGGTTGAGGGGATGAGCATGCTGGCCAAGGGCGACGTATTGGCCCGGGCCGCGGATATGAGGCTGCCCCAGTGGATGAAGGATTTTCTGCAGATGGTGCGCCAGTGGGTTTCTTCCGCCAAGGCTCTGCTGGATTTGGGTACAGGTCTGCACGAGATGGAGCGCCGACGGCTGGCCGGGGAGAGCGTCCCGATTGACGCGGATTTCGCTCAGATGGTTCATGCGCTTTCCAATAGTTTGGAGTCCTACTGGATGCAGGAGGGGGCGCGACAGGGGGAAGCCGATGTTCAGCGTATTGTTGAAGAGGTCGGCGGCAGCGGGGTTTCCATGTCCCTGGCAGAGGATTCCTCCGTCAGTTTTTCCCTGGTGTCCATTCCTTCCGGGGAGGTGATCACTACCGCCTCCGAGATGCGGGCGAGGTTGAAGCCGTTGCAGGGCAAGGTGTTCGTTAATAAGAATACGGGGATTCAGGCCGTGATTGAGGCGCGCGTTTCCGGCAAGACGGTGGGCAAGGCCGGGGCGGCCCAAATGTCCGTGGCGAATTTGAAGGCGCTTGGGTTTTCCGCGGAGGAGGCCCGGAGGGTTCATTATACGGCTACGGCCCGCATTCACGAGTTGTTTGAGAATGCGGAGGATGGATTTTTTGAAGAGGCGTATAAACAAGATGCCTCAAAAGCCGGAGCCTATCATTTTTTCAATACAGTAGATATTGAAGGGATAGGAGCGTTTGATGTTAATGTTACAGCAATCAAATACGTTAAGGAACAGGAAGGTAACGTTCTTTACACGCTGGAATTGACTATAGAAAACCCCGCCGCTAGGGGAGCTGCTAGCCGGGAAGGCCGCCTACCTACACCCTTTAAGGACGGGGTTTCTACCCGTAATTTATCTTCCTATCGTTCGTTTGTCGAGAAGGAAAAGGCGGCTGTCAGGAAGAAGGCGGTCGCTGACGGGACGTTCATGAAGGCACCTAACGGAGCGAATACGAATCTGACGGAAGACCAGTGGCTTGCCGTGCGCACGGCGGCGTTTAAGAATTGGTTTGGGGATTGGGAGCATGACCCGCAGAACGCTTCCAAGGTGGTGGACGAGAACGGGGAGCCGAGGGTGGTGTATCATGGGAGCCATCAATGGTTTACTTCTTTTAACGATGGCAAGCAGAGACAGCAGAGCGGCGCCCCGGCAGGCACGATATTCGCTAATGATAACCGGGAGATAGCGGTAAGTTTTGCGGATTATTACGGGGGCCACGCAGACGAGGTGATTTTGGATCCGAATGATGAACGCCACCCGCGCTATTCCTGGGGGATTTACAGAGAAGGCGGCATTTATGACTTGTTCATGAATGTCCGGAATCCGCTGGTGGTGGATTTTGAAGGGAGGCCATGGCTTGATTCTTCAAAGGGTGGCGACATCAACGCTTTGTGCAGTAAGGCAAAGGAGAGTGGGCATGATGGGGTGATTGCTTTGAATATCGTGGATGTAGGTCTCAATGATCAGGAGAATGTCCCTGCTTCTACGGATTATGTGGCCTTTGATTCCGTACAGGTGAAGAGCGCCGCGCAGAACCGGGGGACGTATGACCCGAAGAATCCGGATATTACGTTTTCCATTGTTTCGGCACAGGAACAGGGCCTGTTCCGGGACGGCCATTTTGAGGCGGGCAACGCGGTGATTACGGAACCGGGGGTGACGTTTTCCATTGCCGCCCTGCATGCTTCCCCGCATTCTTTCCGGAAGTTTGATACGGCGTTCATGGGCAAGGGGGAAGGAGCGCAGGCGTATGGCTGGGGGCTGTATTTTGCGGAGAATCCGAAGGTGAACCGGAGTTATATGAACCAGTTCGCGCAGGATAAGGCGACATGGAAGTTCCGGGAGGTGGAGACTGGCGTTATAGAAGTGATGCAACGATCCCTGGTAGGCAGTTTTTTGCCGAAGGATGCCCTGCCGGAGGCGAAGGAGGACGCGTCAGATATCGCCTGGTCTGTTCTTGGCGATTTGGTTGATGCCGCCAGAGGAAGCATGACTGTTTTAGACATCGTCATGGAGTTGCATGATGAAATTGATACTAACAGGAAATACGCGGAGACGTACCCCCAGGAGCGGGAGAAGCTGGAACAACTGGAAGGCTTCATGCTTTCTCTGCTTGACCATCTGGACGAGATAGAGGTGAGGACGGGCATGCCTTCCAATTACCGCGTGGAGCTGAATGTAGAGGATTCCGAGTTGATGGGCTGGGATTACGTGGACGAGACGGTTCTTGCCTTGTTGAAGGATTCCCCGGTGGAAGAGGTGCGGTATGCTTTGGAACGTGCCGAAAGACGGGCGGATTACCGCGGCGAAAACGTGAGCGGCAAAGATGTTTATCAGGAGTTGTTTGATGCTTTTTGGGATGGAGAAGATGGCACGAAACAGGAGGCGCAGAAGGCCGCCAGCGTGTCTTTGCTGTCCAGCGATATTAAGGGAATCAAGTATGCTGACGGCTATACCCGCAATAAGGCAGAGGAGGAGCAGACGTATAATTACGTGATTTTTGACGGGAACGATATCAAGATTACGGCGTTTGCGGATGAGTCCACCGGGGGAGCGTGGGCGGATTATGAGGATCCGACGGCGACGTTTTCCTTGTCCGAAGGTTTCCCACGCCGTGTGAGCCGTGGAACACAGAATCTTGAGGTAGTCCACCGGATCGCCGCCAACCTGCGAGCGGATGCCGCCACCTGGGGACGCTACGACGGGAAAACGGATGAAGCGGCGTTCCTGGTGAATGTGGGCCGCAATGTTGCCCTGGTGAAGAGTGCCCTGATGCACCTGCCCGCCGGGTACCGCGTGGCCGTGAAGCCCTACATCGACCGGTTGCAGATTCTGGCGGAGCTGGCGGCCAAGGGGAAGATTGATGAGACAAGAATGGTGAATGCGTTTGCCCGCCGGGAGATTAAGCGGGAGATGGCGGAGGCGACCCGGGAGGGGATGGAGGAAGCAGAGATTACAGCCAGGGTCACGGCTGCCGGCACAGCCTGGGAGAAGGGTAAGAAGCCAACGCAGAAGTTCGCCAAAGAGGTGTTTGAGGATGAGATGGAGAAGGTACGCAAGGCCTGGGCGGAGAAACGTTTACACGAGCTGATGGCCGAGGTGATGGAGAAGGCCGCCGGGAAACTGGAAGCGCTGGCCAAGGATGGAGTTTCCGCCGGCATGGCACGGATGCTGGACCAGGTTCTCACTATCCGCAAGAAGAACGGGAAGCAGCAGAAGGGGAAGGTTTCCATGGAGGCTTACGCCTATTTAACGGATCAGGTGGTGCCCCTGCTCCGGATGACGGCCATGGAGAAGGAGGCGGCGATGAATGAGGCTGCCGCCGAGCTGGATAAGCTGGAGAAGGAGAACCCCGACCAGATGGACGGCGAGGCCGTGTCCAGGATGGAGGAGCTGCGTGAGGAGCTGACCCGGCTGGCCCTGTACGGGAATCTGGAGGGGATGAGCGTGGACGAGGCGCAGGCCGCCGCGAAGGCGCTGGAGATTTACATCAATACGGAGAAGGAGGGATGGGCCGCCGTGCAGGAGGCCGCCGCCGAACGGCTGAATGCGATTGGAAGGAGGATTGTGGAGAGGTTCAACCAGACCGGGAAGAAGGCCGATGAGAATACGCTGCGCGCCGCCAATGAGAAGTTCCACGGGAAGGTGAGTTTCAAGAATTTCGGCGATTTCATGGAGAATATGGACCAGCTGCTGACGCGCATGGGAACGATGCCCGCCCTGCAGGAGTTCACGACCGATATGCGCAGCCGGCTGACGAATGCGTTCCAGCAGATGCGGGATGCCCGCGGGCTGCGTGCCGCCGCCGTGCAGGATCTTTATGAGAAACATCTTACGGAGAAGGTGATGAAGGCCAGGAAGGTTGGCAATATGGCTGGATGGGTGACGTGGTTTAAGACGAGCCACGATACAAAAGTCCGGCTGAATGGGTGGATTACGCAGACGGCGCGGCTGACCTTGGAGCAGGCCCGGGAGGTGCGGGAGATGGATGCCCGGCAGAGGAAGGAGTTTATCCGGAAGCGATGGGAGGAGGGGATGGAGTATTTTTCCGAAGAGACGCTGGACCTTCTGTTGGCCCGCTTGCGGGAGCATGAGGAGGCCGCGGCCCGGGCGAGGGCTGAGGGCAGGAGGCCGGTCTACCGGAAGTATGTGACGGCGAAGGCGTCTTTTAAGGGGGAGGAGGGTTCCCCGCTGGTGTTGAGCCGGGATAATGCCCTGTACCTGGTGCTGCAGTCCGAGCAGGAGGATTACCGGGAGATGATGAAGCAGCAGGGGTATACGCCGGAGGTTATTTCCGCTTTGCGCGAGTACGTGGGGGAAGAAGGCATGGCGATCGGCTACGGGCTGCGGGAGCTGCTGAAGGCCCAGGGGGATAAGATCGGGAAGCTGTACGAGCAGGTGACGGGCGTTCCCTTCCCCCGCGTGGAGAATTATTTCCCTGCCCGTTTCTGGGCGCTGGATGCGATGAGTGATGCGGATGCGGCGGATATGATTTCCGGCGTGCCGAGCACGAAGGGGGGGAACCAGGGCTGGCAGAGGGTGAGGACGAAGCATCACCGGAGGCTGGATACGAGCGTGGGGGCGCTTTCCGTGTTCTGGGAGGCGACGGATATGACGGACCACTGGTATTACACGCAGGATATTACGGCGGATTTCCGGGGGCTGTTGCGACGCCGGGAGGTGGCCGAGAGCCTGGTGGCGAATTTGGGGAAGGATGATTTTGTGAGGCTGCGCCGCTGGGTGGATTTGCTGGAGCGGGCCGGCGTGGTTCAGGGGCAGGCGGTGGGTTCCCTGGATAAGCTTCTTAATGCCGTGTATTCCGGGCAGGCGAAGGCGATTCTGGCATTCCGGTTTGAGACGCTGATGAAGCAGGGGGCCGCCGTGCTGAATGCGTGGATTGGAGATCCGAGCATCGGTTTCTGGGATTACCTGGGGACGATGGCGAAGATGCGTAACGGAACGGCGGAGATGGGGGTGATTAAGATGATGAAGAGCGCCGAGTTCCAGGCGCGGCTGAATGACCGGGTTGACGTGGAGACATTGTCCCGCCTGAGGGATGATTCCTCCTACACGCTGGCGGAGGCCGCGCTGGTGTGGGGAATGAACGGGATTGAGTACACGGATGTGTTTTTCAATGCTGTGGGGTCCGCCGCCCTCTGGAATATCAAGTACCGGCAGGCCGTCAAGGCGGGCGTGGAGGAAGGGAGGGCAAAAGACGAGGCGTGGCAGGCGGTGAGGAATGCGCTGCATTCCGCCCAGCCCCAGACGTGGATTGACAAGTCGTTTGGCGGCCTGCACCGCGGCGCTTGGGGACGCGCTATTTTCTACATGATGAGCGAGAATCACAATAAAACGGCTGCGATTTACGGACTGGCACGGGCCGGGTTTGCCCCAGGGGTGACGCCCAAACAGCGGTGGGCTTCCTTATCCAAGGCTGGAAAGGTATGGCTGGCCTACGGGGCGTTTAACGCCATCATCGGCGCCATGCTGGATTACATGAAGGATGATGAAGAGGAGTGGGAGAAGCGCGATTGGCAGGGGTACTTGTTCGCTGCCCTGGCCGGTCCTATTGCCGGGATGCCGCTGGTAGGGGAAGCCGTAGAGTGGCTGTTTTCCGAGTTGTTGGGGTCCAAGGTGTACACAGGTTCCGCCGGCCGCGCCCTGATTGATTTCCGCTCAGGCTGGAATGCCGCCTGGAAGCTGGGCGAGATAATGCAGGAGGGCGGCCATGAAGCCGGGGATTACATGAAGCAGGTGATCAGGCTGGGACGCGTGTTTGGCGCGGCAGGCGGGATTGCCAGCGGCATGGCGAATAAGACGATTCAGACTGCCGGGCAGTATATGACGCTAGGAGCTGCTCTGATGAATCCGGTGAAGACTGTAGCGGATGTGATAGATTGACGGTAAAAAGCCCTCCTCCCTGGAGGGTGGGGAGGAGGGCTAACATGATTCAGAAGAATTGTTTATTCTATAGAAGCTATTGTCCTAAACCTTCCATTCTTTCTATAGTTTTTTCTAAAACTCTTCTGGCTATCACATGGGAATAGATGAGGAAGATTGCTTCTTTTTCCGACATGACTGCATCAGTACCAAAAACATCTACTACCGGCGGTTCTATTTTTCCAACGTACATCCAACTGTTTACGTCTTTTTCTCCATCCATTATAATCCCCATTCCCATGCATGCTTTTTGAAATATATCATATACATTTTTTTTAGTTAATTCCAATGGATTATTCTTACTCTTTATCCATCGTTCTACTCTTGGTACATTAATAACATGAGACCCTATAATTATTTTATTAAACAACAACTTCTTTCCTTTGTTGATATACTGTCTCATCGCCTCTTCTATATTGAGCGATTGGGTATCTTCATCACAAAAATACACATAAAGAACAGGAGATGATTTTTTATCGTTCACCCTTATTGCCAACATTGAATCATCTATTAGACGCATATCATTACCAAACAACTTAATAAGCTCGTCCATCATGTCCGGAACATTAAAAGAAAATCCGGTTGATGAAAGGAAAAGAAGTGAAAAAAATAGTAATATTTGCTTCATTACGTTGATTAGATTATTATTTATTTGCCCCGCCACAAATCTTGCAATTCACACCGCTACCGGTATCACTCCAATATCCCTTGCAGTTGTTGTAGTATCGGCAAGAAGAGTTATGCGTCTTCCCTGTTGAGCTGATCCAGTATTTCCCCTGCGCGGCTTCTATCTTCACAGAAGTCTGAGTGCTTCCCACAGGGCAAGCTCCAATGGAAGCCACGGAGAGGCACACAGCAGAGGCGGCATAGATCAACAGTTTTCTCATAGTCATGCCTCAACTTAGCTCTCTGTGGATATTATGGCAATAATCTTTTATCCATTCATCAATATCTATCACTTCCCCGGGCTGCAGGTGCGACGCAATCCACGCCCTGAGAATGGTGTTTTCCAATTGCAGAGCCTCAAGACTTCCTTTCTCCACTCCTTTGATCACGCCCAAGGATGGCTCCACCTCGCCCATCAACTCCCGGATGCGGGCAAGTGACTTGGCTGGTATTTTTCTCCGGACCGACATCCAGCCATACACCGTGCGAATACTGACTCTGCATTGTTCAGCGAGCCAGTTGCAGTCCTTTCCGGTTTCTTTGAGCCATTTCTTGATGTCACTTTTCGAGTGCATTCCTTAGAACTATCATACCGGAAAAGGGAGAATATGAGGGGGGGCTTTGTTGTCAATACTTGACAAAAATAACCACATTTTATATATGTATAGTGTATATGAAAGCTTCTCTCTTTTCTATTGTCACTGTGTTATTCTCTGGATTTGTTTCTTCTTGTTCTCAATGCTACTACGATGATTATGTCAAATCCTATTTAGGTAAATCTTCTTCGGAACTTCTATTTGATTGGGGCACCCCATCCAAACAATTTAAAACAGAGGATGGATATACTATCATTCAATATGTCAAATACAAAAATTTTACTCCTCAGCCAACAGGAGATCCTTTAGGAGATGCACTAGGAATGTGGGCCGCCGCTGATACTAATTACAACTGTACAACAGATTTTATGATAAAAAGCAATAAGGTTGTTTCGTACAAATGGGAAGGCAACTGTAAAAATGCAACACCAAAATCATGGATTGAAGCAAATAAGGATCGTATAGAAAAAGAGCGGGCAAATAGATAGACGTAACAAGTAGCTATCTTTTTCTTCTGTAAAGAACAACAAAAAAGCCCCTGACCCGGAGGCCAAGGGCTGAACAGAAACCTTCCGCTTATCTGTGGCGGTGGTACGTGCCAGTCTTGCGGTCGTAATGCCCACCGTTGGAATCTAATCTACCGGAGTGGCACGTATCAAACATGTGCTTGTGGTACGTGCCGGTCTTGCGGTCATAATGACCACCGTTCTTGTCGGTACGCCCGGAATGAGCGTTGGCTAGGGTAGCCAAGGATACTGCTGTGATGATGATTGCGAGAGCTTTCATGTAATGGATATCACATGCTTATTTGTTGCAGAATACAATACGGTTTTATAATCAATTAACGGCAAGCATATTTTGTGAACGATTACACAACAACTAACATATAATTACATTTATGCCTTTTTCCACTTCTCCAGCGTTTCCACATAGATGCCGGAGATTTTGCCGCCGTCCATGGG
>ULVX01012832.1_pt1 | contig 21832 bp, 17 predicted proteins | sample 1959811 | NCBI WGS metagenome assembly ULVX01 (sample SAMEA4835797, study PRJEB28245) | human gut metagenome | biome: gut microbiome; material: fecal sample | place: Denmark | collected 2008
TCGTCCGCTATGAGGACATCGCCGATGTGCCCGCCCCCATGGAAGACGACATGGAGACCACCTTGACCAACATCCGCGAAAAGCTCGTTGCCGGTGTGGAAAAGCGTCTGGACGCCGACGCACCGGTCGGCTTCCTGCTTTCGGGCGGTCTGGACTCCTCGCTGGTCTGCTCCATCGCAGCCAGAAAGCTGGGCAAGCCCATTCGCACCTTTGCCATCGGCATGGACACCGACGCCATCGACCTGAAGTATGCCCGCCAGACCGCCGACTATTTGGGCAGCGAGCATCACGAGGTCATCATCAACCGGGAGATGGTCCTCCAGAGCCTGGAAGAGGTCATCCGCCTGCTGGGCACCTGGGACATCACCACCATCCGCGCCAGCATGGGCATGTATCTGCTGTGCAAGGCCATCCACGAGCAGACCGATGTCCGCGTCCTTCTGACGGGCGAGATCTCCGATGAGTTGTTCGGCTACAAGTACACCGACTATGCCCCCACCGCCGACGCCTTCCAGCAGGAGAGCCAGAAGCGCATCCGCGAGCTTTATATGTACGATGTCCTCCGCGCCGACCGCTGCATCTCCTCCAACAGCATCGAGGCCCGTGTGCCCTTCGGTGATCTGGACTTCGTCCGCTACGTGATGGCCATTGACCCCGAAAAGAAGCTGAACAGCTACGGCAAGGGCAAGTACCTGCTGCGCAAAGCCTTCGAGGGCGACTGGCTGCCGCCGGAGATCCTGTGGCGTGAAAAGGCCGCCTTCTCCGACGCCGTGGGCCACAGCATGGTAGACGACATCAAGGAGTATACCGAGAGCCTTTACACCGACGAGGAGTTCCAGCTCCGCCGGGCAAACTATTCGGCCCACTGCATGCCGTTCACCAAGGAGAGCCTGTTCTACCGCGAGATCTTCGAGAAATACTACCACGACCAGAGCCGCACCATTGTCGATTTCTGGATGCCCAACAAGGCATGGCCCGGCTGCAACGTCAACGATCCCTCCGCCCGTGTGCTGGCAAACTACGGCGCATCGGGGGTGTGATTTTTTATTTTTGCTCTAGATGCAACAATTTTGCATCTAGAGTTTTTTGTGCAAATAATTTCAAAGAATTTTAGCAAATTCTAACAAGATTGATTTCAAAAAACAGCGGCCGCTTTCCAATTTGGAAAACTGCCGCTGTTTTGCTTTTTCTGCGTCTTGCACATCTGCTCCCAACATGCTACGCACTTTGCAGAAGGAAGCGGTCCCCAGCACTTTGCTGGATCGTCAAGTCGTTTTTTGTTGTGCTAAGGTGTCCCGGAATTCCTTCCATAGACCGCTGCGCCCGGTCAAACGGTCCGCTGTTTCCTCGCCGAAGGTGAGTTTCAGCTTTTGATAGGCTTCCCGCAGATTGACCGGCCGGGACGTGGTGTTATGTGCATCCGATGCTACCACATCAATGACACCACTGCTCAGCCAGCGTTCCACCCGCCGCCGCTTCCAAAAGCTGCCCGGCTCCAGCACCGTGGAACCGTTCATCTGGCAGGCCACAGGATACCGGGCCTTCAGCTTTTCCAGCAGGCCCCGCGATTCCAGGCAATGGTAGCGCTCCACATGGGCCATCAGAATGGAGTAGCCGCACACAGCCACTTCTTCCAGCCCGTTTTCCAGCTCTTTGGCGGAAGTCTGCGGTAAAAACTCCATCAGCACCCAATCCGTACCGGCCAGCGTGGGCAGGCCGTTTTCTCTGGCCGCATCCCGCAGCATGGGGTTGTACAGCAGCTCCGCACCGGGGTACAGCCGCAATCCATACCCCTGCTGTTGACAATAGACCTGCGCTGCATCCAGGTGGCGCTGGTAGCGCTCCTGTGGAAACTCCTCCAGGCCCGGTGTCGCGTGGGTGGTGGCCACCAATGTGGTGATGCCGTTGGCGGCAGCTGCGTCCAACATCTCCCGCATCTGTTCTTCCGTGCGGGCACCATCGTCCACTCCATAGACCACATGCGTATGCAGATCTAAAAACTGTTCTGTCATGGGCTCAGCTCTTCTTTTCTTCTGCCTCTTTTTCGTAGGCCTTGTAATAACTGGAATAATGCGATTTGTAATAATACTTCTTGTTGGCAAAGCCCTCGTAATCCACCTGATTGAGGATGGTGCCGAGGATGGGGCAGCCCGTTTGTTCCAACTGGTTTTTTGCGTCGATCAGCTCCTGCCGGTGGACCTGATTGTAGCTCACCACCAGCAGAATGCCATCGCAGACCTTGGCGATCTCCGCAGCATCAATGACCACGCCCACCGGAGCCGCATCCACGATCACGTAATCGTACTGCCCTGCCAGTCCATCCAGCAGGTTCTGAAACCGCTGAGAACTCAGCAAAGGGACCGGATTCTGCAGCTCATGGCCGATGGGAATAAAGTCCATGCCCGGAACGTTGGTGTGGAACAGGACTTCCTCCTTTTCGGCAATGCCGGCCAGATAGTGAGACAGGCCCTGCTTTTTGGAACCCGGCGCAAACTGCACCCCATAAACAGTGGTGATCATGCTCCGCCGCAGGTCCGTATCCACCAGGACCACCCGCTTGCCTCGCTCTGCCAGCTTCCGGCACAGCGTAATGCTGGTAAAGCTCTTGCCCTCGGATGCGTGGGAACTGGTAAGCATGATCTTTTTGATATCCCGACCCAAAAAGGAGACATTGGTGGAAAGGGTGTTGAAGGCCTCATTGACCGGGTAGCTCAACTGGGGAAGTTTTCGAAATTCAAGTCTGTTCACAGCGTTTTCCCTCCCGGCAGCTTCAGGCCGATCTGCTTGTCTGCCCTCTGGTGTTTTGGCTCATCGCCCTTTTCCAGCGGGATCACCGCCATCGTCACCAGCCCGGTGTATTTCTTGATGTCCTCCGCCGTCTTGTAGGTATCGTCCAGCAATGTGATCACAACAACGACACCCGCACTGACCACAAAGCCCAGCAATGCTCCCAGCAGGATGCTTTTGGTCTTGTTCGGGCTGACCGGCTCCGTAGGAACCAGTGCTGTGGACATGATAGAGATCTTGTCCGTTGCCATCTTTTTGGCAATGTAGTCCTGCACCACGGTAACATACTCATTGGCGATGTCTGCTGCTTCCTGCGCAGACTCCGACGTCACGGTGATCTCCACCATCCGGGTGTTGGAGGCATTGGTCACAGAGAGCATCTTATCCAGCTGGCTGTAGGTATAGGGCAGGTCCAGGTTGGAGATCACCTTATCCTGCACCTCCCACATATGAAAGACCTGGATATAGTCATCGGTCAGGGCCGTGCCGATCTGGAGATCGGACATGTTGATGTCCGAGTCTTTCTGGCTGATGACGTAAATGGTGGACGACGCCTGATACTTGGGCGTCACAAAAAACAGCACCCCAATGGCTGCGATCAGGGCGCAGGCCACGGTTGCTGCTGCGATCTCCCGCCACTTTCCCAGCAGCGCATAAAGCAGCTCCAGGAGGTCAATGGTCTCCTCGTCTCCATTGCCGGGCTGGGGCGAATTCACCTTATTGGGGGGTGGCATTTGGTATTCTGACATAGTTTTGTTCTCCCTTTGATTTATTCTGAAGCAGAAAGAAAGCAGTGGCAGCAAATGCCACTGCCTTCTGTAAACCTACAAAAGGTACTTTCTCAAACTCAGACCTTTGCAGTCTTCTTGGTCGCGACCACGGAACGCCTCCTGGCGTTCCATGCGGCTGGCGTTGGTCCCATCTCCGACCGTCATCCGGCTGCGGACAAAGGTCTCGGCCTGATTTCCATGCAGCGTCAGAGTCGTGCCCTTGGTCATTGCAGGGTCTATGGAGGAGAAATCATCCTCCAATGTCACAGTGACACCGCCTGCCAGATCGTTCAGCTCCGAGATGCCATCCATGTTCATGGCCACGTAAAAATCAATGGATTCTCCCAGCAGAAGACCTTCCACTGCCTCACGGGCATACTCGCAGCTTTCCTCCTTGCCATCGCCGAAGCCATGCGCAAGGCTGATCTGCATCTCTTTGGTGCCGATGGGGCTGCCAAGGTAGCCCAGCACGGTGCATTCTGTCATAGTATCCCGGTCGATCTTCAACTGACGGATGACCTGGCGTTCCGGATCGATGACGATCAGCCGCTGGAAATCTCCCTGGCCGCCCTGGTAAGCGCCCTCGCTCTCCACAGCACTGTCATGGTCTACGCCCATCACGAGGATGGAGGTCAGCCCCTCCCGGCGCTGGTATGTGACGCCGTTGTACTCCTGCGTTTCCACCGCTTCCGTCTGGGGCAGATCCCCGCGTACTTCTTCAACGCTCCTGGTCTCCAGCCAGCGTCCCCCTGCATACAGGATCACACCCAGCAAAAGGATGCCTGCCGCAATGACCAGGATCAGCCACTTTGCTTTTCCTGCCTGGTCATATCGTTTCAAAAAGTTTTTCCCCTCCTCAGGGCACAATGACGTCCGAGGTATAAAGCCTCGTTCATAGAATATCACCTTTTTTAGCTATTTGTCAATGTTTTCCTCCATGTTTTTTCATTTTTTCCTACCCCCCCCCGAAAATATGAAACGCATACAAAAAATCATTTTCTTTATGATTTATATCCGTCATTCTGCGTTTTCTGCATTGGAGTTTCATATGAAATGCTGTTCCTGGCACAACGAGGAGCGCCCCCGCACAAAACAGTTTCTATGCGGGGGCGCTCCCTTTTTATTTTCTTATTTCATTTGTCTGCTCAGGCATCCGAGCGGGAGAAGGCATTCTTCATATTGCAGCTCAGTTCAAAGAGGACCTTGTTCAGCGTATCGGCGGCGCGGGCCTTCAGCTCTCTGGCGATGGCCTCGTTGGCCTCCGTGCGCAGGGCGGCACGGCGGGCCGGGTCGGCCTCCTTGGCCTGTTTTTCATCGTAGGCGTTCAGCAGGGCGCGGGTGGCGGAGAGGACGCCTTCCTCGTAGCGCTCGACATGGAAGATGGACTTGCCGTAAGCGGCATCGGCCATGGCAGCGATCATCCGGCTGACCCAGTAAAAGCTCTCGGTGGAGACTTCGCCGGTGGTGCAGGCGAGGTAGGCCGGGGTGGTGTCCACATTGGCATAGAACGGCACCATCGTGTTGAAGGCGTTGGACGCATAGGCAATCCACTCCACCGTGCGGAACTCCTCCGGCAGATCCGGCCGCATCTGAGTCAGCGCCATGAAGCTGTTGCGGTTGATGCCGATCGTACGGTAGGCACCCTTGCTCTTCGGGTCGCCATAGGCGGCATACGGGTCATACGGTGTACCCTGATAGTGCGAAGACAGCAGGTATTTCACGTCTTCCGGTGTGATCTTCCGCTCCGGGACCATACACCAGGGCAGGTCGTCCGAATGCGGGGTATAGTCTGCATCGGGGCCTTCCCAGACCCAGGTATTGGGGTTCAGATGCCGCAGCATGAACCAGGCACGCGGTGTGTTATACACATGGTCAGCATCGTCGTGGCTGCCGAAGGCATCGCGCGGGTTGAAGCTGCCGTCCAGCGAGAGGTCGAGGTGGTGCTTGTCCACAAAGGCCTTCAGGTCATCCGAACACATGTAGTTTTCCTGTGCGCCGCAGGCGTCGGCAAAGTCGAAGCTGTCGATGCCGAGCTGGTTTGGCATCACGACATAGCTGTCGTCCGGCACACGGCGGGCCATCCAGTGGTGGCCGCCGATGGTCTCCAGCCACCAGATCTCGTTCACATCCTGAAACGCGATGCCGTTCATCTCATAGGTGCCGTACGTCCGGAGCAGCTCGCCCAGGCGCACCACACCCTCGCGGGCCGTGCGGATATAGGGCAGCACGAGGCAGACGATGTCCTCCTCGCCGATGCCGCCAGGCACTTCCGGCCGTTCCCCTTTGGCGGGCTGATACACCACCAACGGGTCTGCGCCCAGAACGCGCGGGTTGGACGTGATGGTCTCGGTGGCCGTCATGCCCACATGGGCCGCATTGACGCCCGCTGCTGCCCAGATGCCCTCGCCTTCCACCGCGTTGGGCATGGCCGTCATCCGCAGCGCATGGCCGGGCAGCGGCACCTCCACATGGGAGATCACCGACCGATAGACGGCCTGGTGTTCCTCCGGCTGCACGACCACGAACTTTTTGGCCGTGAAATGCCCCGAACCCGAATCGTCGTTGCGGGCGACCATGGTGGAGCCATCGTATGATGCGTTTTTGCCGACTAAGATTGTAGTACAAGCCATTGTTCTGTCCTCCGAAATTGTTTCCTTATCTTTTCGGTTTGCCGAGGCTATTGTAAGCCTTTTTGGGGGAAAAGGCAAGATTTTTTGAGAAGGAAGCGTGGAAGTACGATTTATGGGATACAACAGAATTTATACTGAAATTATAGGAAGGATGCCAATTGACAACAACTTCCATTTCTCGTATGGTAACGGTATCATATCGTTCAGGAGGGATCTCTTATGAAGTTGCTCGCGCACATCAGTGATGACAAGACCCGCACACAGACCATCGAAGAACACCTGACCAGCACGGCTGCACTGGCCGGAACCTTTGCCGCAGCGTTTGGCGCACAAGCAGAAGCAGCGTATACCGCCCTGCTTCATGACATCGGAAAATATAGCGCTGGTTTCCAGCAACGCTTGCAGGGCGGCCCGCCCGTTGACCACTCCACTGCCGGAGCCAAGGCCGCGATCCAGGACGGAAACATTCCCGCCGCGCTGGCCATTGCCGGACACCACAGTGGCATCCCCGACCTCGGAAATCCGCATGACACTGCCGACGAAAGCACGTTGGTCGGCCGCTCCAAGCGGCGGATCGAAGATTGCTCCCAGTGGAAACAGGAGATTTCCCCTGCCAAAGCCGCTCTGCCGCCGTGGCTGCTCCGCCAGCCGGACAATCTGACCATGGCCTTTTTCACCCGGATGCTCTACTCCAGCCTGGTCGATGCCGATTTCATCGACACCGAGACCTTCATGGACGGTAAAGCAGCCCCGCGTGGGATGGGGGAACCTCTTTCCGCTCTGCTGGAAAAAGTCCGGGCACAGGCCAAACGCTACCTTGACAGCCCTGCCGCTTCCCCTGTCGCGCAGGAGCGGAACAAAGTACTGCGGGCCTGCATGGAACAGGGTACTCATGCACCACAGGGGCTTTATACGCTCACAGTTCCCACGGGCGGCGGCAAAACCTTTGCATCCCTTGCCTTTGCGCTGGAACATGCTGTGGCACAAAAGCCGCAGATGGAGCGCATCATTTACGTCATCCCCTACACTTCCATTATCGACCAGACGGCGCAGACGTTCGCAGATCTTCTGGGAGAAGACAATGTGCTGGCCCACTTTTCCGGTGTAGACTACAAGCTGACCGAAAAAGACGACCTGACACCTGCTCAGTACCGGAAACTGCTTTCCAGTGAAAACTGGGATGCTCCCATCGTGGTGACGACCGCTGTGCAGTTCTTCGAATCCCTCTACGCCAACCGCAGCAGCCGGTGCCGCAAACTGCACAACATTGCCAACAGTGTCATTCTTTTTGATGAAGCACAGACGTTCCCTACCGATTACCTGAAGCCCTGCGTTTCTGCCATCGCACAGCTGGTCCAGCACTACCGCACCACCGCCGTTCTCTGCACTGCAACGCAGCCCGCCTTGACGCCACTGCTCCAGGAGCTTGCCCCCGGCCTGACCGCAAAAGAACTCAGCCCCGACACGGCTCACCTCTATGAAGTCCTTCGCCGCGTGACCCGGCAAGATCTGGGCACCCTCTCCGCTGAGGCCCTCTGCGCACAGCTTTCGTCTGCCGAACAGGTGCTCTGTGTGGTCAACCGGCGCAAGACCGCCCAGGATCTGTTTGCACAGCTCCCCGCCGAAGGCAGCTACTGCCTGACCACCTTCCTCTGTGCCGCTGACCGCCGCCGACAGTTGGACGAGATCCGCCGACGGCTCAAGGCGGGGCTTCCCTGCCGGGTCGTCTCCACCTCTTTGATCGAAGCAGGCGTCGATGTGGACTTTCCGCTTGCTTACCGTGAAGCCGCCGGGCTGGATTCCCTGCTCCAGACCGCCGGGCGCTGCAACCGGGAGGGCAGGCGCGACCCGAAAAAAAGCATCGTTGCTTCTTTCCAGCTGGAAGGTCTGGCACCGCTCCCCATGCTTTCACAGAATGTCAACGCCATGAATGCCACCGAGCGGGCCTACGACCTGCTCGACACACCGGATGCCATTCACAGTTATTTTGAATCCTTCTATCGCACCCGTGCAACGCTTGACAAACAGAACATTCTGGACGCTTTTCAGCATGGTATCAAGGGATGTCAGTTTCCCTTTGCACAGGTTGCCGAAAAGTTCCACCTCATTGATAACCACACTTACACGATCTATCTTCCCATTGAGGAAGGTGCCGACCTCTGCGCATCGCTTCACGGCGGACACATCAGCCGTGCTCAGCTCCGTCGCCTGGGCATTTACAGCGTAGAATGCTATGAAAAGCAGTTCCGTTCGCTGGACGCCGCCGGTGCATTGGAACGTTCTCCGGATTTCCCCGATGATTCCGCCATCCTCGCTGATCCAGACTTGTACAGCCGCAAGACCGGCCTTTCGATGGAGATCGAAGAAGGCAGGGCGATCATCCTCTGAAAAGGAAAAAGCAGCAGAGCACACGACTCCACTGCTTTTCCCCCATTGCTTGAAACAACATCCAACAATTTCAATCCACATTCGTTTTTCTCCGAATGACTCCTTTATTATAGGTTGAATTTGGATTTTATACAAGTAGCATCTTGCATTTCGCAAAAAGTGTGTTATACTAAAGCCACAAGAAGTTTTTGAAATAACATGCAACAGAAGTTAACGGCAAAGAGGTGGTTGCAATGGGCAAATTCGATGTTCGCCTGAAAGTCCGACAACCGTTTGAAAGGAGGTGATGCGCATGTCTATGCGCATTGAAGTCTGGGGACCCTATGGATGCTTCTCCCGGCCCGAAATGAAGACCGAACGTGTCAGTTACGACATCATCACACCGTCGGCCGCAAGAGGGCTTGTTGAAGCGATCTACTGGCACCCTGGCCTGAAGTACCACATTGACCGCATCTACTTATTGAGTCCCATCCAGTTCACCAACATCCGGCGAAACGAGGTCCGCTCCACCCTGCTGGCTTCCGCAGCACTGTCTGCCGCCAAGGGAGGAACGCCGCCGGTGCTCTACACCAGCCAGGACATCCAGCAGCGCGCCGCTATGGTCCTGCAGGACGTCCACTATGTCATCGAGTGTCACTTCACCATGACCGACAAGGCAGCCCCCGGCGACAACCCCGGAAAATTCCAGGATATCCTTCGCCGCCGTTTGAGCAAAGGCCAGTGCTATCATCAGCCCTGCTTCGGCTGCCGCGAGTTCCCTGCCAACTTCCGGGAGTGGCCCGGCGGCGACATTCCTGCACTGGAAGAAGCCACGCAGGACCTCGGATTCATGCTGTATGATCTGGATTATTCTGACCCGGCCAACATCCGCTCGCAGTTCTTCCGGGCAAAGCTGGTCAACGGGGTGATGGATTGCCGGGATGTGGAGGTGTTCACATGATCTTACAGGCATTGACTGCTTATTATGAGCAGCTGCTCCGCACCGGACAGATCTCAGCCCCCGGCTGGGAGAATCAGTTCAAGGTCAGCTACTGGCTCCGCATCAACGCGGAAGGCCAGCTCATCGACCTCGTGGACTGCCGCCAGATGGTTCTGCGCGGTAAAAAAGAAGTGCTCGCCCCGCGGGAAATGGCAGTTCCTGCCCATGTCAAACGAGCTTCCGGCATTGCTGCAAATTTTCTGTGTGACAATTCCACCTATCTGCTGGGTGCAGACGAAAAAGGCAAGCCGGAGCGCTCCATCCAGTGCTTCGAAGCCTGTGCAAAGCTGCACCATGCCATTCTGAATGGGGTTGATTCCCCTGCGGCCAGAGCGGTCCTTGCGTTTTTTGACCATTGGAAGCCCGAAGAAGCATCGGCCCACCCGTTACTGGCTGACCGCTGGAAGGATATCACCGGAAACGCCAACCTTCTGTTCGACTATGAAGGGCCGGAGGGCAGCATCCTGTCCACTGAAGATGAAGCGATCCGAGCGGCATGGCAGCGGCACTACAACAGTGCTTCGCCCGACGCTCCGCTGGTCCAGTGTCTCGTGACCGGCCAGCAGGCCCCAGCCGCCCGGCTGCATCCTTCCATCAAGGGTGTTCCCGGCGCACAGAGTTCCGGAGCCGCGCTCGTTTCCTTCAACGCCCCGGCATTTTGTTCCTATGGGCACGAGCAGGGCGAGAATGCCCCTGTCAGCGAATATGCCGCCTTTGCTTACACCACTGCATTGAACACGCTGCTGGCCGACCGGGATCATTGCTGTATCCTCGGCGATACCGCTGTGGTCTGCTGGGCCGAAAACGCGTCCCCCAGCTATTCCTCCCTCGGCATGATGGCCATGTTCGGCATCCCGGAAACCCATGGTCTTACCGAAGACGACCTGAGCAAAGCGCTGGACAGTCTTGCCAAAGGGCAGCCCTGCAGCTGGATGGGCGAAGATCTGCAGCCCGGCCAGCACTTTTATGTGCTGGGGCTCTCACCCAACGCGGCACGTATTTCGGTACGTTTTTTCTACCGTGATACGATGGGCAAATTTGCCGCACACTTGCAGCAGCATGCGAAAGCACTGGAGATCGACCGTCCTCCTTACGACCAGGAACCACTTATCTCCATTTCAAAAATCGTCCGCGAAACATTAAACTTCAAAGAGCGCAATCCCAAACCATCCCCCCAGCTTTCTGGTGCGCTTCTGCGAGCCGCCCTCACAGGAGCCCCTTATCCTTCCACCCTCCTTCACAGCATTGCTTCCAGAATCCACGCTGACCAGAAAGTCACCCCAAATCGTGCCGCCATTCTGAAAGCGTATTATCTGAGGAACGCATCTACTCTTTCAAATCACAAGGAGATTTTGGACATGAAGTTAAACGATGATTCGAATTACTGCCCTTACGTACTCGGCCGCCTGTTTGCCACGTTAGAGCATATTCAAAGTGACGCCAATTCCGAAATCAACACAACGATTCGGGACCGTTACTTTAATGCCGCCTGCGAAACCCCCGAAGTTGTTTTTCCCACGTTGATCAATCTCGCACAAAAGCATCTGAAGAAGCTGACACCTGCACAACAAATCAATTACAATAAGCTTCTGACGCACCTTTTCTCCAAAATCGATGAAACCTTACCTGCACACACCACACTTCCCGAACAGGGCGCTTTCCAAATCGGCTACTATCATCAGATGCGAAAGTTTTACACCAAAAAGGATAAGGAGGACTAATTATGTCTGAACCCATCAAAAATCGTTACGACTTTGTTGTTCTATTCGACGTTGAGAACGGAAATCCGAACGGCGATCCCGATGCAGATAACATGCCTCGCATGGACCCCGAAACGGGTTACGGCATCGTGACCGACGTCTGCTTGAAGAGAAAGATTCGGAACTACGTCCAGACCGTAAAAGAAGATGCGCCCGGTTATCGGATTTATGTGAAGGACAGTGTTACGCTGAATCGAAGCGACCTGACCGCTGGCGATGAACTCGGCATCCACGATGATTTGGTTTCCATCCAAAAGGCCAGCACCAAAGAAGCCAAAGCAGTTGCTTCCAAGCTCAAATCTAAAGACCCGGATATCGACATCAAAATCCGCAACTTCATGTGTTCCGACTTTTATGATATCCGCACCTTTGGCGCTGTTATGACCACCTTTGTGAAGGGCGCGCTCAACTGCGGCCAGGTTCGTGGTCCAGTTCAGTTCGGCTTTGCACATTCCATCGACCCCATTGAGCCCCGCAACATCACGCTTACTCGTGTGGCAATCACAAAAGAATCAGATGCGGAAAACAAAGATACCGAGTTCGGCCATAAGCACATCGTCCCCTATGCCCTCTACCGTGCAGAAGGTTATGTTTCCGCCAATCTCGCCCGCAAGACCACCGGCTTCTCGGAAGATGATCTGCAGCTGCTGTGGGAGGCCATCCTGAACATGTTCGAGAACGATCACAGTGCTGCGCGCGGTAAAATGGCCGTGCGGGAGCTCATCGTCTTCAAGCATTCTTCGGAGCTTGGCAACGCCCCCGCTTACAAGCTGTTCGATGCCGTGACCGTCCAGCGCAAAGACCCCACCACCCCGGCGCGCAGCTATCGTGATTACACTGTCACCGTATCCGACGCCCTTCCGGAAGGAGTCACCTGCGAGAGGATGTCCTGATGTCCGCCCCGGACGATTACCTGTTGATGTCCGGCATCCAGCATTTTTGCTTCTGCCGCCGTCAGTGGGCGCTCATCCACCTCGAACAGCAATGGTCTGAGAACCTTCGCACTGCGGAGGGGCGGCTGGAACATACCCGCTGCCATGACACCGCGCAGACCGAGCGGCGGGGCGATCTGCTCATCACACGGGGGATGAAGGTCGTCAGCCATCGCCTGCGGCTCAGCGGAGACTGCGACGTTGTGGAATTCCGGGCGGACCCGGAGGGCATCCCGCTGCAACACACCGAAGGCCGCTGGCGGCCCATGCCGGTGGAGTACAAACATGGCCGCGCCAAGGAGAACGACGCCGACCGGCTGCAGCTCTGTGCGCAGGCCATGGCTCTGGAAGAGATGCTGGCCTGTGATATCCCGCAGGCCGCGCTCTTCTACGAGGAAACGCGACGGCGGGAACTCGTCCCGCTGACGGACGCGCTGCGCCAAAAAACGCAGGCCATGGCCGACGAAATGAACCAGTATTTCGCCCGCGGCTACACGCCAAAAGTCAAGCCGGGAACCTTCTGCAACGCCTGCTCCCTCAAAGAGCTTTGCCTGCCCGCACTGTACAAACGCGCCGACCCCAGGGCCTACCTGAAAGCCTATCTGGACGAAGTGCAAGCGGAGGACACGCCATGAGACAGCTTTTGACCCAGCTTTACGTCACCTCGGAAGACGCCTATCTTTCGCTCGACGGCGAAAATGTCGTAGTCAGCCGCCAGAAGACCGAAATCGGGCGGGTCCCGCTCCACACGCTGGAAGGGATCGTCTGCTTCAGCCGCTCCGGTGCCAGCCCGGCACTCATGGGCAAATGCGCGGCCAAGGGCATCGACCTCTGCTTTTTCAGCCCCTACGGCCAGTTTTTGGCGCGCACCGTCGGCGAAGAGCGCGGCAATGTCCTGCTGCGGCAGACCCAGTACCGCATCTCCGACAGCGAAGCGCTGAGCTGCCGCTATGCGCGGTACTTCATCCTTGGCAAAGTTTACAACGCCCGCTGGGTACTGGAACGCGCCACCCGCGACCACCCGCAGCGCGTACCCGTAGAGGAATTCAAACGCACGAGTGCCCAGCTTGCGGCGGCGCTCCCGCTCATCGAGCAGTGCGACGATCTCGACCAGCTGCGCGGTCTGGAAGGGGAAGCAGCGCAGCGCTACTTCGACTGCTTCGACTCCCTCATTTTACAGCAGCATGAAGCGTTTCCGTTCGTGTCCCGAAACCGTCGACCTCCGCTGGACAATGTGAACGCGCTGCTCTCCTTTGCCTATTCTCTGCTGGCCCGCGACTGCGCTTCCGCACTGAGCAGCGTCGGGCTGGACCCGTATGTCGGTTTCCTGCACCGCGCCCGTCCCGGACGCCGCAGTCTGGCGCTGGACCTTATGGAAGAGCTTCGCGCCGTTTACGCAGACCGGTTCGTGCTGTCCTGCATCAACCAGAAACTGCTGACCGCGAAGCACTTCCAGAAACAGGAGAATGGTGCTGTCCTCCTGACCGACGATGGCCGCCGCGCGTTTCTCAAAGCCTGGCAGACCAAAAAGCAGGAGCAGATCACCCATCCCTTCCTGAAAGAGAAACTGCCCTGGGGACTGGTGCCTTACGTACAGGCGCTCCTTCTGGCGCGGACTCTGCGCGGTGATCTGGAACTGTATCCGCCATTCTTCTGGAAGTGAGGTTCGTCTATGCTGGTCCTGATCACCTACGATGTCAACACCGAGACCGCTGCTGGGCGCAAACGCCTGCGCAAAGTCGCCAAAAAGTGCGTGGACCACGGGCAGCGGGTGCAGAACTCTGTCTTCGAGTGCCTGCTGGACGCCGCGCAGTTTGCTGTTCTGAAGTCCGAGCTTTCCGCCCTCATCGACCCCGATCTGGATAGTCTGCGGTTTTATCAACTGGGCAACAACTATAAGACCAAGGTCGAGCACATCGGGGTGCATCCCCTGTTTGAATCCGGAGACGTGCTGATCTTCTAGCCCTCTCCCTCGGTGCGAATGGAAAGCACTCACCCCTTTTCCGTCTCCTTCGCACCATGTTTTCAAGCCGTTTTGTGCAGATCGCAGCTGTTTTTTCGGATGTTTTTGGACAAGCTCTTCCAAATCTGTGCAGATCGTTTTATAATGAAACAAAAGCGGAGATGTTTTTCTCCGTTTTTGCTGTCGCCCTCCTCGCGGAGGGCGTGGATAGAAATCTATAACAAGAAAACTGATCCCTGCCGTAAGTCGTCGCCCTCCTCGCGGAGGGCGTGGATAGAAATTTCAGAGACCAGAACGTTGGAAACCCGGCAACATACGTCGCCCTCCTCGCGGAGGGCGTGGATAGAAATGCAAAAAGTTTGGCTGATGCTGCGAATACAGACGTCGCCCTCCTCGCGGAGGGCGTGGATAGAAATGAGAAGCAATCCAGCTTATCAAAACCATCCTCGAAGTCGCCCTCCTCGCGGAGGGCGTGGATAGAAATTGGCACTATGCAGACAACTACGAAAAAACGCCGACGGTCGCCCTCCTCGCGGAGGGCGTGGATAGAAATATATTTCAGCTTCTTTCCAGCCAACTGAGAAAAGCGTCGCCCTCCTCGCGGAGGGCGTGGATAGAAATAACTGCTTGTCACGGTCAGAAACAGACTGTTTCAGTCGCCCTCCTCGCGGAGGGCGTGGATAGAAATACATCCATGGTTAAGTCTTTCTGCAAGGACTGCCGTCGCCCTCCTCGCGGAGGGCGTGGATAGAAATCTCTTGCGAGATTCTGCCCGCCTCGACCATATCCGTCGCCCTCCTCGCGGAGGGCGTGGATAGAAATGTTCTGCGCCTTGGCGATGCGGAGAAGGGTCGCCAGTCGCCCTCCTCGCGGAGGGCGTGGATAGAAATCATCGCCGCAAAAGCCGCCGCAGTAGCAGCCGCGTCGCCCTCCTCGCGGAGGGCGTGGATAGAAATTACCAGCATCGACCCGACTGCGGTCACTGCGGCAGGTCGCCCTCCTCGCGGAGGGCGTGGATAGAAATGGATATGGTGAGCATGAATTGACCTTGCACCCAAGTCGCCCTCCTCGCGGAGGGCGTGGATAGAAATCTGCATCCATGCGCCGTTTATGGCGTTTTCCTTGCCGTCGCCCTCCTCGCGGAGGGCGTGGATAGAAATAAGTGTTTCAACCCCACCGTCTGCACCGTCAACCGGTCGCCCTCCTCGCGGAGGGCGTGGATAGAAATCAATCAACACCTTTCGCGGCCTTCCCCTTGAAAGGTCGCCCTCCTCGCGGAGGGCGTGGATAGAAATTGCCTTGATGATCTGGGTGTTAGACAGAGCCTCAGTCGCCCTCCTCGCGGAGGGCGTGGATAGAAATTGCACAGCATCTTCCATCTCGGCAATGCGCTTTTGTCGCCCTCCTCGCGGAGGGCGTGGATAGAAATATTGCACCGCAGTATCCTCGCTTATGTGCGAAAATGTCGCCCTCCTCGCGGAGGGCGTGGATAGAAATAGCTAGGAGGTGCAGCAGGATGAGGGCGAAGAAAGTCGCCCTCCTCGCGGAGGGCGTGGATAGAAATTCCCTGTTCGTCAGCGAGGTACTTCTCCAGCTTCGTCGCCCTCCTCGCGGAGGGCGTGGATAGAAATCAGAGCTTTGCCCGCTCCTGAAGATACAGCGTCAGGTCGCCCTCCTCGCGGAGGGCGTGGATAGAAATTGCGTCCTATTATACATGGTTTTATCCCGTTTAGCAGTCGCCCTCCTCGCGGAGGGCGTGGATAGAAATTGTGCCGCTGCGATGACCTGAGAAAGCGCACCCTGTCGCCCTCCTCGCGGAGGGCGTGGATAGAAATTGGAACTCTCGCTGGATGGCATCAAAGACCAGGTCGCCCTCCTCGCGGAGGGCGTGGATAGAAATCCGCCGTTGTCCAACTCGGTGAAGCTGTCCCGCCGGTCGCCCTCCTCGCGGAGGGCGTGGATAGAAATTTCGGGACTGGTTGAATATGGACAACAAACCGCAGTCGCCCTCCTCGCGGAGGGCGTGGATAGAAATTTGTTTAATATATAATATGTAGATGGGGGACAAGTCGCCCTCCTCGCGGAGGGCGTGGATAGAAATAGCAGGAGCCGGGTGTTATGGAGACGCCGGTCCGGTCGCCCTCCTCGCGGAGGGCGTGGATAGAAATGTGGTGGGCTGGGTGCCCTTGGTCATGGCCGACTGGTCGCCCTCCTCGCGGAGGGCGTGGATAGAAATGTATTACATAGATTACAGCGGTGTGTATGGCGTAGTCGCCCTCCTCGCGGAGGGCGTGGATAGAAATTGGTATGGCAGCAGCATAACGGGCCCGGAAAACAGGTCGCCCTCCTCGCGGAGGGCGTGGATAGAAATTCTCCATGCTGCCGAAAGACGGCGGCATCGTTGGTCGCCCTCCTCGCGGAGGGCGTGGATAGAAATTCTCCATGCTGCCGAAAGACGGCGGCATCGTTGGTCGCCCTCCTCGCGGAGGGCGTGGATAGAAATAGGCGATGTACGCGGAGGAGCACCGGCCGGATCTTGTCGCCCTCCTCGCGGAGGGCGTGGATAGAAATACCAGCATAAAGCGTTCCGGCGTCGTCCAGTCCAGTCGCCCTCCTCGCGGAGGGCGTGGATAGAAATTCCTCACTCAAGATTATGGCTATCACTCACGACCGTCGCCCTCCTCGCGGAGGGCGTGGATAGAAATCGGCGATTGCTCCTGCTTTGCTCCATCTGCCCCCGTCGCCCTCCTCGCGGAGGGCGTGGATAGAAATCTGTGATTGCACAAAGCATGGGCACAACGCTGTTGGGTCGCCCTCCTCGCGGAGGGCGTGGATAGAAATTTTGGAATTTTTTGACAATACAGTTATAACATAGGGTCGCCCTCCTCGCGGAGGGCGTGGATAGAAATGGAATTTTACCAGAACGCACGGGACTACACAATCGTCGCCCTCCTCGCGGAGGGCGTGGATAGAAATACGATTTATACCTCCAATCGGTCACGAGAAGATGGGTCGCCCTCCTCGCGGAGGGCGTGGATAGAAATCAAAAATCCGGGATAGTGAGCTTTCCGGCGAGGAGTCGCCCTCCTCGCGGAGGGCGTGGATAGAAATATCTGCCTGATGGCACCGGCACACAGTCCGCAATGTCGCCCTCCTCGCGGAGGGCGTGGATAGAAATAACCATAGTATAATAGGTTGTAGACAAAAAATCAACGTCGCCCTCCTCGCGGAGGGCGTGGATAGAAATACCAGTTTGATTCCGGGGTGCAGCTTGTCACCCCGTCGCCCTCCTCGCGGAGGGCGTGGGTAGAAATTTCTTGCTTCCCAAGCAGTAGGCGGCGGGTTCGGTCGCCCTCCTCGCGGAGGGCGTGGGTAGAAATCTGAAAAATATTGCGACTAAGGCGAACGGTGCGGGTGTCGCCCTCCTCGCGGAGGGCGTGGGTAGAAATTCGACCACCTTGTAGACCGGCTGGCGCAGCTCCACGTCGCCCTCCTCGCGGAGGGCGTGGGTAGAAATAACCTGTCGGAAGTGGCAATGCCCGCTTTCGCCAACGTCGCCCTCCTCGCGGAGGGCGTGGGTAGAAATACCTTGATGGAAATGCTGTCGCTCGAATCTGCTCCCGTCGCCCTCCTCGCGGAGGGCGTGGGTAGAAATATCGCGGATCAGAACGAGGCTCTGGAAGTCGTCGAGTCGCCCTCCTCGCGGAGGGCGTGGGTAGAAATTGCTGCTACCTCGACGCTTCCGCCCATGATCTCCGCGTCGCCCTCCTCGCGGAGGGCGTGGGTAGAAATACCCCTGGCAAGGTTAAGGCCGGCGAGGGTATGGGTCGCCCTCCTCGCGGAGGGCGTGGATAGAAATTTTGTGCTGGCCATCTGGCACGGCTCCTTTCTTACGTCGCCCTCCTCGCGGAGGGCGTGGATAGAAATCTTGCTGGGAATATCTCGGCGAAGAAATACGTTAGTCGCCCTCCTCGCGGAGGGCGTGGATAGAAATCCGCCGTTGTCCAACTCGGTGAAGCTGTCCCGCCGGTCGCCCTCCTCGCGGAGGGCGTGGATAGAAATGGCCCACACCTCGTATTGGGGCATCGTAAGTGGCGGTCGCCCTCCTCGCGGAGGGCGTGGATAGAAATAAATGCTCAAGCAGTGTATTGTTGCCGACCGCAAAGTCGCCCTCCTTACGGAGGGCGTGGATAGAAATGGCTCCATCCTGAAGCAGCAGCGTTGCAAGCGCGGGTCGCCCTCCTCGCGGAGGGCGTGGCTAGAAATATGTCTTTAGTATAAGTGTCATGATTTCCAACACAGTCGCCCTCCTCGCGGAGGGCGTGGATAGAAATCTTGGGAAAAGTTTTCGGATGCTTGCAAAGAGGTCGGTCGCCCTCCTCGCGGAGGGCGTGGATAGAAATGTCGGCTTGCAAGTGATCTTAAATGTGGCCTGAGTCGCCCTCCTCGCGGAGGGCGTGGATAGAAATGTCTATGCGAAAATCGAGGCAAAATCCCGAAAAGCGTCGCCCTCCTCACGGAGGGCGTGGATAGAAATTCTCCCTTTGCAGCCCTGCGGGGTTATGATGAGCAGTCGCCCTCCTCGCGGAGGGCGTGGATAGAAATGCCTTGCCCCAGCTAACAGCGTATTCTGCCCTGCATCCCGGCATCGCCAACCTTTCCCCCATTGGCCTCATCGTGCGCGGTACAAAACAAAAGCAAAAGGCGGCATGACCCGTTGTATGGGCCACGCCGCCTTTTGCTTGTTCTATTATAAAAATCGGAAGTCCGATTGGCAATGTTTCGGCATCATTTTTATCAAACTTCCTGCTTTATGGAAACACCGCAGTGTTCCGCCCGGCCCGCTTCAGGGCTCGTTTGCCTGCAGCACACAGGCACAATACCCCGGTTCGGGCTGATAGCAGTGGATGGTCAGGTATTTGTCCACCTCCGGGCTGTAATCGTGGAGGGTATGCTTTGTACCGTTCAGCGCCACATCTGCATAGGACACCAGCCACTTTTTGTCCCCATTGGGGAACACCTTGTAAAACGAGCGATTCAGCATTTCCTCCACCGGCACACCTTCGATATTGGCCATTTCCGCATTGCAATAGCGGAAGATGAAATCCACGCCGCGTCCATCTTCATTGAAGACCAGCTCGATGACACAGAACGCCAGCGGCATATCGTCCAGCAGGCTGCATTTTTCCAACAGGCTCATGCTCATGGGGCGAGGCTTCGTGTCGGACCGCCCGATCTCCATGCGCAGGCGGCGGTGGCTGCTCAGGCCGCGCTTGCGTCCCTGAAACGTGCGGCCGTCCGACATGGTATAAACGCCATCGTTGCCGATGTTTACGATCTGGCTGCGGTTCACTGCGATTCCCTTGCTGATGTTCAGGAACTGATCCTCCGGCAGAACAGACAGGACGCCGTGCATCGGCGCATACAGCGCGGCTTCCACACCGTCCATGCGGTGAACGACCGTTTTCCGGTCGCTGCGGTAAAGATATAAAATGTTTTCCGGGCAGAGATTGTGTTTTTGCATCCATCTATTCAGGTCGCTCATCGCAGTGCTCCTTTGTCAGTTGATAACTTTAGTATAACATACTGCCGTGCGGCCGACAAGGAGGATTCGTGAAAAAGCGCAATTCAATGGAGCTTTCAACAATAATCCGAGGTATTTTTTGTTAAAACTCACGTTTTTGCGTGTATCGCATAGAAACTATTGACTTTCCAGCATTCTTTTCGTATGATGAACACAGAACACCGAATGGTTTTCACCATAAAGCGCATACGCATAAAGCAAAAAGCATAACAGGAGGTTTCACGTCATGAAACTGACACGCCGGGAATTTCTGAACATTTCCACTGCGGCTGCGGTGGTCTGCGCAGCTACACTTTTGCCCGTAGAGAAAGCCGCCGCAGCACAGCAGACGATGGCGGCGCAGGAACTTCTGGAACAGGCGTATCTGTACGCCTTTCCACTGGTTCTGATGGATGCGACCCGAAAGGTTTCAACCAACACAGAAACACCGAACGATACCCGTGCGCCGATCAACCAGTTCATCCATGCGAAAAAGCTGGCAGACGCCGCATCTCGCGCAGTCGTCACGCCGAATGTGGATACCATCTATACGCAGGCATTTCTCGATGTCAGCGCAGAACCGATGCTTTACGGTGTACCGCAGACGGACCGATTTTTCAATGTACAGGTGCTGGATGCGTGGACAAATACCGTTACAGTGCTGGAAGCACCGGGCCTTTACGCGATCACCCGCTCGGACTGGCAGGGCAAACTGCCGGAAGGGGTGCAGCGGATCAATGTGCCGACCAATATGGTCTGGACCATTGCCCGCATCGTGCTCTCCGGGCAGGAAGATCTGCCCAACGTCCGGGCCATTCAGGATAGGATGCAGTTGATGCCGCTGTCGGCATACCAGATTGACAGTTGGACTGCCCCTGCCGGAAAATACGACCCAGCCTATAATTTTGTGCCGGTGCAGCATGTCCTCGCAATGTGTGCAGAGGATTTCTTTACCACTGCCAACCACCTGATGGAAGCAAATCCACCTTCAGAAGCGGATGCACCGATGCTTCAGAAGCTCGCTGCGCTCCATGTCGGCCCCAACGAGACCTTTGAGAAAAAGGCTCTTGGTTTCGCCGGAACACTGCGGTGGAAGCTTATGCTGCTTCAGCTGAAGGACAAGCTGAAAACTGAAGCAGAGAACTACGCGCAGCAAATGGGTCAGTGGATTTATTACGGTGACCCGATCGGAGATTTTGGCACCGCATACACCTACCGTGCAATGGTGGCTCTGATGGGACTTGGTGCCAACACGACCGACATTGCCATCTACCCTAAAACAGATGTGGACAGCACCGGCACAGTCCTGACCGGCAAAAAGACCTATACGCTGCATATCGAGGCAGATCCTCCCACACTGGAAAAGGGCTTCTGGTCGGTGACCGCCTACGGGGAGAACGATTTCCTCATTGAAAACCCCATTGACCGCTACTGCGTCAACGACCGCTCCGGTCTGCACCGTAATCCGGACGGCTCGATCGATATCACCCTTTCCAAAGAGGCACCGGCGGACACGACCAACTGGCTGCCGGTAGGAGAGGGAGATTTCCACCTCTTCCTTCGTATCTATAAACCGGATGCCGCCGCACTGACAGACTGGCAGCCGCCGGTCGTCCGCACAAACTGATCCGTAATAAGGAGGAACCTGCTATGAAAATGACCCGTCGGAATTTTATTTCAGCTTCGGCTGCTACAATGCTGGCGTGCGGAGTATCCTTGTCTGCACATGCAGCCGGAAGCGAAGCCGAAAATAATAGCCTGAACTTTATCGCTGATTTCTTCAGCGACCCTTCAAAGCCGGGGACGACGCAGGATGCGACGAGCTGTACCGCAGAAAAAAATGCGGAGTGGTACAGCAAACTGGATTTTTCCGACCGGCAGGAATTTGACAATGCAATGCGCGGCCTGCTGGACGATCAGGAAGGCAGGGTCATTTACAACGATGACGGAACAACGGCGTGGGATCTGCAAAGCTATGGCGATCTGGATTGCGATGCGCCGGATACGGTCAACCCCAGCCTGTGGCGGAATACCCAACTCAACGCCAAAGCCGGTCTGTT
>ULVX01043774.1_pt1 | contig 21746 bp, 15 predicted proteins | sample 1959811 | NCBI WGS metagenome assembly ULVX01 (sample SAMEA4835797, study PRJEB28245) | human gut metagenome | biome: gut microbiome; material: fecal sample | place: Denmark | collected 2008
TCCCAAGAATCTCGTCACTTCAGTGATGAGAGGTTCAAGAATACAGCTGCAGGGGCTTATACAGCTGATAAAGATGCTTCAGCAGCTGCTTACTTAAAGGCTTATGTTCGTCAAGCAGAACTATGTGCATACTTACCAACAGATGGTGTACAAACTTATTGTTTACGTAATAAGAAAGTAAAAGGTTTGAAGACTTCTTCTACATTTATTTGGTCACAATCAATGGCTACAGCTTATATTGATGATTAATAGTAAAAGGGGCTATAACAGATAAAAACGTTTTAGTTTAAAAAAAGGACCGAATATTCAAGATTTAAAAAAATCTGAATATCGGTCTTTCTTTTATTTGTGCAAAAATAGCTAGTTAATTGTAATGCATATCAGATATCATTCCATATTCTGGTATTGCAGGATATGAAAGCTTGAATTCTATTAAAATGAAGCCAAAGAAAATTTTTCGACTGAGCAGGCTAAAAGATATATGACACAACAAAGTATCTGAAGTGAAGGGATTTTCGCATACGAAAAAGCTCATGGCAGAGCAGGAGATCCAACCAATGTAAATGATGCGACAAGACCGGCCTATCTGTTTGCAATGCTGGCAAAGGAAGAAGAAAAAAGAAAATTTACATGGAACCGCAGGAAAGGTATCGTGTACACCTTCTATAAGACGGAACTGCGTTTTTATTCGCAGGAACCATGGTTCTTGGATATTTTAAAAGATGAACCACATCCGGAAGATATTGAGGTCAGATACAATGTGGACGATATCAGGAATGTCTATATCAGATATAAGAAAGAGATCCACAGAGTACCTCTTGCAGAAAAGATTGAACAGCAGTATACATACGCAGACTTAACCTGGGACGAATACGACGAGTGTATCCGCAAAAAGAGGGACTCAAAGGTAATGAAAGAAGCAAAACAGGTATATCTGGACACGAAACTGAATTTGCAGGATACGGTAGAGAAACAGGCAGAAATGGCAAAAGCCCTGAATCCAAAGAAGAAGAAAAAATACGGCAAAGCGCATCCGGAGGATAAAACAGCCAAGAAACAGGAAATGAGAAAAGATCCAGATGGAATTACGAAACGTTCTTATAGTTCCATTGATCCGGAACCTAAGAAAGAAACATTAACAAAGCAGCAGGGAGAGCTGGCAGCGATTGAGCATTTGAGAATCCCAGATGAAATGAGGACGATGGGAGACAGAAAACTCAGCCGAGAAGAAGAAATCAATCGTATCTTGGCACTGATAGAAGACGAAGTATAAGAAAGGAAGAAAACATGGAGAGACTGAAATGTAATTTAACATTCCGTGAACTTAGAAAAGATGAAAATCTTTATGATGATGTAGACCTGACCGCGGGGAGCATGGTAGATGCGCAGTACCGCAGAGTCGCCGGATATGAAGATAATCCTGATGTATGCGCATTGCCGAAGATGCCTTCGGTAAGGGATATCCTGGCTCTTGGAATGGTGAATCCTCCAGGATACGACAGAGAACAGGTAGAAAAAATGAGTACTGCTGAAAAATTAGCCGCAATAGAAGACATCGACATGGCAATGATTCCACTTGGAATTCATGTAGATGTAGCCCGTACAATCTGGAAGTTTTGGGACCGCAGATATAAAGGGGCTGACGTCATGATTTCCGCAAACGAAGATGAGAAAGCGTATGGGAAAGGAAGCTTTGGACGTGCTATCGTTCTGTATCAGAAGTTGGAGGCCCCAAGCCCGATTGGATTTCTGCTTCATGGGAAGACCGGATGCGGAAAGACTATGGCTGTGAACTTAGCGTGTCGCATGTATCCTAATGTAATCTATCATGAGTTTGAGGACTGCAGCTATGTACAGATCCCCATCGTCATAGTGACAGCGCTCAGAAAAGATATCAGAGATGTGTTTGAATCCATTGCCGCAGCATTTGACAGATTTCTGGATACCGGAGATTACCATAGAAGAAGGGCCGTTGGGGCCAAGAGTATCTCTGCAACAGAAGGGCTTGTAAAGAAATGGATCGAACTCTATCATGTCGGACTCATCATCGTAGATGAAGTACAGTTCCTTGATTTCTCGCCAAAAAAGAAGAACATCGAGGACATTGTAAGTATCACACAGGCAACCGGGGCGCAGTTCGGACTCATTGGTAACGATGACGGATATAGAGCTATACTGGAATATGACAGGCTTAACAGGCGCGTAGCAAAAAACATTATCAATGCAGACGAGGTTACGAAGAATAATGTACGTTTGTTTGAGAATGCAATCAAGACACTTTGGAGATATCAGTTCGGGAACGTGGAAAGTCCGTTCACAACAGAAATTGAGGAACTTCTCATGTACCATTCATCCAGGAATATAGCACTCCTGAAATACATCGTGATTACTATACAGACGAAGGATGTAATCGAGAAGCGCATGGAGCCGATTGATGTGCCATTCATCGAGAAAACGATTGGGAGGGACATGGAGACACTCCGAAAACTGCTCGCTGATCCTGATGATCCGGAAGATGCACAGTATCACGAGTATATTACAAAGCTCTATGCAAGGCAGGCTAAAGAGGTCGCTACGGAAAATGACGAAGAAAAAGGAAGGTTGTTCGATATGATGGCAGCGGGCGAACTGATCAGGAAAAGAGAAGCGGTCCGCAGCAGAGCTTTCCAGTCAATCAGCGACACTTCAAATTATACTGAAACGCAGATTAACCGCGCAATCAGACAGGCAATCGATAAGGAACCGGATATCCTGGATCACCCTTCGAAGTTTCTTGCACAGAAGGCTATGGAAATATTGAAAAAGGCAAACGCAAAGGTGAAACGTAAAAATACCGCCACAGCTAATCAGGCGAAGAAAGGGAAAAGCGATGCAGCTGCGATTGACAGAGAGACAAGCCAGGGGCTTACAGCTTTGAAAAAAGCTATGAATGAGTAGAAAATATCCTGCAGGATCTGGTGAATCATGGGTATGTAAAGAGATGAAAGAAAGGGGTGTATACGATTGAACAAATACAGGTTTCCAATATGGTTTCGGATATATCCGGATGAGAACATTGTGTCATGGCTGGAAGCTTTGTTTTCAGTTAACGGAATGTCAAAAAAGGCTTTCTCTGTTACTTTAGAGGGAAGTGCGGAATTGTTAGAGCTTGAGAATATCTGTAGAAAATATGAAGGTGATAAGTTTCCGACGCTGGAAGAGATTATGTCGAGGCACTCAGAATTCAGCACGATGATGCCGTTTCGTAATGAAAGCATGAATGTTCTTGTGGCAGAGCAGGTCATCCGGCAGGCGGAAGATTTTCATATGATTCCAGGCAATAAAAAGAATCATTGCAAAGTACTGAGGTGCTGTCCGGAATGCCTGGCTGAAGACATGGCAAACGGGAGACGTCCCTATATCAGAGCGTGGCATTCGCTCCATGGTGTAACAGCCTGTGCAAAGCATGGCTGCAGGTTACAGATTTACTCAATCTATGACAGCGATAAACCGGTTGTTCCAGCAGATGAAGAAAGCCTCCGGTATGCGAAATTCCTCTACCAGGTTTATCTGCATCAGCCAAAAGTCACGTTAGATGATATAAAAGACCTGCTTGCCGGTACGAAGACCGGACGATTGATACTGGACAGGCTGACAATTAACTGCATTATCAAAGCTTTCTGTGAAAAGTATGAGCCTGACGAGTTCATAGAGCAGATCAAAGGAAGAGAAAAAGAAGGATGTCAGATTGCAAGCAATACATGTCCGCACTGCGGGACGATTTACCATTCCTTCGGCCTGGCCAGGTCTTATGGATATGAATGTCCGATATGCGAGAGGAAATATGATGGCCTGGAGCTGCTGCAGAAAAGAATAGATCTTTCCTGGAATGGAGAATACGAGGTGACTGGATACGAGGATGAAGCTCATGTCAGAATCCGTCACAGACCATGCGGAAGGGAATATATACTGCCGCTGAATGCTCGTGGTCTTACAAAAAGACAGTTATGTGACAAGTGCAATTATAAGTATCGGGACAGAATCGGCAGGAAAGCCACAATGAACAGTGGTGAAACATGCAGGATTATTGCTTATCGGTCTTCGATGGATTTAGATGTAGAGTTTGAGGATGGAGCTGTTGCCAAACACACGACTTATACGAATTTTAAGTTAGGAATGATCGGCCGTCCCGATGACACACCTGAAGAACAGGCAAAGCGCAGACTTGGAGAAAAGAGAACCATGAACTGCGGGCTTGAAGCTGAGATTATTCGGTATGGAGCTTATGCCGATATTGATGTTAGGTTTGAAGATGGCTATATTGCCAGGCATGCAGCATATAAAGAATTTTTAAACGGGTCCATCAGGCCTCCGATTGATCGTGTCGGAGAAACAGGTATTATGAACAATGGGCTCAAAGCTACAATTATTGCATATCGAAAACATATAGATATGGATGTTCTTTTTGAGGACGGTTCGGTTGCGGAGCATATTGATTACAAAAATTTTACGGAAGGGCGTGTTGCAAGGCCACAGGACTCCAGAAGAAATAGAGGGAAGTTCCGTATCGGCGAAAAGAGAATTATGAAATGCGGACTTGAAGCAGAGATTATTTCGTATCGTAAAAGCGAGGATATGGATGTGCGATTTCCTGATGGTGTGATTGTAAAGAATGTACAGTATACGAATTTCAAACGAGGGATGGTAGGGCATCCGTAAGACGAAGACACTGGCAAAAAGCTGGTGTCTTTTTTGCTGTATGGAAGAAATAAGTATTTGGGATATTCTGACATATATAGGGTAAGAACAAATGCAAAAAGCGAGGGATAACTTATGGTAGCAAATTATCGACAAAGCCATGGAATAGCATTTAGTTAAAAGTGGAAGGTTCTGCCGTTCATCGAGCCTTTTTTCTACGATGGAGATTATCTGACATATTATAAATGAAGCATAGAAAAATGGAGTCAGAAAAAGGAGGAAACGACTATGATTACAACATAATGCAACAAAAACGCTGGAAGAATTCTAATATTCTGTCAATCGTGAACTGGTTGACGATACAAATAATATTTTGTATGATAAGGATAAGAGGAATAAATATAAATCCAGCAGAATAGGGAGATCCCTGAAACTTTAGATCAGGGATGCCTATGAGCTTTCCCTGATCGTTTTTACATCAGATTAGGGAAAGGATGGATGAAATGTCAACAAAGAAAATGCCGGGACCAGATGAGGCATTAAAGAATTTTTTTGAAAACAACGAAGTTTTTGCAGACGTATTCAATTCGTATCTTTTTAAAGATGACGTGATTGATCCGTCAGAATTGCAGCCTGCCAATACGGCGTATACCGACACCGTCAAGACTACAAAGGGCGTAGAGAAGATAGGTAAGTATCGGGATAATATCCGAAAAACAACTGTTGGAGCAAAATACGTGATTCTGGGAATAGAAGACCAGAACAAAGTACATTACGCAATGCCGATTAGGACCATGCTTTATAATGTACTTGGGTACTGTGCTGAATGTAAATCTTTAGGAGTGACGCAAGAAGCAGAGGACTGGACAATCGATGAGTTTTTATCCAAAATATCCAAAGGTACAAAGCTGACTCCGATTTATACGGTTGTATTTTACACAGGCGAAAGGGCCTGGGACGGTCCACGGTCGCTACATGATATGCTGGAGATTGACAGGGAACATGGGAAGTATATTCCGAATATTCCATTGAATTTGATTGATGTAGGACATGATGACTTGAATTTCACAAATACCGCCTTAAAGGAACTTAATTTTCTTTTAAAAGGTATTTATAACAAAAGTCTCGAAAATGATACATCAGAAATATCAAACTCGATATGGAATCTTACGGCTATATTAACCGGTGAACCAAGTCTTTACGGAAAAAAAGAAGGAGGTAGGACGATTGTGTGTAACGCATTGAATGAAATGAAGCAAAAAAGTATGATAGAAGGTCGTGCAGAAGGCGGTAATCTTATGATATACAGTTTAGTTCAAGATTTGCTTTTAACTCCTGAAGTTGGTTCTAAGCGCCTTGGAATTACTGTGGAAGAGCTGAAAAATCGAATGATTTTGTACGGTTACAACTTCCCGGAAAGATAACGCAATAAGAAAAACCAACGTAACAATGTTAAAGTGGAAGGTCTGCCGTTTAGCAGGCCTTTTTCTAATTCGTATCTTTTTACATAGAACAGATTTCTGAAGCAGAAAAGAAGGAGGACATTAAGATGTGTGATGTAATGGAAAAAGCATTAGCGGAAGAAAGAATCAATTCCATAAAGATTTTAGTATCATCATTTAGAAAACATAGTTTTTCGGATGAAGAGATCATAAAAGAACTTATGGAATCATATGGACTTTCTCGTGACGAAGCAACAAAGTATGTGAATAAGTAAACGCTTTTAAAGAGGAAGGTCTGCCTGTTTGGCAGTCCCTTTTCTACATCACAGATTTTCTGACACATTATAGATGTAACAACATAATGATCAATGGATTTGTTAAAAAGACACGGAAAACTCCGAGAGCAGTAATTAACAGAGCGAAAGCGTATCGAGACGATTATCTGGAAAGGTATGGTAAAAGATGAGAAAGTTTAATGATTATTTAAGAGAACAAATGCAGAACCCGGAATTAAAAAAAGAATACGATAATCTGCAGCCGGAGTTCGACATCATAAGAGCAATAGTTGATGCCAGAACATCTCAGAATCTTACTCAAAAGCAGCTTGCAGAAAAAGCGGGTATTCATCAGGCAGATATTAGTAAGTTAGAGAACGGTACAAGGAATCCGTCTATCAATTTATTAAAAAGATTAGCGGAAGGCATGGATATGATGCTTAAAATTGAATTCGAGCCAAAACAAAAAACACACTGATGAAAAATTCTAATTATTCTTCTCGCAGAGGAATAGTTAGGGGATTTGGTAAACGAGCAACAAAACAAAATGGAGAGGCTTGCCAGTAATGGTGAGCCTTTTTTTTATTTCTACCTTCAAAAATATCCTTGAAAAAATAAAACCAGCCTTCAGGGAAAGAAATTTGCTGCTGGGGTAAAAAAATCAAAAGAGGTTGTGAAAAATTGGAATCAGAGGTTCCTTGATATAAAAGTTCTCATTTCCATAGTGAATTTCGGAAAAGGAAGTAATTAACGGGAAAAAAGAACGAAAACATGCGGGTTGCCAGGCTCTAAAGGGAAGTGATTAATGGGGGAAATACATGTAGAAACAGCAGTTCCAGGTAAATGGGGTTACCGTTGCACGGGAATGTCTTATATCAATTTTCCAAGAATGCTTTTGTGTACGATGAATAACGGTGTGGATCTTACAAGTAACAAACGTTTTACAAAAGGATATGGCTATTTTACGGAAATGGAAAGTTATGAAGAACTTTTAAAAGCATGGGATAAAACAATAAGGGAAATTACTCGATATAGTGTTATTGTAGAAAATGTAATTGATAAGGCCTCTGAAAGAGATGTGCCAGACATTCTTTGTTCGGCTTTGACAGATGATTGTATTGCCAGAGGCAAAACCATCAAAGAAGGTGGAGCAGTTTATGATTTTATTTCAGGACTTCAAGTAGGAATTGCGAACATGGCAGATTGTTTGGCAGCTATAAAGAAGTTAGTGTATGAAGAAAAGAAAATCACAAGACAAGAGCTTTGGGATGCGATTTTAGATGATTTTTCATCACCTGAAAACAAAAAAATTCAGGAAATGTTGATTCGTGAAGCACCAAAATATGGAAATGATGATGATTATGTCGATCAGTTAATTGTGGAGGCTTATGATTCTTATATTGAAGAAATCGAAAAATATCCGAATACACGCTATAATAGAGGACCAATTGGCGGAATTCGTTATGCAGGAACTTCTTCAATTAGTGCGAATGTTGGACAAGGTATGTCAACGATGGCTACGCCGGATGGACGAAATGCATTCGAACCTTTGGCAGAAGGTTGCAGTCCAGCGCATAACAGCGATAAAAATGGACCTACAGCTGTGTTTAAAAGTGTGTCTAAGCTTCGTACAAATAAAATTACGGGTGGAGTTCTGCTAAATCAAAAAATGACACCTCAAATGTTGTCGACTGAAGAAAATCGACAAAAATTAGAATTGCTGATTAAAACTTTCTTTAATCGCTTGCATGGATATCACGTGCAATATAACATTGTTTCTAAAGAAACTTTGATTGATGCACAGAAGCATCCTGAAAACCATAAGGATTTAATTGTTCGTGTAGCCGGATATAGTGCTTTCTTTAATGTGCTTTCTAAAAAGACGCAAGATGATATTATTGGTAGAACAGAACAATCTTTAATGTAAGAAAATGTAAATAATTTGTAAAAACGGTTGAAAACAAATTTTATTAGGTGTATTCTATAGGCAACCGATGCGAAAGAAATCAAACTAAGAACCGGATACAAAGAGATTCTAGTCATGGTGGAAGCTAGATTATTACGACTTAGCAAATGGACTTTCAAGGGCAAGGTGAAAAGATTTTCTTAGTAGCTGCGACGTGTTCCATGCGTTAAATGGATCGAATGTGATGGCATTCTAGAGGTGGGTATAACTATACCAATTCAGGTGGTACCGCAGATTATTTTGATATTCTGTCCTGTGTCAAATTTTTAATTTGATGCAGGATTTTTTATTTATAAGGAGAGTGATGAAAAGTGTTAGCTGACTGGTGGTGGTACAAAAAATAAATAATTAGGAGGTAAGAGAATATGTACAAAAAGTTATTAGTATGTGGATTGGCTTTATTGATGTGTGGGTGCAGTACAAAAGCTGCAGGTAATGATCAAGTGTTGACAGTCGGATTAAGTTCGGAAATGAATGGCACATTTTCACCTATGTATTATCAAACGACAAATGATTCTTATGTGGTGGATTTAGTGTATCAAGGATTATTGAAATACAACAAAAAAGGAGAATTAGTTGCAGATTTGGCTAAATCGTTACCAAAAATTAGTGAAGATGGAAAGACAATGACATTTAAATTAAAGAAAGGCATTAAGTTTAGTGATGGATCCAGGTTTACTTCAAAAGATGTGCAGACAACATTTACCATTATGGCAGATCCAAGTTATACAGGTCGTTTTGCGAACAATGTTGATTTTTTAGATGGTTATAGCGAATATCACGATGCAGATGCGTCTAGCTTTACTGGAATTGAAACACCAGATAACTATACAGTTGTTTTTCATTTGGATAAACCTAGAATCGATGCGGTTTCTACACTTGGAACACAGAAGATTTGTAGTTCAGAATATTTAAATTATAAAAAAGGAAAAACAGAAAGTATTGAAAAGAAGAATAGTAAGCCAATTGGAACTGGTGCTTATGTATTGAAAAAATTTGAGAAGACAAGTGGAGCTAGTTTAGTTTCAAATTCAAAGTTTAAGGCGAAAAAAGGACAGTATCAAATTTCTAAGATCATGATCAAAAAGACAGATACTTCAACAGAAGTTAAAGAATTGGAAAATGGAACAGTGGATTATATTCCAGATGTGATTGAGGCAAATAAAATAAAATCTGTACAAAAAAATAAAAGTTTATCTGTTGATTCTTATCCAAGTGATCGAGAAAGCTTTATTATCTTTAATTCTTATGCAGGAGCTTGCAGTGATGTTGCCATAAGAAAAGCCATCGGATATGGATTTAATGCCCAAGAATATATTGATAATTACTATCAAATTGATGGCATGGCCTATAAGCCTGGTACTTTTGGAAATCCTGTTTCTTTAAATAATGGAAAAATGATTCGTAATGAAGAAAAAGTGGATGGTGTCACTTATTATGATTATGATGTTGAAAAGGCAAACCAAATCTTAGAGGATGCAGGATATACATTGGCAGAGGATGGATATCGTTATAAAGATGGTGAAAAATTAACCATTCGTTTCTTGGCAAATAAGGATAAAGATTCTTTGGATTCTTTGATTCCGGTTTTACAGAAGTGTTTAAATGCGATTGGAATTGATTTTAAAGCCAATACCGTTGAATTTAATACGGTTATTAACACAGTGCAAGATGATGCACAAACAGATAGCTGGGATGCAACATATCTTGGATTTTCTTATGGCTCACCAGATGATACGGGTATTAACTTTATCTTAAGAACGGGTGCTACAAATAACTTTGGTCGTTTGAGTGATGAACAACTCGATGCTTATCTAGATGCCGGTATGTATACATCCGATAATGATGTATCTAAAGAGAATTATCATAATGCTTTAGTTCGTCAAAGTGAATTGTGTGGTTATTTACCTGTAGACTCTACTAAAACATATTGTTTAAGAAACAAGAATATCAAAGGAATGCATACAACATCTATTTATAACTGGGCTCAATCCATTGCGACAGCCTATATTGTAAATAAATAACGTATGATGTATCCTAATGGATATTAGGGCAAAATATAGTCCTGTACTAACTTAATGTTGGTGCAGGCTTTTCTTGTATGGGGAGGGTTTTATGGCAAAACAAGATTCAGTTCGGTTAATGACAAAAGGAAGTATAGCCAAACAAATCATTGGCTATGCGATACCTATATTTATTGGATATCTATTTCAGCAACTATACAATACTGTGGATGCATTGATTGTGGGGAATTTTCTAGGACAGGATGCGTTGGCTGCTGTTACAAGTGTTGGCTCATTAATTTTTTTGTTTGTTGGTTTTTTCAATGGTTTTGCGACAGGAGCGAGTGTCATTATTGCCAATGCGATAGGTGCTCAAGATGAGGATAGAACAAAAAAAGCGGTATATACAACTGCTACATTCGGGATTATCTTAGGACTTATTATGACGGTGAGTGGATATGTATTAACAGATCAAATGTTGATATGGATGGGTTTGCCTAAAGAAGTGTTTGGCTTATCTTCCACATATTTAAAAATTTATTTTTTAGGTGGTTTTTCTTTAGTCTTGTATAACATGCTTGTGGGAATCATTCGTGCTGGAGGCGATGCCAAACATCCACTGTATTATTTGATTGTAAGTTCAATATTGAATGTGATTTTAGATGTTGTCTTCATTACGGTATTTAAGATGGGGGTTGCAGGAGCTGCTTGGGCAACAATTATTTCTGAATTTGCGAGTATGTTTTTGTGTGCTGTGCAATTGGCAAGAGAAGAAAGTATTTTGCATATTTCTTGGACACATTTGTCTTTGGATTTTGAAAATCTTAAACAAATCTGTATCTATGGATTACCTACAGGTTTACAAGGTTGTGTCATTGATTTTGCGAATGTGATGATCCAGTCGTATATTAATTCGTTTGGTGCAGCAGCTATTGCAGGTATTGGTGCATATTCAAAGGTAGAAGGATTTATTTTCCTTCCTGAAATTTCTTTTTCGATGGCACTAACGACATTTGTCTCACAAAATGAAGGAGCCGGACAAAAGGAACGTTCTAGAAAAGGAATCTTGTTTGGGCTTGCAGCATCACTACTTATGATTGAGTGTATGGGTATATTGATTTATTTGTTTGCGCCAACTTTTATATCTTTCTTTAACCAGAATCTGGAAGTGATTGCGATTGGAGTAGATCGTGCTAAAATTTGCGCCTTCTTCTATGTTCTTTTAGGCTTTTCACATGTAGTTTCAAGTGTTTTAAGAGGGCTTGGACGTCCTGTAATGCCAATGGTGGTCATGCTAGTATGTTGGTGTGCTGTTCGTGTTGTTGTTTTAATGACAATTGGACAGAGCATGCACAGTTTGTATTTAACGCATTGGCTATATCCAATTACGTGGGGATTAAGCTCGATTGTCTATATATTTGATCTAAGAAAATATAAATTATTCACACCTAGAGTTTAACTTTCATGAAATATGGGTTGTCATTTGAGTTGATTTTAGGTATTATAATTTTGCAGAAGTGTTTTTCTGATTTTGGAGGTCTTACTTATGGTCTTAAGAAGATTTACCACAATTGATAGAGAAGAATTGCTTTTTTAAGCGTGCCTACTATAGGTGCGCTTTTTTGTTTTGAAAGGAAGGTCATTTATGGAAACAAAGCGTGTTTTAATTGTGATGGGTTCTCGTTCAGACTTACCTAGTATGGAAGGCTGCATGAAACAATTAGACGATTTTCAAGTCGGATATGAAGTTCGTGTATTAAGTGCTCACCGTACTCCAGAAGCTGTTTTAAAATTGTCAAAGACAGCGTGCGAACGTGGAATTCAGGTTATTATTGCGGCAGCTGGAGGAGCAGCACATTTAGCTGGAGTTTTAGCTAGCTCTACACCGTTGCCAGTTATTGGAATCCCTATTCAGACATCTGCTTTAGGTGGATTGGATTCATTATTATCAACAGTACAAATGCCTCAAGGAGTTCCTGTTGCGACTGTAGCAATTGGTAAATCGGGGGCAAGAAATGCAGCTATCTTAGCTTGTCAGATGATTGGACTTAACGATAAGTCATTACAGGATAAGGTTGTTGAATTTAAAAAAGAACAAGCACAAAAAGTATTAGAACAGTCAATTGTTGAATAAGGAGAAGGAAATGGATACTCGTATTTTTGTTCATAAAAAAGAACAGTTTCAGGTTGAAAGTGAATCATTAGCGGCTGAATTAAGACAATCTTTATCTTTAAAAGAAGATTTCGGTCTAACAAAATACAATTTATATGATATTTTTAACGCTGATGAAAATGATATTGAACTATTAAAGAAAAATGTATGTAGTGAAGTTGTTACAGATGATGTATATGATTCTGTAGACTTAGAAGGTAAATCATATTTGGCATATGAATTTTTGCCAGGTCAATATGATCAAAGAGCAGACAGTGCAATGCAGTGTTTAATGCTTTTGAACAACAAACAAACAGTACGTATTCATTCAGGTACTTTGTTAGTGTTTTTAAACCCAGTAGATGAAGAAACACTTAATAAAATTACACATTATATTGTTAACCCTGTTGAAGCACGTGTTAAAGACCTTTCTGTATTGGTAGATGATCAGGACGTTGAAGTAAAAGATGTTCCTGTTTTAGAAGGATTTACAACAAAGACGAAAGAAGAATTAGATTCTTTACGTCAGACTTTAGGGTTGGCCATGTCTCAAGCGGACATTGAGCATGTTCAACGTTATTTTGAAAAGGAAGAAAAAAGAGATTGCACAATGACTGAACTTCGTGTGCTAGACACATATTGGTCAGATCACTGCCGTCATACTACTTTTGAAACTGTATTAGATGATGTACATTTCCATTTGGATACATTATCCGATGAATTACAGGCTTCTTATGATAAATATTTAAAATTACGCCAGGAAGTTCATGGAAATCGTAAAGAAAAAACATTGATGGATATGGCTACTATTGCTGGAAAATATCTTCGTAAACAAGGTAAGCTTGATGATATGGAGATTACCGATGAAATCAATGCGTGTAGTGTAGAGATTACAGTGGATGTAGATGGAAAAGATGAACAATGGTTGTTGATGTTCAAAAACGAAACACATAACCATCCTACAGAAATTGAACCATTTGGTGGAGCAAGTACATGTATTGGTGGAGCTATTCGTGACCCATTATCAGGACGTAGTTATGTATATCAAGCGATGCGTATTACAGGGGCTGGAGACATCACGAAACCAATTAGTGAAACATTAGAGCACAAATTACCTCAATCAAAGATTTCAAAGACAGCGGCTCATGGTTATTCAAGTTATGGTAACCAAATTGGTTTGGCAACTACATTTGTAGATGAAATTTATGATGATGGCTATGTTGCAAAACGTATGGAAGTTGGTGCGGTAGTTGGTGCTGCTCCTAAATCACATGTAAAACGTGAACAACCAGAAGCTGGTGATATCATCGTTATGATTGGTGGAGCTACTGGTCGTGATGGAATTGGTGGAGCCACAGGTTCTAGTAAAGAACATAATGAAACAAGCTTGGAAAAATGTTCAAGTGAAGTTCAAAAGGGTAATGCCTTAATTGAACGTAAATTACAGCGTTTATTTAGAAATCCTGCTTGTACAAAATTAATTAAAAAGGCCAATGACTTTGGAGCTGGCGGAGTCAGTGTTGCCGTAGGTGAACTTGCGGATGGATTGGATATTAACTTAGATGCAGTTCCAGTTAAATATCAAGGTTTAGATGGTACAGAATTAGCTATTAGTGAATCTCAAGAACGTATGGCTGTATGTATTGAGGCTAAAGATTTTGAAAAATTCAAAGAAGAAGCTTATAAAGAAAACTTAGAGGCTATCAAAGTTGCGGATGTAACAGATACAAATCGTTTAGTCATGAAATGGCGTGGCGAAACGATCGTTGATATGTCTCGTGCTTTCTTGGATACAAATGGTGTCCGTCAACACCAGGTTGTTGATGTTTGCGAAAATGAATATGATGAACATCCATTTGATGCAGTTAAATCAGATTTAAATACAGTACTACAAGATGCGAATGTCGCAAGTCAGATTGGTTTGGCAGAAATGTTTGATGCTTCAATCGGAAAGAGTACGGTATTGATGCCTTTTGGAGGTAAATATCAATTAACGCCAGAAGAAGGTTCTGTACAGAAATTACCTGTACACGGAATGACAAACACTTGTTCTGTTATGACATATGGATATGATCCAAAAGTATCTAAATATTCTCCATATTTAGGGGCTAGTTATTCAGTTGTTGAGGCATTAGCTCGTATTACAGCATTGGGTGCTGACTATAAGAAGTGTCGTTTATCAAATCAGGAATATTTTGAGCACTTAGGTGCAGATGCACAAAAATGGGGACAACCATTTGAAGCTTTATTAGGTTTGATTGATGCACAATTGGCATTTGAAACGCCTAGTATTGGTGGAAAAGACTCTATGAGTGGAACGTATAAAGATATTCATGTACCTCCAACAGTAATCACTTTCGCAGTTACTACAGCTAAAACAGGTGATATTGTTTCTGCTTCATTTAAAAATCCTGGAGACTATGTATATTTGGTAAAACATACGCCAGTTAAGAATCATGTTCCAAACTATGAACAATTGAAAGAAAATTTTGAAACGGTTCATAAATTGATGCAAGAAAAGAAAATTGTAGCGGCAAGCACAATTAAATTTGGTGGATTAGGTGCAACTATTGCGAAGATGGCGTTTGGATCTAAAGTCGGTGTTGCGATCAATACAGAAGAAGATGTATACGGATTTAATTTAGGCTCAATGATTGTGGAAGCTACAGAAAGTATTCAAGATGAGCATTTAGAATTAATGGGTATTTTAAATGATGATTCTAAGATTGTATTAAATGAAGAAACAGTCGAAATTGAAGATGCATTAAAGGCTTGGACAAAACGTTATAGTGAAATTTATCCAATGATTGTAGATGAAGGAAAAGAAACGTTAGAAACTCCTTTAAATGATGTGGAAGTACCAATGTCTAAGGTTGTAGTGGAAACACCAAAGGTAGTTATTCCTATTTTCCCTGGACAAAACTGTGAATTTGATACAACAGCTAAGTTTGAACGTGCTGGTGCTGAAGTAAAACAAGTCGTATTTAATAATTTAACAGTTGAAAATATTCAAAAGAGTATTGAAACATTGGCTGAAGAAATCAGTACAGCTCAAATTTTAATGATTGTTGGTGGATTTAGTAGTGGTGATGAACCAGATGGTTCAGGTAAATTTATTGCGAACGTATTAAGAAATCCAAAGATTGCCCAAGCTATTGATACAATGCGTGCAAATGATGGATTGATTTTAGGTATTTGTAATGGATTCCAAGCATTGATTAAATCAGGATTATTGCCTTATGGTGATATGGAAAGATTGGATGAAGAAAATCCAACATTATTCAGAAATAACATTAACCGTCACGTTTCGCACATTGCACGTACACGCATTACAAGCAATGCATCTCCATGGCTTGCTGGCATGAAAGCAGGAAATGTATATTCAGTGGCTGTTAGTCATGGTGAAGGTAAATTTGTTGCGAGTGAAGAAGTGTTAAATAAATTGATTGAAAATGGTCAGGTTGCGACACAATATGTAAATGAAAAGGGTGTTCCAACAATGGATGGAAAAGACAACTTGAATGGTTCAAGTATGGCAATTGAAGGTATTTTCTCTGAGGATGGAAAAATCTTTGGTAAGATGGGTCATAGTGAGCGTTATGAAAGAGGTTTATTCCAAAATATTGCAGGAAATAAAGATCAGGATATTTTCGCAAATGGTGTTCGTTACTTTACACACAAGCAGGTGAAGTAGAATGACGATGCAAAAGGTAGTTCAAGATTCTTCTGGGATCGTAGGCTTGTTCAACGTTGAACAAGCCGCCCAGAACATCTATTTAGCAATGCATGCCATTCAGCATCGTGGACAAGATGGTGTTGGTGTGGCTGTGAGTAATGGGGAAAACGTTGTTTGTAAAAAGGGATTAGGATTGTTGTCTGAGAATTTAAAACAAGATACATTGAATTCTTTAGCTGGTGACATAGCGATTGGTCAACTTCGCATGGCTACAAAAAATGATTCTCAATTAGAAAATGTTCAACCAATTATGGTGCGTAGTCACCAAAGATATTTTGCGGTCGTATCAAGTGGTATGGTCACAAATGCAGTTTCATTAAGAACAAAGTTAGAGAATGAAGGCTTAATTTTCCAGGGAACAAGTGATTCTGAATTGTTAGCACACTTGATTCAATTGAATCCGGGTTCTTTTGAAGAAAAAATCACAAAGGCTTGTCGTATGATGAGTGGTGCCTACACATTTATGGTCATCACAAAAGATAGTTTATACGTAGTAAGAGATCCACATGGAATTCGTTCTTTATATATTGCCAAAGTAAATGATGGATATTGTATCAGTAGTGAAACTTGTTCGTTCCCAATTCTTGGTGGAGAATTTGTTCGTGAAGTAAATCCAGGTGAATTAATTTGTTTTGATCGTACAGGAATTAAATCAAGTCAAATTTTTGAAAAAACTGAAACTAAAGCTTGTGCTTTAGAATATGTATATTACTCTAGACCGGACAGTGTTCATAATGGTTTAACGGTTCATGAAGTAAGAAAACAATGTGGTTATTATTTAGCTAAAGAAGAGGATGTTAAGGCGGATATTGTTGTTGGTGTTCCCGATTCGGCTTTAAGCGCAGCTGCAAGCTTTGCTAGAACATTAAATGTACCGTATGAAACGGGATTAATCAAAAACCGCTATATTGGTTCTACATTTATTCGTCCAACACAGCAACAAAGAATGCAAGGTATGCGTGTGCGTTTAAATGCGATCAGTTCAGTTGTTAAAGATAAAAGTGTATATCTAGTGGATGATAGTGTTGTAAAAGGATTTACATCACGTAGAATTTGTCAGCTATTAAAAGAGGCAGGGGCAAAAGAAGTGCATTTGCGTATTGCTTCGCCAATGTTGAAATATCCTTGTTTATATGGAGCGGATTCAACGGCACAAAAAGATTTAGCTGCTTTCAATTATTCGATAGATGAAATGAAACAGTTGTTCCAAGTGGATTCGTTACGTTTTATAAGTGTAGAGGATTTCAAGAAATGTGTACCTGAAACAAGTTGTTTAGCTTGTTGTACAGGTGAATATCCAGAAGAGTTACAAGATTATAAAGATGAGGTAAAGGAGTAGAGTATGGCAGAACATTATGCAGCAGCAGGCGTTAGTTTAGAGGCAGGATATAAATCTGTTGAATTGATTAAGGAGCATGTTAAGAAAACAATGCGTCCAGAAGTATTAGGAGGACTTGGTGGTTTCTCTGGTGCGTTTTCATTATCTAAAATTAAAGATATGGAAGAGCCAGTGTTGCTTTCTGGTACGGATGGTTGTGGAACAAAAGTTAAACTTGCGATGGTTATGAATAAGCATGACACAATTGGTATTGATGCTGTCGCAATGTGTGTGAATGATATCGCATGTGCTGGAGGAGAACCATTATTCTTCTTGGATTACATCGCATGTGGCAAGAATGTTCCAGAAAAAATTGCGGATATTGTTAAAGGTGTTTCTGAGGGTTGTTTACAATCTGAAGCCGCTTTAATTGGTGGAGAAACGGCAGAGCATCCAGGTTTGATGCCAGAAGATGATTATGATCTAGCTGGTTTTGCGGTTGGTGTTTGTGATAAAAAAGATATGATTACTGGTAAGAATCTAAATGTTGGAGATGTCTTGATTGGACTTCCTTCAACTGGAGTTCACAGTAATGGTTTCTCATTGGTTCGTAATGTATTTGATATTACAGAAGAATCATTAAATACATATTATGATGAATTAGGCAAAACTTTAGGAGAGGCGTTACTTGCACCTACAAAAATTTATGTTAAGGCATTAAAGCATATTAAAGCTTCAGGAATCACGTTAAAAGCTTGCAGCCACATTACGGGTGGTGGATTCTATGAAAACGTTCCTCGTATGTTAAAGGATGGAATGGGAGTTGAAATTGATACGAAAGCTTTCCCGAAACCTCCAATCTTTGATTTGATTCAAAAAAATGGGGATATTTCAACAAAAGAAATGTATAACGTATTCAATATGGGACTTGGTTTTGTGATGGCAGTAGATCCGGCGGATGTAGAAAAGGTTCAAACTGTATTAAATGAAATCAATGAACCAAGTTATGTCGTTGGTAAAGTAACTGAAACAGGACAGGTAGATGTCCAATGGTAAATATTGCAGTATTTGCGAGTGGTTCGGGCACTAACTTTGAAACAATCTTATCTCATATTGAAGATGGTTCTTTACATGTGAATTGTGCTTGCTTGATAGCTGATAAAGAGAATGCGTATGCAAGAGTTCGTGCGCGTAATCATGGAGTAGAAGAGTTTTACTTTAATCCAAAGGGATATGATGGTAAAGCGGGTTATGAAGCGGCTATTTTAGAAGTATTAAAAGAAAAAAAGGTAGATTTGATTGTATTGAGTGGATATATGCGTTTCATTGGACACACTTTGTTGAGTGCTTATCCAAATCACATTATCAATTTGCATCCAGCTTATTTACCTGAATTTCCAGGAGCTCATAGTATTGCGGATGCATATGAGGCAAAAGTAGCACAAACCGGAGTTACTGTTCATTTCGTAGACGAAGGGGTGGATACAGGACCTATCATTCGTCAAGAAAGAGTAGCAATCGATCCATCTTGGGATTTAGAAACATTAGAATCGCATGTACATGCGATGGAATATGATTTGTTCTGGCAAGTCATTGAACAAGTCGCAAAAAGTATTGAGGAGGAAAAAGAATGAAGCGAGCATTAGTGAGCGTATCTGATAAAACAGGTTTAGTTGAATTTGTACAGGGGCTAGTAGATTGTGGATATGAAATTATTTCTACTGGAGGAACAAAAAAAGCTTTAGAAGCAGCAGGAATCCATCCAATTGGAATTAGTGATGTCACTGGTTTTCCTGAAATTATGGATGGTCGTGTAAAAACTTTACATCCAAAAGTTCATGGTGCATTGCTTTGTGTTCGTTCAAACCCGGATCATGTTCGTCAATTACAAGAATTAGGTATTGAGTATATTGATTTGGTTTGTGTGAATTTATATCCTTTCAAAGAAACTGTGTTAAAACCTGGTGTTACACACGAAGAAATTATTGAGAATATTGATATTGGTGGTCCAAGTATGCTTCGCAGTGCTTCTAAAAACTATCAAAGTATTCCGGTTCTTTGTGATCCAAAAGATTATGATAAGGTTCTTGAAGAAATTAGAGAAAATCATGAAACAACATTAGAAACGCGTGAGCGCTTAGCTGCAAAAGTATTCCGTCATACAGCTCGTTATGATGCGATGATTGCGGATTATTTAACTAAGAAAACACATGAAGAATTTCCAGAAAGTATGACAATTACTTTTGATAAGGTTCAAGACTTGCGTTATGGTGAAAACCCTCATCAAAAGGCTGCTTTCTATAAGGGCATGAATCCTCAATATTCTTTGGCAAATGCAACACAGCTTCATGGTAAAGAATTATCTTACAACAATATTCAGGATGGTAATGCGGCAATTGAAATTCTAAAGGATTTTGAAGGTCAATTTGCGGCTGTTGGTGTTAAACACATGAATCCATGTGGTGTTGGTATTGGCGAAAATATTGAAGCAGCTTGGGATAAAGCTTATGAAGCAGATTCAATTTCAATTTTTGGTGGTATTGTTGCGTTAAACGCAAAAGTTGAAAAGGGATTGGCAGAAAAATTATCTAAGATTTTCTTGGAGATTATCATTGCACCAGATTTCTCTGAGGAAGCATTGGAAATCTTGACTCGTAAGAAAAATATTCGATTAATGAAATTAGATACTAGCTTATCTGTTTCAAGTGCGCTAAAATATACAAATGTTAACGATGGTCTATTGGTTCAAGAAATGGATCAACATATAATTAACGAGGAAGATTTAAAATGTGTAACAAATCGTAAACCAACTGAAGAAGAAATCAAACAATTGTTGTTTGGATGGAAAGTTGTTAAACATGTAAAATCAAATGCGATCGTATTGGTAAAAAATGATATGACAGTTGGTGTTGGTGCTGGTCAGATGAATCGTGTCGGTGCTGCAAAGATTGCAATCGAACAAGCTGGAGAAAAAGCAAAGGGTTCAGTTTTAGCAAGTGATGCATTCTTCCCAATGCCAGATACTGTGCAGGAAGCTATCAAAGCGGGTGTTACTGCAATCATTCAGCCAGGTGGATCGATTAAAGATCAACTTTCAATTGATGAGTGTAATGAACATGGTATAGCAATGGTATTTACAGGAGTTCGTCATTTTAAACATTAATATAAAAGAGTCTGAATAGACTCTTTTTCATAGTTTGGAAGGGTCTATTTATGGATAAGAAAAATAAAATTGTAATCATTTCTTTATTATCTATTCTATTAATTGCACTTTGTATGTTTGCTTCTGAAATGAGTAGTACAAAAAAGAAGGCATTTACTTCAGAGAGTGAGATTCAAGATGATCAAAGTACGGAAGTAAAAAATGAAGATAACAGTAAATATATAGATATGGCTTTAGCAAAGGAAATTGAAGCATATTTCCAAGAAAATAATATTGATCATGAAAGTGTGTCGTATTGTATTACAGATTTGAAACATAATATAAAATACAGTATGAATGAAAAGGATGAGTTTATTGCAGGTAGTATATATAAGCTTCCTTTGGCCATGTTATATTATGATAAAGTGAATAGTGGTGATTATACTATGGAATCAACTTTACCATATAGTGGTTATATGCATGAGGATGCGGGTGTTATTAGTTCGAATTATACAATTGGAAGTCAAATACCATTAAGTGAATTATTGGATGCAGCAATTGTTTATTCGGATAATGATGCGGGTCATATATTGTTTGAAAATCTAGGCGGATGGGAAGAATATAAAGAAGCCATGACGAAGTATACAAGTTCAATTAGTGATAATTATTATTCAGAGGACAATGTTTCAACTGCTAATACAATGAATGATGTAATTACTTATTTATATGCTCATAAGGATGAGTATCAAGAATTGATAGACAATATGAAAAAAGCAGAGCCGCAAGAGTATTTAGATCGAGATATTCAACAGGGTATGCCTCAAAAATATGGTATGTATGATTATGCATTGAATAGTGTCGGCTTTGTAGAATGCGAAACACCATATAGCATAGTTGTATTAACAAGTTTAGGTGATAAAGGTGCTGATGTCATGGCAAAAATTAATAGCATTGCATATGAACATTTTAAATAAGGTCGAAGGGGACCTTATTTTTTTAAAAACGGCGATGTAAGCGTATACAGTAAAAAAGATG
>ULVX01011474.1_pt1 | contig 21702 bp, 18 predicted proteins | sample 1959811 | NCBI WGS metagenome assembly ULVX01 (sample SAMEA4835797, study PRJEB28245) | human gut metagenome | biome: gut microbiome; material: fecal sample | place: Denmark | collected 2008
ATTTCAAAGTACTCTTTCCGATTTTAATGGGACATCAATGAAAAGGGTTTGATACTTAATCTTGGCAGACTTCAGATATGCCTGGAGTGATTGAGTGATTCTGTCCATAAAAGAATATCATTTAATAGGGTTATTGACATTGAGGAGCAAAGAGTGGATGCCCAAAGTTAATTCCCTCCTCCCTGAAGATTCGAGTATTCAAGCTCCATGATATGCAGTGCATGGCGCCACCCTCGGATATAATTTTTGACATTGAGATAGGGATACATTTCTTGCCGAGGATATTTTCAATTTGTTTCAGAGCAACTTTATCAGACGCAATACTTGCAGTTGGTACAAGTATTGCGGTTCGCAGTTCAAGAAAGTTGAGATGACACCAGCTTTTCTCACGGTATTTATCGCCATATTTCAATTCTTGAATCTCAAATCTATTGCCAAGAGCCTTCTTAATTGCATTGCCAAGGTCGGGCTTCATATCTACATAGCAATTCATCAGAAGTCGACCTTTGCCGAGACTTCTAACCATTCCATCGGCATGGCCGGTTTCTTCTTCGGTGTCCCAGGGGATGAGTATTACTTCGGCATTGAATATGTCGTCAAGCTCAAGCAATATTTCATGGTGTGAAAGTCCCGGATTCTCATACAGAACCTTTGTTGTCATGATAACACAGTCCACTCCATCCTTATCGGTACAACGTATCATGTTGCCGCCATCGATTATGAGATTGGTGTGATTGCAGATGGACGATGATAGAGCATCGCTTCCGCCTATCGCAAGAAAAGCGTCCCGACAGTTGGTTATATATCGGGAGTCCTTGCCTTGCAAATAGTCGGGATTATAGCGATAAACCACAAATTCTCCATCGTGCCGTTGGAAAGGCATAAAATCACGAACCCAAATATCGGCAGCGTTGGGTACAAAATCGTAGATTTCATTTTCAGCGGTGAGTGCAGACTCAATCTGCGCCCATACCGGCTGATATTTCTTGAGGCTTTTGAGCCATGGAGAAAAATAGTGAATTGTCTTCATAACTTACGGTGTTTAAGTTAAACACTGCAAAGTTAGGGACAAGACTGATGGCAAACCGTATCCAAAACGGCAAACCTAATCCGGAATATTTTCGATTTCATCTAAACGCGTAAAACTCCACTTTCGATCGTCCTTGATGTACTTACCGTTTGCATCTACAATCTTATTCTCGTGCAAATCGTATTTATACACGTTTTGACGTTGAGCGGGATTCAATTCTTGATGCTGTTCTGTAATAGGAGTATCAACCCATTTGATTTTGTCGCCACCAAACCCATTTATGAAGTCATATAGATAGGTTGATTGTTTATTCACTCTATCTTTAGAATCATTACAACTGACGAATAACTTCTTTTTCCGATCATAGTGTAGAAACGTCTTTTGCAGCACATCATACACTTCATACGCACGAATTAACGCTGAAGAACGAAGTTTTAGTTCTGGGTTCTCAAAAGTAATGTCATATCCCGAGGCATGTGCATGGAATGACATTAATGGGAAATAAGGCACTTCGCCTTCGACATAGTGTCCATTACGATGATACACAATCGGGTCTTTGGGCAAATCTTTCTTGTCTCCCTCATAATGACAATAGAACTCGACTGTGCGAATAAAAATTTTATATCGCTCTTCTTTGTAATCAGACACCGAGATATAACCACCATAAAGGAATGCCTTTGATAACCTCATAAAATGGATATCAAGTTCTGCTTCCGAATCAGGATTAAATATTTTCAATTCATTTTCCAGTGTACTCATATCTTATCTAATTACATATCTAATATATAATCCGCAAATCCAGATTTCCACAAAATCCGGAACGAAGCGTTCAAAATCCGGCAAAAATCACAAAACGAAGCGGTTGTTGAAAAGAAAATCGCGCTGCTATTTCAAGACTATAAAAAGCGCCGAAAATTCATCATTTTCGGCGCTTTTTCCGTTTCTCACGCAACGTTATATAGCATAATATCTGTGTATCGAGCGTTATAGTTCATGTGAGCATTAAACTCCTTTTTTGTGGCATTCTCAAAGGGATTGCCGAGCTCTTTATTCTTGCCGAGCCAATCACACAACTCGACAATCGAGGACTTGTTAGACGTAAAGTAAACATATCTGCTTCCATTCAAAACCTTCAAAACGTCCAGATATTCGGATAGTTTCCAGTACATGCTGTAAGTTCCCACTTCTGTGCTCAGATAAGGAGGATCGACAAGGAACACGACATCATTTCTATCCTTGTATTTCTCGAACAATTCCCGATAATCACAGCTGGTGATTTCAAGCCCATCGAGATAGCCGGAACAGTCGTAATCAGTCTTCCTGACATTGTTGTACATCGACTCTTTGCCTATCTCTTCCAGCGATAGTTTATATTTCATTGAGAACAGAAGCGAGGATGATAACGTGATATAATCCACAAAACCATTCTCTTTTTCCTTCTGTCCAAGCAGCGACAAAACGCGCCTTTTTACCGTACCCGGCAATATCTTATGGCGTGGCACATCCTTTGTAAGCTCTCGCAGCTCTGCGATTATCTGATTGGTCTGATCGATATGTTCAAGCCGCTTGCGATAGCCGTCAAAGTCATTATACACCACCGTTGCTTCCGGCTTTTCCCGTTTTGTTATATGAGATAGAAGTCCGGAGCCACCGAACAGATCTACAAAGACGGTGACCCCGGTTACTGTTTCAAGTATCTTCTTGTATTCGCTCGCAAACATGCGCTTCTGACCGACAAACGGCAGTGGGGCTGATGAATATTTCTTTTCCATTTCGTGTTATTTATTTTGCAGTGCAAAGGTCTTGTTTTTTAACCTCACAGCCAACAAACACCACATGCTTGATACTGCACTCAGCTTACAGCAATTCGCGATACGAATACCATTCTAACGCCGTTCATCAGACATTCAAATCGAATTTCACTTCATCATCTCCGGCAAGAAGTCTGCCCGTCCGATTAATGTTGTTGTCATATATATGGACGTTCCCCAAGAACAGTGTGATTGATTTTAAAGGCGCATCAATCTGTCGGGCGATAAGGTACAGGTGGTATATGTCGGATGGTAGTCCCAGATTGGCGTCACTACTGCGCTGATAGGCCGACAACACAAGCTCACCATCTTCAAGCTGAAACTGTATAAGGCTCAGGCATGGGGCTTGGTTACTCTCTGCGTCGGTTGATCCCAGAAACAGGACATAGTTCTTGCTGTTTCGCTTCTCCTTGTTTATCTTCGATATGAGCCCGGGCAGCTTTGCGAAATATGTAGGATAGCTGTTGATCAGGATTGAACCGCAGTAGTCCCACCAGTTGATGCCGGCTTCCCGGTACCTCTCAACCTGACGCTCTCCCTGCATAAAAAGCCTTAACTCGCTCTTGAGCTTTTTCCTTGCTATGCCGTGACCCTCGAAAATATCCAGCAGATCAGCCGGCGTCAGAGACAGCTGCTCATTCAGCAGATAAATGATGCCGCCTTTCTTATTCTGCTGACGTTTGCCGTTTGACAGAACTTTTTCCAAAATACGATAATACTTATTCATCACTCTTTTTTTGAGCAAAAATAAGCCTGATTTCACCACCTTCGACTTATTTTATACCACATCATACTGCAGCAAGATTGCAGTCCATTTGAAGCCTCTTCAACAGTCCGTAAACCTTCCTCTCACTGATACCGTATCTGTCTGACAAAACCACTACGATATACGATACCTTCTCACCCTTTTCAAGCAGGGACTTATAGTCGTTATACAGGTCGATATACCGAACGTCTTCCACTTTTATGCCCACGCTTTGGAATATATTCAGAAGACCTTTGTTCAATTTCAATATTTCTATTACTTTCATACCGAATAAATTTTGTACCTTTGCAGAGTCTCACTTATAAACCTAAAACAATACGCACAGAGCGCGATAGAAGGCTTTTAGCCTCCGGTCGTGCGCCCTGTGCGTATTTAGGTTTTTAGTAAGTGAGACGACTATTTACCCGGCCGGGGGCTTTTTTTATTGTGCCCCCGAAATTATCACGCTACTGGTTGAGCCATTTATCAACTAACGATATGGCATACTCCCTATCGACGTTGAACTTGGCCCACTCACTGGCATAAACCTGTGCCTTTTCAACATCAGGATTGCTCAGGACAATGAGCTGGTGGGTCTTGATTGCGTCCTCTTCTGTCTGAGAATACATACTGCGGATCAGTCCGTTTATGAGGGTGTCACGGCTATTGTCTGCCGCCTCTATGAGAGTCCCACCGTCTGCTTCCGTCCCGGAATAGGCATAGCCTGTAACCGGTTTGAAGTCCGCAGGGGCATCCTTTGGAACATAGTTCTCTACCACTTCCTCATTAAGATACACGAGGCAACGTTTGTCGTCATAGCGGCTAAACGTCTTTTTCTCTAAATAAACTTCCTTGTTCATAGTCAAATTTGCTTATCCGTCGCCCCGCAGATCCGCAGGGGTCAGGTGAATTTATAAAATTTCTTTCGCTGTTTGTTGGTGAATTCTTTTATTACGGTAATTGTCGGCAGGTCGGCAGTAGAAAAGTCTTCAGTAGCCTGATCTATCATAACCTTAGAACCGGAGAATGAATAATACTCTTCTTCCTTCCAAACATAGCGCGGTTCCTCCGAATCCGGATCTTCCACATGGTCGATTACCTTGTAACGTATCGCTATTCGTTGTTTCGGTGTCCCGTCATCGTTCTTTTCAATGACTGAATCGTCCACTTTATAGTCTGTAAGCAGTATCAGCTTTTCATTCTCTGTACTGTCGTCATAGCAGATAATGTCCTCAATAGACTTTTTCTGCTCTGGCTTCATGCCCTCAAATGGGGCCTTCTTCTTGCGGTTTTTGATAACCTTGCCAAGTCTTTTTTCCATATTGAGTGATTTTAGTAAATTTCGCGTATCGGCATGGGAGGCAAACCCTACACGGCTCGCGCATTTCAGCTTTATATCCCTTTCAGAATAGCCCTTTCTACGCAGCTTTGCAACCTGTCGGCACAACGCCTTCTTGTTGCGCTTTCGAAGCATCAAATGATCATGATAGAATACATATCCGCATACATCGTTGCCCATCCACATAGGACGGACATTCCAACTGCGGTTTACTTGAAGATGAAAATCTCTTTCCAGAACCATTATCGACAGCTCCACCATGAGGTGCAAAAACACTTTATCACGGTGTTTAATCGTAATGTTGTCAGCAAAACGGCTGTAATGCCTCAATCCTTCGCGTATATAGCCTTCAAATTTTGTATTGAGGTATTCTACTCCTTTGGCGAGTTCGGCCGCCTGAGAAGGCGTTCTACACGTCAGGAGGCATGCTGAAACATATCGGTCCTGCCAGTAATGGAATTTTTCTATATCATGTCCTATCCCGAAACAATCCAGCGCTATTCTGTCAAAAGGAGCGAGATACATTCCCGATAAAATCTGCGACAATTTCACACCAAGCACAAGCCCGTTGCTGAAACTGTCGATAAACTCATCAAGGAAATGTAAATGTATCGGGTCTTTGATTTTCGACCTCACACGATCTTTCATAATCGCATGATCGATATTCTCAAAATAGTGGTGGACATCGAGCTGAACATAATAATAGACTTCATCCTGCTCACAATGCAGTAGTTCTTTCTGCTCCTGTCTTACGTAATAGTGTGTTCCCTTTGTCGGGACACAAGCCGGGCTTCGGTAATAAAACGAGTCCATGAGCCAACGTTCATCAGGGAGCATCGCCGACCACTGTATAACATGATCGCGCACCTGCGACTTGTGCACTATTCGATGTTTTGGTTTGAATACCTCTTTTGGCTCATACTCCGAAGTTCTGTAATTGCATGTCGCATACGCTTGGAGAAGTTCTGTCAGATGCTCCGTAAGATGCTCCGCAAACCGGTCTATGTCATGCCGGCCGTATTTGTTTGCCGAATATCCTCTGAAGCCTCGTTCAAAGTTCTCCAGCGTTGCAACAGCTTCGGAAATATATCCTTTCCTTTTCATTTTGCGGTGTCATTGGTGTTATGGGCGGTGTCATTTTCGGCTTTGTCTGCTTTTCCTGTAGTCCCTGCTGTCGAGAATGGCGTATGCCAAACCTACCGGCACTTCCTGTCATCTTTATCTTTCACCTTGAGGTGCGGTTCCGTCTATTTTTACGATCATGGCGAGCTGACAAACAAAACCATGACCTAAAGTTGAGGGGCGAGCCGTAGTTCGCATTGGACGTCGAGACTCCATTGCTCGCATTCAGGTACTCCAAGCCAGCATTGCCTCCATTGTTGGCGTTGCCACCGCATAAAGGCACGCGAAGACCCGAAACGGCTCTCAAGACGGCCACCGGGACTCCTTCCGGTTTCCGACTGCAAATTTACTAAAATCACTCGATATGAAAAAATGTCAATGTTCTCTTTTCCGGGTCATTCCCCCATCCAGCGCGGGGTCGGCACTGCGTGCCTCCGGGGTGCTTTGTGTCCTGAAGGACACTCCTGTCCACCCAAGTACCCCTTGGCATCATCCGGCCACCAAGAAGGGCGTCGTGTCCCAGTTTTCTTCTGCTTCGCAGAGGGGCGAGCCGTAGCTCGCATAGGACGCCGAGACTCCAATGCTCGCAACCAGGTACTCCAAGCCAGCATTGCCTCCATAGCAGGCGTAGCCACCGCATAAAGGCACGCGAAGACCCGAAACGGCGTTGTCATTATAGAAGCCGTCGGCATAGTAGGTCGAAGTAGTTGCTGCACCGCTCACCGTAGGCTTGTGGCACAAGTTCTGCATCGATACCTGCTCAATATACTCCCACGTACTCGCCTTCTTTGCCGCCGGCACTGTCGCCACCTTGGTAAGACCAGTCAGAGAGTTCATCGAATAAGTACTGTGAAGCTTCGGCACTACATACACGTCACCGGCACCGCCAGCTATTTTGTTCAGCAATATGCCACGTTCCAGTCGTCCCATGTAGCCGTAAAAGTTCTTCAGACCAAAGAATACCGGCACCGGAGCTGTGTAAAGCGTCTCGCCGCTTGCTCCCTTCACCACGTAGTTGCTCACTCCACAGCCGTCGCCAAGTTCCACTCCTACACTTGTTGGCAGGAACGGCAGCAGTCCGAACGTGTTTGGATTGTCTGCCGCCTGAGCGTTCCACCAAGCACCGGCGTTTGTCACACCTGCGCCAAGTCCTCCCTGCCACAATCCGTTGGCGTCCTTGTTGGCATTCACAGCCGTCTGAACGTTTCTTGTTCCGAAAATAATTCTGAACAATATTCCCACAGCCGCATTGTGCGCATACCAGTATCCTTCCCAGCCTGCACCTTTTTTACGGGCATATTGCCCGAAGGTATCAGCGTTTATAGAAGTCGCGGCCCTGCCAAGCTGAGTCCTGAACGTACCGTCCTTGGCAGCGTCATTGTTACCGCCCCTGTATTGGGCTGCTTCGCTGATCACACTTACAAGTTCCAGATTGGTGCGGTCCACTACCGACACACCCAAAGCCGACGTCGATGCAACCGGTATTCGGTAGTTCAGCTTACCCGGGATAGGTTTCAGGCTCGCTGCCTCGTAGTAGTAGCTGCCTTCTATCCACCATGCGTAATACCACGTAGTGCCCCAGCCCCACATATAGTCGCCCATCGAGCCGTCGAGATTCGCAGCCTCGCCGGTGGCAAACTTGTAGTGGTTTGTCGGGTCGAGTTTGCGCCGTCCATGATTTCTGTCCACCAGATAGCAGCCCAGACCTAACAGATCCGGCAGTGCTCGCAGATAGTCCAGATTGCCCACAGCTTCCCCTATCGGGCTGCTGTTGCTCATGTTCCATCGACGGCATGCATATCCCTCGTTCGTTACGAAGCTAAGAGGTATGAAACCCCACTTCTTGCCAGCTTTGGAGTAGCCCATGACTACGTCCTCGCTGTTCACAGACTGCAACTCAGGCAGCTCATTTGCTAAATCGATTTTTTCCATATTCTCTTTTTTATTGGTTTATATTATAGTCCATTTAACTGTTTATATCCTTCCATGTACCACCGACAAGTTTCTGCAGACCACTTCCTCCCACCTTCAGACCGTAGTTGCCATATTTCACTTCCAGTCCCTGATTCTTTGAGAAAAAAAGGTAGCGGGTTTCTCCCTGATAGCATAGAAAGCCATCCTTTGCAATCTCCACTCTTCCGTTCGTTATCGCGCCCTGTGTTACCCAAATCGCACCAGCTCCGAAGATGACATCACCCCACCAGTCCGGTGTTGATCCCGCGCGCCGCTCCAACCATGCGAGAATGTCCACCTCATAGTTTCCGGCAGCAAGACTCGAAACCTCGTAGTCATACGTGGACTGCTCGCCCAGTTCCCATTCAGCGATCTTCGTTCGCGTCGAGGCGTTCACACGGTACAGTCGGGCGGTGCCCTTTCCCTCGCCGTTGAAACTACCGCTGCGTGTGTCGTACCACACATCAAACCGTCCGAATTCCACTTTCGTGGCAAGCGAATCAAGTTTAAAACTCACCTTGCAGCTCAGCGTTGTGTCATCAGTATAGTTACCGTCATCCCGATTCTCGCTCAGTGCTCCCGGCCGTCGCGCTTCTCCACTCCAATAGCCGAACTGGGTCTGCTCCACGTCCGTTGTCGTGTCTTGGTCACGGCTGCTCATCGTGAATTCTATCGCCTTTGTAGAGAAGGCCGATGTCACATTCGTCACCTCTCCCATGCCAAGGCTCACCACCACTTCTCCGTCCACCAGTCCAACGAGGCTGTTACCTTTTATCGCTAACCCACCGATACGTCCGTCGGTTGCGTTGATTGTTCCGGTTATATCAGCTTTCTTACAGCGCAAGGCACCGGTCAGGAAGTTTATAACTATGTTCGGGTCAAAGGTTCCTCCGGCATCAGTTGGCACGTCATAGCCTCCCGTGTAGTTTACTTCCTCGCCGTTCTTCTTCCCGTACTGGCTGAACATGAATTCATCATAGAACACGGCCTTGCCTATCAGCCCGAGGCGGGCCATAAGTAGTTCGGCAAATATCGCCTTGAACCGCTCCATGTGCAGCCATGTGGCATTGCTTCCGTTAGACGCATAGTCTGTCTTCGGTGACACTCCTTTCACAGTCACACTTTTGTTCATCACATAGTATTCCCCATCCTGCAGCACATACGGAGCGACTATATCTGTCGCCGTATAGCTCACATTCTGGTCATACTCCCCATAAGGTATCGGCAGCCTCCCGTTCGCTCCACGCTCACCGGGCTTTCCGTCGTTTATAACAGGTATCGTCAGCGCATCAGCGAGAGCGTCATTTTTATACAGATAGAAATTTACTGCGGTCACGGCCGTCCCCACAGTCACCGCAGTTCCTGCCGTGTAGCTCTTTATGGCCGTCAGGCTGTTGCCGCGTCGCTCGCAATAACGTATCGTCACGTCGCTGCATACTTCCGCAGCTCCATTGCCAACCTGCTTCATTGCCTTGCAGCTCACCGCCGCCGGGGCACACTGTCCAAGCGCGCTCCTCACTACCTGTGTGTCGCTTCCAAGCAGCCAGTAACGAACCGCATCTTCTCCGTCGCTACCGTCTTCGCCATCTTTGCCGTTAGCTCCATCCTCGACTACCGGAATAGTCAGCGTGTCAATCGGGGAACCTGAACCGGTCCATATACCCCCTGCCTGACTACCGCTCCTATACAGCACAAAGCCTATGCTTCTGGCTTCGGCCGGCACAGCCACATCACGTCCCGGAGTGTAGCGTCGCGACAGATATGACATTCCCGATGTCGCCAATTCTGCCGTCTGTATCACAAACAGCCTCGTCGTTTCGAATGCTTCATTATCACCGGTCTGCTCCATCACCCTGCATGACACTTTTGATGGTGTGACCGTGCCGTCACGCCCCTTCGTTATGCTTGTGACGCTCGCCACAAGCCAGTAACGAACCGCGTCAGCCCCGTTCGCGCCATCTGCCGGAACCGGTATCAATGTGTCTGTCGCCGATACAGTCTTCATATCCTTGGTTTATGATTTTGTTGCTATTATATGCACGTTTAGGCCACCGTGCTCTTTCACTTCTTCTCCAGTCACCGTAAATGTAGTTCCAGTCCCGGTCCTAACTACAGTGCCTGTGTGATCTCGCAGGGTGAAAGTGAAACTCCACCCGGTCTGAACAGCCCGGCTGCTTCTGGCAAGTACTGTCGGGCTGTAGCTCACAGTGTCACCCTCCTTTATCATGTTCGACGCGGTAGAGCGCCCTATATTGATATAATATGGGTCATGGGTGTCACCGACCTGTATTCCCTTACGGTACGATACCGAGTTGTGGCTCACACAGGCAAAATACTCCTCCGTTCCTTCCACTGCCGGATCGTACAGCTTCAGGGTCTTGTTTCCGTTGCTCAGTTCTGTCACACCCGGAACATGGCTCACAGCCACAAGCCCCGCTGCAGTTGCCCGCATCCAGCTCCATGCCCCGGTCGCCGTCACAGTTGTACCGCTGTCCTGAAGCGCAGCTGTCAGCTGCAGCCACTCGCTGTCGTTATCGATTACGGTGTCGTTCACGCCATCCTCATTAACGCAGTTGATCAGGATGTCGAACATATTACCCACACTTTCCTTCACGCCGATGTCGCCGTGGCACGTCACTTCCATGTCGTTGAAATTGCTCCGGAAGTATATCACCGCGTCGTTCAGGCTGCTTGCGCTCGCAAGGTTGCCAATCACTTTAAGAGCAGGGAATGTCTGGTTGTTCACAGTGTAGGTAGCCTTTTGGAACATCGACGCATACTTGGCCGCCACCGGACCACCCGGCGTTGTCAATATCTGTGCCGATGATGAATCGGGGTCGTTCAGATACCACATCATGTTGTTCATGTCCGGCACAATGTATTTGCCGCTGTTGCTTGAATAGCAGCCCGGATACAACATTATCTGATTTGCAGCCTTGGTATAGTCAGGCGTGCACTCATCTGTCGATGGGTTGAAGTACTGTGTCTTCCCAACTCCGGCAGGAAGCACGAAATTCATTCCGGGCACTATGGTGTCACCGTCCACTATCGCTTCAAGCGTGTCTATTGCACTTATGTCCATTTTTATTTTTTGTTTTATAGGTTAAACTTATCTTTTGCCTCTTCCGCTGTCAGCTCTTCCGCACCTTCGCTGATAGCCTTTTCGATGCCGTAGATCATCAGGTCCCGACCCGACAGTAGCACATGTCCTTTACCGTCATGCGCCCTGTATGCTGTTAGATTCAGCTCGCCGGCTATCGACTCCGGCACCGAATAGATCATTGCTTTTCCCATTTTATCTTGTCTTTATGATTAATCTTTTGTAATCTGTATGCACATTATTTTGCCGTTTATCTCCGCTGCCTTATTGCAGATCTCGCATACTCGTAGCGCCGTCAGCTCTTTCACCTCGCAGCCGAACACCGCCAGCACGTTCGGGTCCTTACCCGCTATTCCGGCATCCACTGTCACACTTTCACCATAGCCTATCACTCTTTCCGGGGCGCCCTTCTCGTTCGTGGTGGATATGTGGGTGATGTCATAAAAGTTCTCCGGTTGCAGCACCTGTCCCTTCGGCGTGTCCACTATCGCGCGCACCTCTATGTCCTTAGTGCCTTGCTTGATGAACTTGCCTCGGGTTATCACCTCCCGTTCGTTCCACTGACCGTAGTCGCGGTAAGCTTTTGTCATAGCTGCCAATATTCGGCTCGGATCCGCTTTGTGGTGGGCCTCTACTCTTATCAGCTCTTTGTCTATATACCGGCGGTCTATCACCAGAGCCTTGGTGCCTTGCCCCGACACGTAGAACGGATCATCATTCCCTATCGCCCGGAATACCTGATTGTCACGCTCCAGAACTTTCCACTCAAACACCGCCTTTGCGTCCGGAACCTCATGCTCGCCGTTCCTCAGTGTTGCCGTGATTGTCCGCTCTGCGTGGCTTTTGAACGGGCTTATCGCCATCTTATTGGCCGCATCTATTTCAAGGCTCAGGTTCAGTTCTACGTTCTGCGCCGTTGTAAGTGTTGCCTGCCACGTCTTCCTGAACACCTTCTGGGTGCGGGCATCGATATAGGCGCAGGTGAAATATAAAGCCAACGGCACACTCGGCTCGACATTTCGCTTCACCGTCAGTTCTCCGTATGACCCTATAACGAATCCGGGGGTCTTATCTGTTATCCGCTCACCTTTCTCGTCTGTGCCTATATACCACCGGGTGTCAATCAGACCGGACGTGTGGTCCCCGTCTGCTATCAGCTTGTCCGGGTCTTTTACCATCAGCCGGGGACGGAGTATCAGGGGGAACATGCCCCTGTCCGGTATGAATACTCCGTCCGCATTTTTGGTCTGCTCCTTACCACCGCCAATTTCATCTACGAACATAGACACCGTTAGCGGTGTGTGGATGATATACGCTGTTGCTGTCTTCATTGTCTTTTATTTGTTTATTGTGAATGTTGCACTTTGTGGCTCCTCGCCGTCCCTTATGCTCACTGTTACCCGGAAGCTTACCTGCATCTTGCTTCCCCAGTTACTCGGCATGTCTGCCGGCGTTATGTCCACAGTCTTGTTGTTTCCGGCATGCTCCATGTTCCACAGAAGGTCTTCAGTCGGCAGATCGCTTTCACGGGTCCACTCCACCTGAGAGGCATCCACTGTTATGTCCATATCGCCGTGCTTCAGTATGAAACCTAACTGGGTGTATTCCCTGCCCATTCGCAGGAACCGGCCCTTGCTGCTCGTTATTTCCAGCGTGAAGTTCTCGTCACCGACCACGCACACCCATTCCGGGTTGTTCCAGCGGGGGGCTTTACCCACTGTCGCCTTAGCTGTCACGCAACGCCAGCAGCACCCTTTGTACCATACCTGATGCTGTATTTGCTTCCCCGACGCCTCGTCATAGCCCTTGATGTATTGGGCGTCGTTCTGCCACAGTCCCACATCGGCTATCTCATAAACAGGATTCCCTTTGAAGTCCACGCGCAGCAGATCCTGAATTATGGCGCCGCGTGCAAAAAGGTAGGGATGCTTGTAGTTTATCGGCAGCCCGTCAAAGAGGCTGAGATGCTTCGGGCGTCCAAGCGACAGGTAATAGTTGCTTTCGTCAAGTATCGGCTTTGTCACTCCTTCCAGATACATGATGCAGCCTTCGTGGCTCGATATGTACCAGCAGCTCTGCCGCTCCTCGTCTATCGCGTTGCCGCGACGGCTCACCGTCATGCTCGCCACCGGGGCGAAATTCCTGCCGGCTGGCACCTCTGCGTCCGGATATGATACAACAGTCAGCGTGTTGGCGCTCGTATTTACCTCCAGCACCCTGAACCATGCCGTGAAGTAGCTCCCGTCCTGCAGCAGGGTATTCATTGAACCGTACACCACATCGTGTTTCCGGAAAGCGGTGAAGTCAAAATCCCACCGTTTGCGCATAGTCAGCAGGTAAGTGTCCGTATCTATCTGTTCAACCTTTTCTATCGTGCCACTCTCGGTGAAATTGAAATCACTCTCAACTGCCATGAGCCGGTTGATGATCAGCTCCATCACCTTCATGTAGCTTCTCACCTCTATGCTCTCCACTTGGGCGTTTCCCTTATCATCGATTCCGGCACCCATGCCGGCCATAAACGAGTTTACGTAAGTCCCGACCTCAAGACTGCCTTTCGCCTTTACGGTGTCCTCGGCAACAAGTCCTTTTAAAAACCGTATAAGCCCGGCCGCCGTGTCATCATTCCTTCTGCTTAACGCGCGTTCGGCAATCTCGGTCACCGTTCGCAGCGCGCTCAACAGGTTGTTGTCTGTAAGCTGCGTTAGGTCACCTGTCCTTATTATGTCCGGCAATGCCAGTGTGCTGCTCAGGCTTTTCGCATAGCTGTGTACATTTTCTATGCTGCCGGCTATCTGGTCACGCACACCCACACCCAACACATCGCCTATCTCAATCTCCATCTGACTAGGAAGGTTCAGCTTACGGCTCACCTTCGTGATCCTGCTTTCCCTGTATCCAATGCCGGGGAAATAGACCTCGCTCACCAGTTTCACCCTACGGCCTATGTACAGGTCAGCGCCCTCGCGTTCTATCCACACATGGTCTGTAGGTGCCTTGAACGTTGTCACATCCCGCCCATGTTCGGCATTGTAGGCTTCTACCGCTTCCAGCAGTTCATGTTCCGCAAGACTGTAATATTCGTCCGGCATACGCAGGTTCCACAATATGTATTTATCCCCCGGCTTCGGTTCCAGCGGTGCTCCCGGCAATTGCATCGTATCGGTCGGGAATATCGTTATTACCTCGAATTCCTGCGTCGAGCTTTTGTAGTTCACCTCGAAGTAGTAGGTCCCATTTTCCTCGTTGCCAAGTCCGGCCAGCTCGCTCCCTTCCTGAAAGCTCACACGCTTCACCAGTCCGGCTATCTCATAATCGTTGGGGTTAAAATTCAGACCGCTGTCCTTGAAATAATATATCGTGTAGGGCTTTCCGTCCTTTCCCTTGCGCTCTTCGCTCCTCACCGAGCTCACAGTGCCTGTACGGCGGGGGTATATGTCGGCAAAGGCATTGGCCTCGTAGTGGTCCACCCTGCCGTATTTGTCCGAGTTTACCTCCACCCACTTGGCGCCGCCGGGCAGTTGCAGCCGGTTGTGCCCGTATTTTATCGGGTCGATGTTCCGGTTGCTCCCTATCGGGAACAGGTGTGTGTAGAATTTCACATTATCCGCACGACCGGGATCAAGTTCGGTCAGTCCCATGTTGTAGCCGAGAATTATTTGCTCTCCACGCTCGCAGCGGCATATATTGATGGTTTCACCTTCAAACCAGTATTCCGTTCCCGTCTTCTCGGCAAGTTCCTTCAGTGCGGCGTCACAATATTTCCCCTCATAGTCTATCACTATGTTCTCCGTTCCGTCCACACGTCCCACCTTCCAGTCCGCACCGCCGCCCATTGCGGCATTGATGCATCCCACGATAAGCTCGGCATGCTCTCGCGGAGGTGCCGTCAGCGTGAAAACCGGTTCTGATTCCCCGTCCACCAGTTTTAGCACGAGGAAATTCCTTATCAGGCTCTCTATTCCATACAGTTTTAGATCATACACCCACTCTCCCTGCGACTTCTGGCGCGGCCTGTATCGCTCCGTCAGCCAGTAAGTCTCTCCGTCATAGAGGGTGTAGTCGTCCACGTCAAGCGCCACGTGGCTATGGTGCGAGAAGCTTAGGTTCAGAACGCTGTCGCCCTGAATAGCCTGCTCCTGTGTCGCATTGTCGTTAGGCGACACTGTGGCCTTGACTTGACCGTTTTTATCAAAAAGCTGTATCTTCATTGCCTTTCTGAATTCTGTTTTAACGTCGTTTTAATCTCGTTATAATGCCGGCTCCGGTTCCTTGAATTTCACCTTGAAGCGACTCGCCTGAACGCCTTCTTCGCTCAGATACGTCAAAGGCTTGAAATTCGTACTCTCCATGTAGTATGCCCGTATCTTTAAATCCAGATCCGGGAACTCCATGTCAAGCCATCCGCCGTCGCCATGCTTTACAAAGGCAATGAAACGCCGGTATTGGCTCAGCCACTCTCGCCGGCTTTTCGCGAACAATGCGAAGTGAAGCGTTATCTCCCTCTCCTCGTTGCTCACTGTTAGCCGGTCAGAATATTTCACGCCGTTTTCCTCTCTGATATTCACCCCTACATGGCTCTTCGCCTTTGCAGGGGTCATCAGCGCAGTCTGGTTGTCGCGACCGCCCGGTTTCTCTTCGGTCAGGAAAACTCCGTATTCCTTCCAGATGTCAGTGCCGTTCACCAGCACCTTTCCTTCAAGTATTTTATTCATCGCAGTCTCCTGTTTTATTTTATTTTCACTCCGTCTTTTATCATTTTTTTGATGTCATCGCTTATCACGCCGAGCTTTTCATCGCTTTTACGGGTATGCTCCTCTATCTTGCGCAGTGATTCCGATGCTGAGTTCAGGCGCTCGCTCACATCCTCCACACCTTCGTCTATGTTCGACAGGTGTATCTGAGAGCTCGTCATCAGACCCTCCAGCTTCGTTCCTTGGTCCTGACTCATCGTCGTGTATGTTCCCTGCCTTCCGCTCTGGCTACTCCCGCCACCCTCATAGCCGGTGGTTTTGATCAGAGCCTCGCGGTCGGCCAACGCCTGATTCACTATGTCGCGGTAGTCCGACCGCAAACGGTCAAGCTCGCTGTCATCGAGAGTGCTGCCGCTCTTCATAGCGTCGGCATACTTGTTATACCAGCTTCGCAGCATATCGCCGTATTTGTCGCTCATCAGCCCCTCTACAAGTGTGTTCATGAACATCTCGTCAAGGTTCTCGATAAAGCTCTCAGTGTCGCTTTCCATATCAAGCAGCTGGCTCTTGAAGTTGTCCCTGACGCTGCTGAAACTCATACCGGTCAGCTTCTCTCGAAGAGCATCCTGCAACTCATCCAGCTGCTTGTAGTAGTCTATGTAGTCATCCATATACTGCGCTGCGTTCCGGTAGCCGTCGTCGGCAAGCGTCTTGATTTTGGTATAGAGGTCATTCGCCTCGTCAAACACCTTTGCCATATCCGAGCTTGACAGTCCGAAGAAGTCCCCGGCTCCACGTATCGTCTTGCCGGTTATCCTGCTTATGCGCGCCCAGTCTTCTGCCGTCATCCCTTCGTTTATCTTGTAGTTCGTCGAGTGGTGCCCACCTATGCCGAGAAAGCCGTTGCTGTACGCCGCCCCGCTCCGAGCCATCATCTGTTGCGTGTTCGCCATCGACTCCTCAAGAAGCTCCTTCTGTCTCGCATACGTCTTCTCGGCATCTTTCACCTTCCCGTCGTTCATCTTATCGGCAAGGTTGTCTATCGATTTCTGCAGGTGTTGGTTCGACAAGGTTAGATACTCTATGTCCTGTGCAAGTGTCTTATCGCTGTCACCTCCGCCAAACCACGATGAGAACCCGCCCCACGTTATGGCGTCGAAAATCTTACCTACGCCACCCAGTAACGATTCTCCCACTGTCGCGAGCAGATCGCCGCTCAGCACATCGTCCAAAATACCGCTCACCGCGTTGAAAACGGAGTCAAGCAAGCCTTCGAGCACGACACTGAGCCCATCCTTGAATATGTCGATAATTGAGGCTATCCACCCTATGACAGGAACATTCTCCAGCGAATCCGCAAGCTTGCCCATAGACTTGCCAAGCTTTCCCTGAAGTTTCTCCGCGCTGTTTCCAAGAGCTATCAGACCGGTATAGGCACCGCTCACGCTTCCACTCGCCAGCTTCTGCAGTCCGTCCACCACTCCGTCCATTGCTCCCTTCAGCCCGGTAGCTGTCTCTGTTACGGTTCTACGGGCAGCGTCGGTGGCGGTTTGTGCCGCATCCACATTCCGGCTCGCAGCCGCTTCCTGCTCCTGTGCTGTCTGAAGGGCACTCGCGGCTGCCGTCTGCTCTGCCTCTGTACCGTGTTGCACCGCCTTCATGTAGGCTGCCTGCGCACTTTCAAGCTCGCCGTAGCAGCGTGCGTATTCGTCCTGCTTCTCACGCAACCGGTCGGCTGATCGCTGGTAGGCGTTCAGTTCCTCACCGAGTTTCCTGAAGCTAAGGTTGTTCGCACCGCCAAGCTTCTGCTCCATCTGGCTTACGGCGTTGATCAGCGCCTCCTGACTCGCGTGGTCCGAGTTCTTGAATTCTACCGTCGCCATGTATTTTTTAGCGTCGGCAAGCACCGGCCTCACCACCGCTTCAAGCATTCCTCCGAATTCACCGAACACGACGCCCCACTCTATCCCGGCGCGAAGCTCGTCAGCCTTAACCCCGGCGAGTTTACTGTCCCGTTCCTTTTCCAGACGTTGTTTCTCGGCAGTATTCTGCGCTTTTGCTATCTTCTCGCCATATTCGGCAGCTATCGCCAGACGCTGCTGTTGGTAGCTCCCATATTGGGTCAGACTCTCACGCATCAACCCGAATTCTTCCCGGTAGGTTTCCGCGATTGCTTTCCGACGCTTCGCCTCGTTCAACTCGGTAGCGTCATTAATCGCAGCCTGTTGTTCCTGATCCAACGGTCCGCTCTTACCTGCTTTTTTGTTTTCGACCTCCCAATCGGACTCCTGCTGTTGAATGGCTGTCTTCCGGGATTGATAATCATTCTCTATCTGACGAAGCCTTTTTTTTAGACCATCGTCCATTATTCCAATTTCGGTCGCCTCATTTTCAAGTTTCAAATCCGCCAGTTCCTTTCCAAGTTTACGCTCTGTTTCGACACGTTGTTCCGCAGCTCGACGTTCCCGGTCTGCTTTCTTTTCGGCGCTTTCACTATCTTTATCAGTAGCCGGCTTTACTTTGTCGTATTCTTTTTTCGCGCTCTCAAGTTCACCCTTCAGTCTCTGAGCTTCCTTATCAAAATCTTCTCGCGACAAAGCATTAGAAGCATTGGCTATAAAATTATTATATGCCGTTAATGCTTCCTCATATTTCTTTTTCAAACCGGAAACCCAATTGGAGCTCGTGTCCTGCTTCAGATCTCTGCGGTTCTGCTCTGAACGAAGTTTGTTAATCTGATACTGCAGTTCATCTTCGGTAAACGTTCCGTTAAGAACAGGATTGCCTCCGGATATTTTACCATATTTAGTTTCCTGCTGACTCATACGGGCCAATAAGGTAGTACGTATAGAAATTTCCCGCTGAAGGGTATCATTGCTGATTCCGGTCAGATCTTCAAAATACGCATTTGTTGCATCTTTTCTAATCTGGGTCTGTAATGTATCTCGTTTGCTTCGGAGATTCTTTAATTCAATTGTTTCTGCAGAAGTCAGCCCACCGGTTGTTTGGGTATATGTTCCATAGTTACTACTCATGGTTGTTGTGGTCGCAGTTCTCGCTTTCGCTTCCAGCTCTGCAATACGCTTATCAACCGAAGCCAATTCATTTTTAGGCAACGTTATTGATTTCTGCCCCTCAAGAGCAGATATTTCCTCTTTGATCTGTTTGATGTTTTTGAGCTTTTCATACTCGGTATCATATTTTGCAAATATATCCGGGTATTTCATCTCAAGTTTATTCAAGGCCTCTCGCCTCGTATCGGTTGCCACAGCCTCATTACCTGCGATAGAACACAGTTCGTCTATTTTCCTTTTATGTTCCTCTTCGGCTTCTATTATTTTCTCCTTTTGCTTCTGGTAATCCTCTTCAGCTTCTTTCAGTCGCTCGGTTTCAGTTTTCATGGATATAAGCGCAACAGCAACACTCGCCAGTAGCGTTGCTACCAGCACATAGGGATTTGAAAGCATTGTGGCATTAAGCATCTTCTGCGCCTTTTCTACGAGCAACAGCCAATTGTAATGCAATGCCTCTGCAGCCGTAGCCCATCCCTTCATGGCAACGACTGTCATTATGGCTGTCTTATAGACTCCGTAGGTGCCTACAAGGCCAAGCAATATTCGACCGAATTGCTCATAGTTCTCGACCATATACGAAACGCCGGACAATGTAGAGTTGATGACACCCTCGTTCTGCTGTCCGATGTTGTTAAACATCACTGAAAAACCATCCTCTATATTCGCAATCTGGCCTAATATCACCTTTGATTGCTTTTCCATAAGGCCACCGAATTTTCCACCTTCATTAGTCAGGTTCTCGATGACTTTCTGTACTTCAGGGAAACCGACTTTGCCGGCTTCAACCAATTCTTTCACCTTGCTTTCGGCGACACCGAACTGCTTGGAGAGCTCGCCAAGCATGGGGATACCTCGCCCGGTAAACTGGTTTAAGTCTTGAGTATATAGACGCCCCTGAGCCATCGTAGTACCGTAGAGATAAACCAAATCACCCAATGGTATCGATAGGCCCGCAGCAATATCCCCAAGTCTTATAAGAGTTCTGTTCACCTTTTCTGCCTCCATGCCATAAGCGAGCAGCTGCTTGGCTCCCTGTGATACATCCTCAAGTCCAAACGGTGTGGTGGCCGCTGTTTTTGTAAGCTCTTCCATCAGAGCTTTTGCTTTCGCAGCACTGCCAAGCATCGTCTCAAACGACACTTCCAATTGCTGGAATTCTCCTCTTACTGTGCCGACCTTGGATACAAGCTCCTTTATCGCAAAGGCGCTCACAAGTCGCTTCATGGTTTTGTCAAGGCCTTGGCCAGTCCTCTCGAGCTCGCGTAGATCTCGCTGCACCGTCCGGCTCGCCTCACCAACTCCGGCTATATTATTGCCAAGCTCTCGTGCGCCGCTCGACGCCCGGTCTCTCAATAATATCTCGATTTCTACTGGCTTCATTGTTTGCTATTTTTTTAGATTGCTTTGAAAAAATCCTGTTATTCCTTTTGCTTCCTCCGTAGCGCTTAGTCCGCTCCGGTCTTCGGCTTCCGGGCTGCCTGCTTTTCGCCTCACATAACGTGGTGCGTCGCTCAGCATCATTATCAATGTCTGATAATTCACACCGTCGAGTATATAGTCCACGCTCCAGCCTGTCGCGCTCGCCACCTGCCACACAAACCCGAAGAGGCTATGTGAACCTTCGTACTCGGTTCTTAACTCCCCTTCCTTTTTCTTTGGCTCAGCTTCAGCTTCATCGGATTCGTCCGTTCCGCTGATCTGATAATATTTATAAAAGGGTCTGTGCCCATAAGTCCGACAAAACGCTTCATCGCTCCAAGCAGGTGTTCGTTGCTCATGTAGTTCTTCACGATCCATGACATCGGTTTCAGCAGCCACTTTCGCCTCAACGGACTCCGGCATATAGTCAGAGCTATCATCCGCGCGACCTTGTCACCATGTTTGGCCAGAAACTCCATCTCCTGCTCCTTCGTGTAGCGCCACATCTCCTCGCTTGTGACATTCATCTGAAGGTATAGCCGGGCTATCGCCATCTGACCGCTCAGGCAAGGTCTTCGCATCGTTACCCTGATCTCTACGGGCCGCTTTTTAAATGGAAGGCGCAGTGCCTTCAGCGGAACACTCACTCCCGTGTCCAGAAGTGCATCCACGCCCTCCATCTGTATTAGTCGGCCGAGTAGTTCATCTTCATGAGCCACTTGCTCCGCCTTCATCGCCGTCACTGTTGGTCGCTACTGTCGCCGTCGGGTTGCAACGCTTTTTCCACGCCTCCGGTATCTGATCGGTCTCGAATATGGCGTATGGTTCGCCGGCGTCCTCCGGTTCGGCAATTCTGAGCTCACACTCTATCTTCGCCGTTTCAGTCAGGGTCAGCTGTCCGCCAAGAGCTGCGAGCAGTGTGCCGTTAGCTATCATGATGCTTTGACCCGACACAAGGTCTATCTGCCAGCCTCCGGCAAGTTGGACGATAGACTTAGGAGCTATCCAGCCTATCGGATTCTCTTTTTTTGTATCACCGGAAGCATACACCAGTTCTCCACCCATTGCCGCCTTCATATTGACATAGTCCAGCTGGATTAGGTTGAACGTTGGCGCAAGCTTGCCATTGCTCTGCGGTATCAGAAGCACAGGTACACCCGGCACCTGTTCGGCATTGACCTCCGCCACCTCAGGTTTTGACGGGTTATTGTTCCATGAGTTCTTTTCGATGTACCCGAGAGTAAAACCTGCAAAGGTCACTGCTCCGATACCGTACATAAATTTCTTAGACATGATTTCTTTTCTTGTTTTTTATTGTTACTACTACGCCGGTGGCAATTCCGGCTATCAGTCCTGCCAGTGTCCAGCCCCACCGGTTAGGAGGCTTTTTCGTTTCAACCACCTCCTTATGGCGG
>ULVX01011096.1_pt1 | contig 21328 bp, 19 predicted proteins | sample 1959811 | NCBI WGS metagenome assembly ULVX01 (sample SAMEA4835797, study PRJEB28245) | human gut metagenome | biome: gut microbiome; material: fecal sample | place: Denmark | collected 2008
TTTGAGGTAATCGATATTCTAGCGAATGGCGGTACGCTGGAAGCAAAATACAGAGATCATGATCTTACAGGCAACTATAAAGGCACGCGTGAGTGTCACATTGAACCAGACTGGTTGCTCATCTATGAGATTCAGAACAACGTTTTAGTACTCATGCTTTACAGGCTAGGTACGCACTCAGAACTATTCAAAAAATAGATCAAAAAATATTATAGCAATTCAGAAAGCATCTATCAGAAATGGTAGGTGCTTTTCTTATGCCCAAATTCAGGAGATGATTTGATGGGACACACACCCTTCGGTTACCGAATCGAGAATGGCAAGGCAGTGATAAATGAAGCTGCTGCCTCTCAGGTTCGAAACCTTTACAAGAATTATTTAAGCGGTCTATCCCTTACCAATGCTGCGAAGGAAGCCGGGCTTGACCTTCTCCATGCAGGTGCCAAGCGCATGATGCAAAACAGGCATTACCTCGGAGATGACTTCTACCCGGCCATCATTGATCCGGCATCCTTCGACGCTGTCAGTGCGGAGCTTACCAAACGCTCCACAAAGCTCGGACGGAATGGCCGCTATATTGCACCAATCATAAAAATGCCACCTGCCACTTTTCGACTTGGTAACATTACAGAGAATTATGAAAATCCGGTCAGGCAAGCAGAATACCTATACAGCCTGATAGAAAACGAGGTCAAATAATGGGAAATGTTATGGTCATCCCTGCAAAACGGCAGCTCGGAAACACTGCCAGACAGCAGGATGCAAAGCCAAGGCTTAGAGTCGTGGCGTATTGCAGAGTCAGTACTGACAGCGATGAGCAGGCTACAAGCTACGATGCTCAGGTCGAGCATTACACAGAATTTATACAGAAAAACCCGGAATGGGAATTTGCCGGTATCTACGCGGATGATGGTATTTCCGGCACCAACACCAAAAAACGTGAGGACTTCAACCGCATGATTGACGACTGCGAAGCCGGAAACATCGACATGATTATCACCAAGTCCATCAGCCGATTTGCCAGAAACACGCTGGATTGCCTGAAATACATCCGCCAGCTGAAGGATAAGAACATTCCCGTCTTCTTCGAAAAGGAATCCATCAACACAATGGATGCCAAGGGTGAGGTCCTGATTACGATTATGGCCTCCCTGGCTCAGCAGGAATCACATTCTCTCAGCCAGAATGTAAAGCTGGGACTCCAGTTTCGTTACCAGAATGGCCAGGTACAGGTAAATCACAATCACTTTCTCGGCTACACCAAGGATGCAGATGGAAATCTCATCATTGATCCGGAACAGGCAGAGGTGGTAAAACGCATTTACCGTGAATACCTGGAGGGCTACTCGATGGACCGGATTGCAAAAGGTCTAGAAGCAGACAGCATCCTCACCAGCGCTGGCAAAACAAAATGGTGGACCAGCACCATCAACAAAATCCTCCGAAACGAGAAATACATCGGCGATGCCCTGCTTCAGAAAACCTATACCACAGACTTCCTGAACAAGACCAGAGTGAAGAACAACGGCATCGTGCCACAATACTATGTGGAAGGCAACCACGAAGCAATCATTCCAAAGGATATCTTCTTGCGGGTACAGGAAGAACTGGTACGCAGGCGAGTGGTCAAGACAAGCTCTAATGGCAAAAAGCGCTCCTACAGCTGCAACCACTGCTTTGCTCAGATTGTCATTTGTGGCGAATGTGGTGAAATGTTCCGCAGAATTCACTGGAACAATCGCGGCTACAAATCCATCGTCTGGCGCTGCCTCATCAGACTGGAGCCGACCGGGCAGGAATGCCACGCAAGAACCGCCAATGAGACGATATTAGAGAATGTGGTAGTTCAGGCCATCAACACGCTCCTTGGCGATAAGTCCACCTACCAGGCGCAGCTCCAGCAGAACATCGCTAAGGTGATCCGAAGCGCTCAGCAAAATACCGCTGATGGGATCGACGAGAGACTGCAGGAGCTTCAGAAAGAGCTTCTCAAAAAGGCCAATAACAAAGAGGCCTATGATGAGATTGCCGACGAGATCTTCAAGCTCCGGGAACAGCGAGAAAAGTGCACGGTTGATACCGCCGCCAGAGACGCGCAGATTTCCCGCATCAATGAACTGCAGGATTTCATCAAACAGCAGCCCGTACACCTGGAAGCCTTCGACGAGGTCCTGGTAAAGCGCTGGCTTGAGCGAATCATCGTCTGGGAGGACCACTCCACTGTGGAGCTTAAGTCTGGACTGAAAATTGAGATTGAAGGATGATGTCCCTTAGACTCAAAAAGGCTCCTCACCACTGGAATACATCCGGTGATGGGGAGTCTTTATCATTTTAATCCTTATCCCAACGATTAGCATCTGTCCAACGGAAGTTTGGGTCTTTATTTCTTCGTGGGTCATTTTCCCATTCTTCAGCTACACGTTTACTTATTTCTTTATTAAGACGATTCATTTTAGGAGTTTTTTCACCGGTTCCACCATTGAATCCGTTCTTAATCCAATCCTGTCTTTCTTCTTCATAAGCCTCTGATAACTCCTCATGAGAAGCTCCTTCAACCCATTTTTCAAATTCACTTTTAAATAAATTCCCGAAAAAGCCCATATTTATCCTCCATTCTATGCAGCTTCAGCAAATATACGTCTCTGTACCTTAAGATAAGATTGCAGATTCTTGATAACATCTTTTTCTTCTTCTAAGTCGTCTGCGGCTATTTCTATTTCATTATCACTTGCCAGCTTCAGGGTATATTCATAAATTCGTCCTACTAAAACATCAAGTTCTTCTGATGTAAGCTGAATATTGATTTTTGAATAATTTTTGTCAGCTTTCAACGCTTCCAAAGAGCTCATTAGATTATTAATCTTATCAATATCCATCTCCCCCTTGCGAATTGCATCAATATAGCTTTTCAGGCTAGCTCTGAATTCTGTTACAACCTTTGGTTCATGTTTTTTTACTTTATTGCAAACCCAAGCACCAGCGCCAACAGCTACTGCACTCGCCACAACAATTATTGTTCCTTTTTTATGCTGTTTTACAAACTGTAATGCTTTAGCACCAACACCCTGAACCTGCTCTGCTGCTGGTAGGTCAATTGGCTTAAGGTGCTTTACTATTTGTCCCTTATTAGGACCAGTTGCCCACCTTACCACACTACCGATTCTTCGATATATTCCTGTTGCTAATCCTGTTGCTATATCATCAGGAATGAAATATGCATCTTGCGCTATTGCCATAAAATACCTCCTTTGGTTTTCTATAATAGACCTTGTAAATTTCGCGAATCAAATCATATCCATTAAGCTTTTCGATGAAGATATTATTATCTCTGTCTTGTGTGCATTTATTATTCTATTAAAATACTTAACAGTATCTGTATCTGCAAATCTATGGTCAACAACATTAATTCCTTCATCTCCCTTAGCGACAAAAACTAGATATTTAGGAGATATCGGAAATATAAGACCACTTCCATTATTTCTTTCGACAACAGTAGATTTATGCTCAAACGCTGGATTATCAGACGTAATAAATTGTCCTGCATTATCGTAGGTTTCAAAAAGAATCATCTGACAACCACTTAAAGCATGTTGTACAACATTATGATAAAAGCCACCTTTGTTCTTAAAAAACATTTTATATAATTCAGAATACCATATTCCGGTCATTAACTCATCTGCATACTCTTTTCCTTCGCTTTTCCCTACATCTAGTATTTCTGCTTCCTCATCTTTACACATTGACTCAAAAACAGGATACAATAATTTCTCTTTAATTTTTGTATAAACACCCATAGCGTCAAATTTTGGATTTCTACAAAGCATAATGAAAAACGACGCCAGCATATTCCTTGCAATGTCTTCAGATATGATTCTTTCACTTCTTTCAAGTCCAATTGGCTGGCCATTATGAACACCACTTACGAATGAATTCATGATATTTTCCCAGTTTTTTTCTAAGTAATCATCAAATGAATCTTCTAAAATATAACAGTTAAGTGCATCTATTTGACTCAATATAGCAGCTTTCTTTGCTACATTTCCATCGTAATAATAAAAGTCCCAATCATGTATTTCGAAGAAATGCTTATTTATGCTCTTTTTTGTTTTGATGATGCTATATCCTAATTTCCCATAAACAGGCTGTTTAAATCCCGTCTTAAGCAAATCATAAATCAAATCAACATATTGCGATTTCACCTTTGCACATGAATTGCAAATAAATGAATACTTAAAATTTATGGTATATAAATGAGGCTTCCAAAGAACGGAATTTCTGTTTGCGCCATCCCCAATACTTCCATCTTTTATTACATAAATTCCATTGAATTTTTTATCGGGCTCTTTAAGGGTTTCAACTTGTGTTTCCCATGCCTTCATATAAACACGTGGCACAAAGTGTTGCTTTTTGGTCGGCATTCTAACCTCCTCCTTCCCAACATCTATTCCGCTGCCTACAACCACCAAAAATGGTCTAGTTGCCGGATTTGTTGTCAACTTTTTCCTCTTTCAAAAATCACTTCAAAATCCCTGACATCTAATCCACACACTCAATTTGCGTTATCTAATCCGAAGTCACAACCTGACACACATTTTGCCGTGGATATGTTTCCATATAAGAAAACCGAGCTTTTTCAGAGGTTAGGCTTTACATCTCAACTTCCGAAAAAGCCCGGAAATACGCCGCTTTCTGGCACTTACTTATCTTTTCTTGACATCAAGACTACCGTCTCCACATGCACTCCCTGGCAGAAATTATCATAGCACTGCACATCCCTGACCTCATACCTGCCACTCTCACGAAGGTACTTAAGGTCGCGTGCGAGTGTAGCCGAGTCGCAGCTTACATAGACGATTCTTGGCGGTGCCATCTCAAGCATCGTATCGAGAAGTGATGTGTCACAGCCCTTGCGCGGAGGGTCTACAACGATAACGTCCGGTCTTAGCATATCCGCCCCTGACTTGGCAGAATCCGTATCACCCTCTCCACCGTTCTTATAGAACTCAGGCACTACCTCCTCTGCCTTTCCGACAAAGAACTGTGCATTATCTATATTATTGAGTGCCGCATTATTCCCTGCATCCTCAATTGCCTGAGGAACTATCTCAACGCCGTATACCTTTTTCGCATTCTTTGCAAGGAAAAGCGAGATTGTTCCGATGCCGCAGTAGAGATCCCATACAGCTTCATTGCCGGTAAGCTGAGCATATTCAAGGACCTTGTCATACATACGTTTAGTCTGGACAGGATTAACCTGATAAAATGATAACGGAGAAATGCGGTAGCGCACATCGCCTATGCAGTCCTCTATATAAGGTCTGCCCCAGAGTGTCTCGCAGTGTCTGCCTAGAATTACATTGGTCTTTTCGCGGTTTACATTTATCATGATTGAAGTCATTCCATCGATTTTGGCAAGCTCACCGACAAGTGAATCATACCGCTGGAGCTTATCCGCATTGATTACAAGGCATACACAGATTTCACCTGTTGCCCTGCCTGTACGGATGAGAATATGCCGCACAACACCGCTGTGCTTTTCCTCGTTGTATGGCTTTATATTATTATCAGTCATCCACTGTCTGACGATTCGCAGAATATCCTCATTCACGGGATCACCGATACAGCAGTCCATACAGTCGATAATGTCGTGCGTTCTTCCCGCATAAAATCCTATCTTAATATTGCCGTCACGGTCACAGCCTACCGGGAACTGTGCCTTATTGCGGTAATGATACGGCTCATCCGGTGCTGTCATTCCGACAATCGGATGCATGACATAGTCAGCCTCGCCAAGTCCGCCAAGCCTCTTCAGATTATTAGCAACCTTATTCTGTTTGAACCTAAGCTGTGCCTCATAGCTCATCTCCTGAAGCTGGCAGCCTCCGCACTGCCTTGCGACAGGGCATCTTGCCGTTACACGGTCAGGTGACGGCTCTATAATTCTTACAAGCCTTGCATAGCCGTATGTCTTCTTAGTCTTCATCACCTTGGCTTCAACTACATCACCAATCACAGTATCCTTAATAAACAGAACAAATCCACAGGCATCTGCGCCTGTGGATTCATCACGTATAATTCCTATTCCCTGTCCTTCTGAACTTATATCTTCGATTTTAACCGTTACAACATCATTCTTATTAATCATGCAGTTCACACCTTTGTTCTCTTAATATTACTCTCAAACAGGCGGTTATATCCCATCCAGTCGCCGCCCTCCTTACTGTCGAATATCTCTCTGACTGTCTCTAACTTGGCATCCATGTTGTCTGCCATGCTAAGTGCCATTGCCTCTGCAAGTGCCGGCTTCTTAGGCGAACCATACTCAAGCTCCCCATGATGTGACAGAATGCAGTGCTTAATCTCCGTAAGCAGCATCGGTGGGAATCCTTCTATACCGTGCGCCTTTTCCCCGACCATCTCAGCGCCCATGACTATATGTCCGAGAAGATTTCCTTCGTCCGTGTAATCATTCTGCGGGAAATCCGAGAACTCCGGCACCTTACCGATATCATGCAGCATCGCACATGCTATAAGCAGATCTTCATTCAGAAAAGGATATGCCTTGGCGATATGTGCGCACAGCCTTGTAACACTCAGACTGTGCTCAAGCAGTCCCCCCATGAACCCATGATGTATGCTCTTGGCTGCCGAACGCTTCTTGAATATTGCGATAAATTCCTTATCTTCAACAAAGAAGCTCTCAAGCAGCTTCTTAATATATCCGTTATTAATTCCTTTTATATAACCAAGCAGTTCGTTGTACATATCATCAATTGAAAAACGGCTTACCGGCATATAATTGGCAGGGTCATATTCACCTTCCCCAACCCTGCGCAGTCTCTCAATCTTAAGCTGCAATGCCCCGTTATAGCTTGTCACAAGACCATTTACCTCTACATAATCAAGAGCCTCATACTCGCCTATTCCCATTGAAGAAGGATCCCATATCTTACCATCGAGGCAGCCTGTCTTGTCCTGGAGTATAACACTCTCATATTCCCGTCCTGTCTTAGTGGTTGCCGTTGCCTTATTCTTACACAGGTAAATATCCGAAATCCTGTCACCATCTTTCAAAGTCTCAATAAACTTCATCTTTTAAGCCTCATCTGTCTACATTCTATAAATAATTATTTGCTTCCCAGCGTGACACTGAATAATATATTCTTATATTCATCCTTGCCTAATCTCTTAACATTGATTGTTGCCTTATCTCCACTGTTAAGCTTATATATTTTCTCACTAAATGTGCTAAATGTCAAAACAGTTTCATCATTAACTGACGTAATGACATCACCTGACTGAATCCCTGCCTGAAATGCAGGTGAATTTTCCTTGACCTCCCTTACATACACTCCTGCCGGAAGTCCATATGCCGATGCCATATCTGCCGTTATATTCTCTCCGATTATCCCGCAGTATGTAACCGTATAACCATTGGACAGCTCCTCAATAAGTGCCTTAAGGTCAGATATGCCATAGAATGACATAACTCCATTGAATCCCGTTCTTACAGGTATTCCTATAAGGTTGCCCGAAGCATCAAACAGATAGCCGTAATCCCCTGATATCATTGCCATATTCGTGTATATAAGTCCCAGATAAGAATCAACGAGACTGTCTTTATTAACAACACTCGTTGCAATTCCCTGATTAACTCCAAAATCAGCTCCGAGAATACGTCCTGCCGCTATAACCGTATCACCCTGACGCACCATATATGAATTACCAAGGTTGGCACACTTTATGTATGAACGCGCTGTCTGTGTCATGTCGCTTTGCTTTATGCTTATAACAGCTATTCCCGTATCAGCATCACCTTTGAGATAATGTCCCCCGACCTCACTTGAATCTGCAAACCCGACTATAATCCGTGACGCATCTGCCACTTCATCATATCCCGTAATCACAAGATATTCCGCATCTACTTCTGCAAAGATGACACCTGATACAGAAGCTTCCCCGGTGCCGAACTGCAACTCATCCGTGCTCTGTCTTCCGGTAACTCTTACTGTCGATCTGCTTACGGACTGCATAATATTCTGCAGCGTGTCCTTAGTATTATTATCAATACCTGTCTGTTCTGATTCCGTCCGTCCTAATCCCGGCTGTCCTGTTACATCATAAGTCTCCGGCTCTGCCTGACCAGTCTCTCCGGATACGCTGTCTGTCTCATAAGGATATTCGTCTTTTTCTATGACTATTCCTGTTCTTTCCGCACTGCTGCCGGGCTTATCCGATGATTCAATCTTCTCATATACCACAACAAATACTACTGCCGCCACTATTCCAAACACTACTGCACAGCACACAAGCTCAGCGAATCTTATAAGCTTATGATATCTTACAGACGGCTTTTCTACTATATTCTCCGTATAAAGACTGTATGACTCCGGGCTGCCCGTACTGCCATTGTTATCTTTGATGTTTTTTGCATTCTTTTTCTTATTATCTGCTGACTTCATTCATGACCTCGCAAGATTCAGTACTTTTGATACATTATAACATTTCTTTAGTCTATAATATATTTATGAACAAATAATGAATTGAGTGTAAATATTTAGCCGCCGGCCTCCAAATATCTGTGGCATTTTTGCTTCTTATAAGGTAAAATGGATATGTATTTTCAGAAAGGTGTTTTCATAATGAACGAGAAAGTTTTAAAGACTCTTGAATATAACAAAATAACAGAAAAGCTTGAAGGTTATGCAGCAACGGATATGACGCGCCGCATGTGCCATGAGCTTCAGCCGATGACTGATATTACATCAATAGAGGCAGCTCTTTCCAATACCAATGATGCACTTGGCCGCTCAATTACGCACAGTGCACCATCATTTGGCGGATTTGCAGACTGCCGTATGTGCATTAAGCGTCTCGAAGCAGGAGGCAGCCTTAACACAAGAGAACTGCTTAATATCGGTTCGATACTTGAAGCCGCAGCCAGAGCTTCATCTTATGCAGGTCATAAGGAAGAAGCGGATTCCATCACGCCACTCTTTGAATCACTTGACCCGGTTACATCTCTGGCAGCGGAACTTAAGAGGTGTATCTTAAGCGAGGATGAGATAAGCGATGATGCAAGCCAGAATCTTAAGGATATCAGGCGTAAGATAAAAGCCGGGCAGGATAAGATTCATACTGAATTAACATCACTTCTTAATTCAGCTTCAGTCCGCACATATCTTCAGGATTACGTCATAACCACAAGGAACGGACGCTATTGTCTGCCTGTCAAGGCTGAATACAAGTCCAATGTTCCGGGAATGGTTCATGACCAGTCTGCAACAGGTTCAACATTTTTCATTGAACCAATGTCCGTTGTTAAGCTTAATAATGACCTTAAGGAACTTTCGCTTAAGGAAGAAGCTGAGATTGAAGTAATACTTGCAAGAATCAGTTCTCACTGTGCTGAGTATGCCGATGCAATTCTTACTGACCAGGAATCTCTTGTCCGGCTTGACTTTGCATTTGCCAAGGCTTCACTGTCACGTTTCTACAAATGCAGCCGCCCTGTCATGAATGAGAACGGCTATATCAACATCAAGAAAGGCCGTCATCCGCTTATTGAGCCGCATCATGTCGTACCTATTGACATATGGCTCGGCAGAGATTTTGACCTGCTCATAATTACGGGTCCCAACACAGGCGGTAAGACTGTTTCGCTTAAGACGGTAGGACTTCTTACTCTTATGGGACAGTCAGGACTTAATATTCCGGCATTTGACAACTCAGAGCTTGCCGTATTCAAGAAGGTCTATGCAGACATAGGTGATGAACAGAGTATTGAGCAGAGCCTCAGTACATTTTCATCACACATGACTAACACAGTTAAGATATTAAGATACGCAGACCGCAACACTCTTATTCTCTTCGATGAGATTGGTGCCGGTACTGACCCGACAGAGGGTGCTGCACTGGCTACGGCAATACTTGCCAATCTGCATAAGCGTGGAATAAGAACCATAGCAACAACACATTACAGTGAGCTTAAGGTATATGCCCTCTCAACTCCGGGCGTAGAGAATGCATGCTGTGAATTCGACGTTGAATCACTTCGTCCGACCTACAGACTTCTTATCGGTGTTCCCGGCAAGAGTAACGCATTTGCAATATCAAGCAAATTAGGACTGTCAGATTATATTATCAATGATGCACAGAACCGTATCGAGACTCAGGATGTTAAGTTTGAAGATGTTCTTACAGACCTTGAGGGCTCGAGAATCGCACTTGAGGAAGAACGCCGCGAGGTGGCTGAGCTTAAGGAGGAGGCTGCGCGTCTTAAGACACAGCTTCAGTCTGAGCGTGCAAAGTTCAATGAGCAGCGTGACCGCATTCTTGATAAGGCTTCAACCGAAGCTGCCCGGATTCTTCAGGAGGCGAAGGATTACGCTGACGAGACAATCCGCGTGATGAATAAGCACGGCATGACTGTACAGGAACTTGAGAAGTCCCGTACCAAAGTCCGTGACAAGATGAATTCAACAAGAGAACGTATCAGTGCCGGCAGGAAGAAAGATGAGCCTGCAGAGCCGCGTAAGGTTCATAAGCCTTCTGAGTTCACACTCGGTACACGCGTCAAGGTTCTCAGCATGAACCTCGTCGGAACAGTAAGTACACGTCCCGATGCCAGGGGTAACCTCTTTGTTCAGATGGGAATAATACGTTCCAAGGTTAATATTTCCGACCTTGAGATTATAGAAGAGGATGCATTTGGCAATGCGATCAGCAAAGGCAGCCGTACGGGCCGCAAGCCTGCCGGAGGGCTTGGCGGAAGCGGAAGCATTAAGATGGGCAAATCCTCGTCCATATCTCCCGAGATTAATCTTCTGGGATATACGGTCGATGAAGCTGTCGCTAAGCTTGATAAGTACCTTGATGACGCTTATCTGTCCGGAATTCCTCAGGTACGCATTGTTCATGGCAAAGGCACAGGTGCGCTCCGCAATGGCGTTGCCGCCTATCTTAAAGGAATATCTTATGTCAAGTCATTCCGCCTCGGTGAACAGGGCGAAGGAGATGCCGGCGTTACTATCGTAGAGTTTAAATAAATCTCAGGCAGATGAATTAATGGAGGGGTTTTAATGGCAGCAAAACAGAAAATTCTTATCGTTGATGATGACGAAAACATTGCAGAACTTATTGCACTTTATCTTACCAAGGAATGCTTTGAGACAATGACCGTCCATGACGGCGAAGCAGCACTTGCGGCAGTTACCGAGTTCAGACCGGATCTTATGATTCTTGACCTTATGCTTCCCGGCATGGACGGATATCAGGTATGCAGAGAGGTACGCAGAAGCAATAATCTCCCGATAATAATGCTCTCCGCAAAGGGTGAGACATTCGACAAGGTTCTTGGACTTGAGCTCGGTGCTGATGATTACATGATAAAGCCATTTGATTCAAAGGAACTTGTTGCGCGTGTCAAGGCAGTACTCAGACGTTATCAGCAGCCCAAGGCTGATACAGCGGCAGATGCTAAGACTGTTGAATATCCCGGTCTTTCAATCAATCTTGCCAACTATTCTGTCATATATGACGGTACCCCTGTTGAGATGCCCCCAAAGGAGCTTGAGCTGCTTTATTTCCTTGCATCATCTCCTAATCAGGTATTCACAAGGGAACAGCTTCTTGATCATATCTGGGGTTATGAATATCTCGGAGATACAAGAACCGTTGACGTCCATATCAAGCGTCTGCGTGAGAAGATAAAGGATCATGAACAATGGTCAATTGCAACTGTCTGGGGAATTGGTTATAAGTTCGAGGTAAAGTAGTCTGCCATGCATATTTCTATTTTTAAGAAGTTCCTGCTGCTCTACATCTTTGTAGGCTGTATAGGGTTTATATTAATCAGCAATATCTGTTATTCCCTTGATTACCGTGCCATTATAGAGTCAAGGACTGAACAGATGTATAATCAGGCTGTCTCGATATCCAAAGATTATGCCAGCACATATTTTTCAGACGAGAAAATAAGGCTTATCAGAAGTGAGATGATAACCGTTGCCTCAGCATCAGGTGAACGCATTATGTTCATAGATACTGACGGCAACATTCTCATGGATACATCCCGCGATATTACAGGCCAGAACAGCGTCCGGCTCAATGATTTTGACTATACAAGAAGCGGCAGCCGCTATTCCCAGTCCGGACGTTTTTTTGATTATTTCAGTGAGGATATGCTGAGCGTTATGGCTCCGATTACCAACGCTTACACTGTCAAGGGATATGTAGCCATACACATACCACTTGGCACACTCCGTTCGCAGGTATATACAACATTTAACACCAACTATGTGACATTTATTATTATGATGATGCTTATCCTTCTTTTCGTGGCGTTTTATTTCATAATGATTCACAGACCACTTAAGGCGATTATCAAAGGTGTTGACGAATATTCCAAAGGCAATCTTGATTACCGCATCGACCTTGCCCCGGGTGATGAGCTTCACAGGCTCGGTGCATCCCTTAACTACATGAGCAGCGAGATTAATGAGATGGATAAGTTCCAGCAGAAGTTCATCTCCAACATATCGCACGATTTCCGTTCTCCGCTGACATCCATAAAGGGATATCTTGAAGCAATGTCTGACGGCACAATCCCTCCGGAGCTTCATCAGAAGTATATCGGAATTGTCCTGTTCGAAACCGAGCGCCTTACCAAGCTCACCAATAATCTGCTTACTCTCAATGACCTTGACCCTAAGAGTGTCCGTCTTAATTACAGTGATTTTGACATTAATGATGTTATCCGTCACACTATTGAGACGTTTGAGGGCGTATGTACAGAGAAAAAGATTACCTTCAAGCTTACATTTTCATCAAGGCAGCTCATGGTTCACGCAGATATGGAGAAGATTCAGCAGGTTGTATACAATCTTGTTGACAATGCCGTAAAGTTCAGCCATCCGGATTCATTTATTGCAATCTCAACAACCACGAAGAACGGACGCGCATTTATCTCCGTGAAGGATAACGGCATCGGTATTCCAAAGGACGACCTCAAGAAAATCTGGGAGCGTTTCTACAAGACGGATAATTCCCGCGGACGTGACAAAAAAGGCTCTGGCCTCGGGCTTGCCATCGTCCGTGAGATTATACAGACCCACGGTGAACGTATTGACGTCATAAGTACCGAGGGTGTCGGAACTGAATTTGTATTTTCTCTTAAGACTCCCAAATCTACTTCTTCATCTTAGGATTGCAGATGAGGCTGCACAGATATCCAAATATCAGTGCAGCACTGCAGCCCACGGCTCCGGCTGTAAATCCCCCCTTAAACAGTCCCAAAGCTCCGTCATTGTCTACAGCTTCCTTTATACCCTTCCACAATACATTACCAAACCCAAGCAGCGGTACAGTTGCCCCTGCACCTGCCCAGTCTGTGAACGGCTGATACAGTCCTACGGCACCAAGTACTGCACCGGCACACACCAGAAGCACCATAATGCGGCCCGGCATAAGCTTCGTCTTTTCCATAAGCACCTGAACCGCTGCGCATATAAATCCACCAACAATAAAAGCTATTACATATTTTTCCATTTTAATCCTCCACTCCGCAGACACAAATAGCTGTTCCTCTTTTCACACATGCTCCATCACAATTCCGTGTGCAATTCCGGGAACTGATTTGCCCTCATTAAAGCTTGTCGGAGACATCAATGCTCCAGTCGGCACAAACAATACACGTCCAAGCCTTCCCTGTTCTATCATGGGAAGTATCTTTGCACACAGTGTTACCGCTGAGCAGCCGCATCCGCTGCCGCCGGCATGCGTATCCTGTTTATCTCCGTCGAATATCTCTATTCCACAATCAGAATATCTGTCCTCTATGTGTATTCCCTTACGCTCAAGCAGGTCGAGTATTATGGTCCTGCCAACAAGGCCGAGATCCCCCGTTATTATCAGGTCATAATAGTCATCACCCGCACCGAAGTCTGACATATTCTGCGCAATAAGTTCAGCCGCTGCAGGTGCCATGCAGGCCCCCATATTCATACTGTCCTTCACTCCGTAATCTACTATCTTCCCGGTTGTTATGCCGGCAACCCTTATATGTGCCCTCTTTCCGCTTCCGTCATGCATACTGTCATCCTCACTTAAGACAACACTTCCGCAGCCCGTAACAGTCCATGTTGCCGCAAGCGGTCTCTGATTGCCGTATTCAAGAGGAAATCGGAACTGCTTCTCAGCGCTTGCAAAATGACTTGACGCAAGTGCTACAGCTTTCGGGGCATATCCAGCAGCCACGCTCATTGACGCAAGTGCCATTGTCTCTCCCATTGTCGAACATGCACCATACACACCAAACAACGGAATCTGCAGATCCATTATTCCATACGAAGTTGCAATAAGCTGCCCTAACAGATCTCCTGCAAATATATATCTGATATCTTCCGCTGTAAGTCCTGATTTATCAAGCAGTGTCTGTGCCGTAAGCTTCTGCATATGACTCTCCGCCTCCTCCCATGTCTGCATACCAAACATGGCATCTTCACTTATTGTATCTATATAGCTTCCAAGCGGACCCTCGCCTTCCTTTTTCCCTGCAGTACATGCATATCCTATAACATATGGCGTGTTTTCAAATTCGATACTCTGTTTTCCCTTTATCATAGACTGCCTCATTTCACCTTAATTTAAATAATACTTCCGTAATTAGTATGGATATCAGAGCATAAATTTATACAAAAACGGATTTTTCCCTCTATTGATATCGTTGTCTCATTTGTGATATACTATATTGGAAAATTTTATGTGCATATAATTCCCAGGCACAGAAATGAGGTACTATCATGAAATACAATACAAAAGGTGTCTGCTCACGTTCAATCACATTTGACGTAAAAGACAATAAAGTCACAGATGTACAGTTTGAAGGCGGATGTTCAGGTAATACACAGGGTGTCGCAAGACTTGTTGAAGGTATGGATATTGATGAAGCCATTAAGCGTATGAAAGGCATCAGATGCGGATTCAAGTCAACATCATGTCCTGACCAGCTTGCACTGGCACTCCTTGCATATAAGGACGGAATCGGAAAGGCAGAATAATCATGAAACGAATCGTATTGACCGGTGGTGGAACTGCCGGACATGTTACACCTAATATTGCACTTATTCCAAGTCTTAAGGATGCCGGTTATGACATCTGCTACATAGGCTCCTATGACGGAATAGAGAAGAAGCTTATTACAGATCTCGGAATAACATATTACGGAATAGATACAGGCAAATTAAGACGTTACAAGAGCCTTAAGAACTTAAGTGACCCATTCCATGTAATCCACGGATATAGTGAAAGTGCGTCACTTATGAAAAAGCTGAAGCCTGATATTGTCTTTTCAAAGGGAGGATATGTGTCCGTGCCGGTTGTTCTCGCTGCTGCAGCGCATCATATACCGGTCATAAGCCATGAATCGGATATGACTCCGGGTCTGGCTAACAGAATCACTGCTAAGTCCGCAAGTAAGATATGCTGTAATTTTCCTGAGACAGTCAAACTGCTCCCGGCTGACAAAGCCGTTCTTACAGGTACACCTATAAGGCAGGAGCTCCTCAGCGGCAACAAGCTTGCAGGTCTTAATTTCTGTGGTTTCACAACAGCTAAGCCCGTTCTTCTTGTGACAGGAGGAAGCACCGGCGCAGTTCATGTCAACAATGCTATACGAGCCATACTTCCCGAACTTCTCAAGACCTATCAGGTATGCCATCTGTGCGGTGCCGGCAAAACTGACGAGAGCCTTAAGAATCTTAACGGTTATGTGCAGTTTGAGTACGTTAACAAAGAGATGCGTGATTTATTCGCAATGAGTGATATTGTTGTGTCGAGAGCGGGTGCCAACGCTATCTGCGAGCTGCTGGCATTAAGAAAGCCTAACCTTCTGATTCCGCTTTCAGCCAATGCAAGCCGCGGTGATCAGATTCTTAATGCCAACTCATTCAAACAGCAGGGATACAGCAGTGTCATAGAAGAAGAGAATATTACCAACGAAACGCTTCTAAAAGCAATTAATGACCTCTATGCAAGGCGTGACCAGTATATCGGTGCAATGAGCGTAAGCCGTCAGAATGATGCTATTCCGGTTATTATGGAACTAATCAATTCCACTGCCCGATAACCAATTAAATATTCCACTGACAAACAAAAATACAAATGCTGTCCATGGCTGTTATACATTCTGTGAACAATCCGCTGTTCTTCTGATAGTATCAACAGCCATCTTCACCTTCTCAACACATTCAAGGTTATCATTACTCATATTCCTGACCTGATCGGCACTCGCCGTGACTTCCTCAGTAACCGCCGAAAGTTGTGAGATATTCTCAACAATCCTGTCGTTAGACTTGGAAAGCTCTGCAATATGGCTGTCAACTTCATTAATATGGCTCCTGAGTTCTTCCATGCTGTTGCTTAATTCTTTAAATGCCTCTCCGGCCGCATGTATCTTCCGGCTTTGAATATCACTTGCCTCAATCGAACCATTAATGGAATTGACAACATCCTGCGAATTGGCATTAAGTTCTGATGTTATTCTCGTAATCTCTTCAGTAGAATTCTTGGTCTGCTCCGCAAGCTGTCTTATCTGATCCGCAACAACCGCAAAACCACGTCCGGCCTCTCCCGCCCTTGCACTTTCTATAGATGCATTAAGCGCAAGCAGATTGGTCTGGCTTGATATATTAAGAATCATTCCCGCAATCTGTTCAACTTCTGCCGTCTTGTTCTGAAGCTTGGTCATGGATTCAGTTACTTTCTTATTAGTCTCGGTGATTCTGGCTGACTGTTCCTCCAGCTCCTCAATCACTTTGATATTACTCTGCACACTCTCGGATGAGCTGTCAGCTATGCTGACCATCTCCACGGACTTGCTCTCAGTCTGTGCAATTGCTTCCTGAATATGGGCGGTCATAGTATTCTGTTCTTCTATACTTTTTGCTGTGGAATAAGCAGCATCAGATATCTCATTCATGCTGCCAGCAACAGACTTAGTACTTGTAACAAGCTCATCCATAAGCTGTGTACTTCTGGCTGTTTCATTCTTAACAGTATTTGAGGTATTCAAAACATCATTAAGTATGCTATTAACACGCTCCTGCTCGTCTTTGGCTGCACCAAGTGCATCACCGTTGAATGCAATCGATATCTTTCCCGCAAAATATATTCCGACAATTACGGACAATTCAAGCATCGCCTGACAAAATGCATTAACATCCATAGCGCTGACACCGTGTACAGCCTGCATAACGAGTACCAGTATAAATGAAACGATTGCACCTATCGTTGTATAGAGCATTCTTCTCTTCCTGTAATACGGAATCTGTAATATAAGAATACCAAAAAGCATATAGTGAATAAATGTTGCATCCGTCTGTAACCCTATAAGAATATATATAATATATACGTCAATTGCGGCTGCAATACTCAGATACGAATTAGACTTATTCTTCACATTAATGATACCGTTAATGATGCTTGCTGCAGCTACAACAGCCGTTACACCATATACAAGAGACTTATTAATCCCGCCATTGGCAAGCTTAAGCCACAGATAAACCAATACTACCACAGCCATAATGGATATTGACAGTATTGTAAAATGGTTAAGTCGCTTATATCTCTCATTAATGTCATTATATTTATAATTCACATTGTCCATTATAAATAACCTCCGGCCCTAGTAAGTTTATACTAACTACTTATAATTATGGTCTTGTGCTGATTTTAATGTCAATATCAGCCATATAAAAAATGCAAATATTACTGCTATGACAATCCATACGCCGGCATGTGAACTGTCTCCTGTATCAGGTGATGATATATCCCCGGCTGAATATGGAGCGATTGACGCTGTTGTGGTTTCCTGTGATGCTGCCGTTGTCTCCTGCGGCTCTTTTGCCGTCGGCTTCTGTGCTGCCGCTGCTGGCTCCTGCGGTTCTTTTGTTGTGGTCTCCTGTGGTGCTGTTGTGGTCTCCTGCGGTGCTGCCGTTGTCTCCTGCGGTGCTACCGTTGTCTCCTGCTGGCTGCCGCCACTTATAACAGTAAAATCTGTTGCTGCCGTTCCACTTGCCGAAACAATCTCCAATGTATGCCTTCCTGCTGAAAGACCTTTTATGAATTCAGGAGTAAGCGTGATAATTATGCTGCCTTCCCTGGCAGAGAATTCCTTATTTTCCACAAGCTGCCTGCCATCAACCGCGACTCTGATAAAATCCGAATATGCTGCATCAGACCTGAATATTGCTGCCACTGCCGCCGATGCATCAACAGATGCATTATTGCCTTCTATTATTGAAGGCTTAAGCTTGTCCGTCACCGTATCTTTAAACTCAATCTCATGCGATGCGGTGTCATCAGCAAAATATCCTGAACATATCCGGCAGAAATAATATTCCGTATTTCCTTCCTTTGCAGCCGTTGCCGCTTTGGCCTCAACGTGCTTTAACTGATGCGGGATCCTGTCAATTACACTGCCCTTAGATATCATTTTGTCACAGTCTTTGCAATACATATCGCCTGTATATCCGGTCTCGCGGCATGTTGCATCTGATGCCCCTTTTATAAATGTATTCTTATGATTATTGGGATTGAGCTCTCCATATTCCTTATGACATACAGAACATACAGCACGCTCAACACATGTTGCCTCTCCTCCTGTATGTATGTGCTCTTCAAAGTCACCTTCAATTCTGAAAGTAAGACAGTTATCATCAACACTTTCTACTTTAATATATATATCAGAATAAATACCTATATCTTCTCCCGCTGCAAGCGCCGCATCTGATTTTGTATTATATGTGCCGCCAAGTACTTCATAATTCCATCTCGGTGATGAGAAATTCATATTGCTTGGAAATTTGGTACCGGTATCTATAAGATAGCAGACAAGACCGGATTTCATCGGAATTCTGTCAACCGTGTTACCGTTCATCTTATACAGGGTCTTATATTGAGAATCATACTTATTGCCATCTGTCTCAAAGTTTCTGTACTCAAGATACAGTGTCTTATTCTTAGCCGGTATATCAAGCTTATACCCTATTGCACCTTTACCGCCTGATGTCCCCAGCGCCCTGAGATTATATTCGCCATCCGCCACAAGTGTTTCAACGTCCCCTTCATGAACCCAGCCAAGCGCCTCCTTCTCTTTCACCGAAATAAACTGCGGCACTGGTGATATATGCTTAGCCATTAATGACATATAATATACAGGTGATGAATTGTAGGAATTGTACAAATCCCGCAGTCCCATTACGTGTCCCATCTCGTGTGTTGCTGCTGCAACAGACAACATAATTCTGCCGTCAGAATCCCTGAACAGATATCCGTTGGAATCTCCATCCGGTCTTGCATATGAATTGGTGATCTGTACATACCTGCTGCTTTTTATGGTGCCTTTGCCGGTGCCTATCTCAACATAATCCGCGTAATCCGTATAATTCCACAATGGTGATGCCCAGCTTACAGCAATGTTGTTCTGTGTCGTATTCTTATAAATTATTGTAATTGAATCTATTGTTCCGTTACCGTCTTTGTCGAGCTCGTCAAATGAATATGTCTTTGAACCGTCATAATCAGATATCACATTTCCGGCAGATATTGCAGCATTGACCGCATCTGACCATTCACGCTTAAGCTCATACATGCGGGCTGCGGCCTCACTGTCATCTGCATAACCTATCTTATTGGTATCGCTGTATTCTGCATAGTATCCGCGTTGATGTGACAACCGGACAGAACCGCCATTATCAAACAGATATACACTCTTCATGCGAAGCCTGTCATCTGATACACTCCGGTAATAATCACTAACGCTATACTCTGCCGTATTATATGAATTATCTGTTATTTCCCTTACCGTGCTTCCCTCATAAACATCATCAACAAATTCATCTTCATCTGCAAATCTCGCAAATACAATAAGATTTGTAAAATTAGAATCATCCTCCGCACGTACGCTATCACTTCTGCCGAATATAAATATTACAGCAAGTGCAAGCAGTACTGCTGCTCTGCTTTTCTTCATTAATTTTCTTTTCCTTCCGTTATGTTATGTATTTTATTATAACATATCTTAATTAATACAGTAGAAAAATTTAAGCAGACAGCATAACAAAAGCACCGGAATCGCTTCCGGTGCTTCATATTCACATTATGTATTGAATTAATCTGCCTGCGGGATGCAGCTTACAGATTCAATTCAATCAGCCTTCAATTGAAATGTACTTCTTCTGTTCAACTGCCGGCTTAGCTTCCTTCTTAGGTATGAACAGCTTAAGCATTCCGTGCTTAAACTCGCCCTTTACATCTTCTTCAGTAATCTCATCACCAACATAGAACGATCTCTCGCAGGCGCCTGCATAGCGTTCACGGCGGATATACTTACCTGACTTCTTCTCCTGCTCATCCTTGTCAAGACCCTTAGCAGCAGAAACTGTCATATATCCATTGTCGAGAGAAACCTTAACTTCATCCTTTGCGAAGCCCGGAAGGTCAATCTCAAGTTCGTATCCTTCATCCGTTTCCTTGATATCCGTCTTCATAACATTCTTTGCGTGATGTCCGTAAAGCTTCTTCTCAACATTCTCGAATGGTGCATCATTGTAAAATGAAAAATCATTCATAAAATTATCAAACAAATCTTCTCCAAAAATACTAGGCATTAACATAAGTCATCGCTCCTTTTCTAATATATGTCCACATTCTGTGAACATCTCATGCACGTTACCTTGTTTCCTGGAACCGGGATGTTATGAGAACTCATAGGACTTTCATTCATGTCCTCCTTTTGTTCTCTTCCTTCGTTCTGGCTATGTTATAACACTAATTGTTAGCACTGTCAAGAGGTGAGTGCTAATTTTTTTAAATATTTTTGCAACCTCCGTAAATTCAAGGGTTACAGTACTTAAAATTTTTTATTAAGCCGTATTTTTGTGTCTACTGTACCATTTTTGTACCATTTTTGTACCATTTTTTTCGAATTTTAAAAATTCCAGCTTAACATCTGTCTTATTATTAAGATGATTATATACATCCATTGTTACATCACTATGAGCATGCCCCATAACATATTGAGTAGCTTTAACGTTAATTCCAGCTCTGGCCATGTTTGTGCATCCGGTATGTCTTATGACGTGTGATGAGAATTGCTCCATAGCTGCTTCGGCGTTTGTGGAACGATTGTAACTTCTAACAATATTATATATGCTCCCCACTTCCTTTCCAGACAGAAAAAGACGCAAGCCATATTCTTATGACTCACGCCTTTCTGCATAACTTACTTTTCTATTCTTCTGTTTCTAATTCCACTCTCTGTAAAATA
>ULVX01032369.1_pt1 | contig 21312 bp, 16 predicted proteins | sample 1959811 | NCBI WGS metagenome assembly ULVX01 (sample SAMEA4835797, study PRJEB28245) | human gut metagenome | biome: gut microbiome; material: fecal sample | place: Denmark | collected 2008
ATGTGCCTTGGCACATTCTGCCAGCGCAGCGGCTTCTTTCTTTTTAAAAATTGTATTCTCTTCTGCCGGCGTAGGTCTGCCATTTTTCAGGCGTTTTTGTCTCCATCCAGTCCAGCGGCACTGCTGCCGGGTGCGGCTGTGATGCCTTCCGGTATGCTTCTTTTAACTCTTCCTTCTGACTCTCGTTCAGAAATCCCGGTTTTACCGATACAAAAAACGGCGTCCCGCTTTCTGCAAGCACTTCCATCCACTGTCGGTTCTTGTTCCAGTCAATATGCTCTGTGATTCCGACGCAGTCTGCATCCGCCCCGTAAAACGTCCCCTGCTGCAGCATCCGGAAGGCTAGCGTGTTGATGCCCATTTTCCGGGTTCTTTCCCATTCTACACCGCTTGTATCGTCTCCAGTACGGTTGCCCTGCATCAGCCCTGCGCCCAGATGTCCGATACAGTTGCAGCCAAGAATCAGGACGTCCTGACGATCCTCGCGTTTTGCAGCTTCATGAACGACCTCATAAAAACGAACGATCAGCTCTGCCGTGGTTTTCGTATGGTCATGGAAGCGCCAGCCGCCATTCGTCAGCCTGGTCCCCATCTCAAATCCCCAGCAGCCAAAGATATCATAGGTCGAAAAATCGTGTTTGATCAGCTCATATCCCCAGTCTCCAAGCTGTCTGATATCCTGTGCGATATGTTCCAGAACCTCCGGCACAGAAATATCGAACACCTCTGCATTGCGCTCCAGTCTCCACTCTGCCGGAATATCCGCAGAATGATCGTACAGCGGTCTGAACCAGATGCCGGGGCGCACATTTTTTGCCCTCATCTGCGCAGCGAGCTCTCCCATGTCCCCGTAATCCGCATTGCCAACCCGCCAGGGACCTCCGTTATAAGAATCGCTGTGATCGATCTGCCAGCCGTCATCCATCACCATAAACGGGCGGTTTTCGATGCCCTCCGTCATCTCCGCAAGATATGCGCTGTCTCCGAGAATTTCCTTTGCAGAGCTTTTTCCATAGGCATAGTACCAGTTGTTCCCGCCGTAAATCACGGTGTCTCTACAGTCGGGATCGTCGCACATCTCGCTGCAAAATGCCCTGCAGGCTTCAAATACTTCTACCGGCGTATCGGCTTCTTCCAGCACATAGGACGCCATAACGACCCTTGCAGCTTCCAGCTTCCGTCCGCCAAGCTTCACGCCATACGTCCCGCAGCGCACGTCCAGATGCAGCTTTACATCTACACCATCCTTTTCCCACCAGCACATTGCAGATGGACGCACCTTTACACCAAATGCCAGGCATTTTCCCGCTTCATGCCGGAAAAAGTACCACGGCATTCCGATATGATCTGCCTCCTTTTTCCATTCCAGATCACCGTAACCGCGTTCCCAGGTGTCCCCGAGCACCTCGCCCGCCCCGCCAAACATAGCTTTCCAGGTAAGCACAAGCTCCCGAACCGGTGTGTTCTGTGCCTGCACGAATACCGCAAGGCTGCCATCAGCTTCCGCAAGCTCCACTGTAACGTCACCTGCTCTGAAAGCAGCTGCATCGAACGCGGTCTCCTGCTCCGTCTGCGCACTGCCTGTCATCAGCCTGATCTCATCCGGCTGTCTCAGCAGGTTTCTTTTCCCTTCTGTTTTCATTATCCTTTCCCCTCTTGTTAGCCTTTCCCAGATTATTCTATTCTTTTCAGAATCTCCTGTTCCATTTCTCCCTTCATTCTAACATGTCTTTTTTATTCATGACAATAGAATGCTCGCAGAGCGTGCATTCTATTGTTTATATCCATGCTATTTTGATTCAGAAGCATGGATTTTTATTTCACTGCGTCTCACAGCTTCCGCACGATCTCGTCGGAATATTTCATCATGCACATGTCCGCTTCGTATGCGCCGATCTGCGACTCATTTTCCTCGCCGAGCAGATTTTTCGCGATCAGCTCCGGGAACCTCACGTTGCAGTGCCATGCGTGGGGATAGCCGCCGCCAAACCGCGGATTGATTTCGGAAATATAATATTTGCCGTCAATCCGGAAAATATCCATGTCGATCGGACCTGCCAGCGAAAGCGCGGAAACCGTCTTTTCAATCACTTCAAACAGCGCAGGATCTTTGACGGAAATCGATTTTTCGGTTTCGCCCGCCCGCATCCGCACTTTTTTCTTCGTAAATATAGCTACAGGTTTTTTGGAAATCAAATCGACGTAAATATCCGCACCGAATTCCTCACCGTCCGCATACTGCTGGATCAACAGCGGCTCTTTGCTATAACGGCACAGCACACCAAGAAGCTCGCGGTTGTCCACCCGGCTGATGCCGACGCTTCCGCAGCCCCGAACAGGCTTTACAAATACCGGGAACGCAATCTTCCCTTCCGCGTAATCCGAGTCAAACTCTTCCAGAGATGCGCTCGTATACAGCACCGGCAGTCCGTTTTTCTGCAGCAGGGAGAAAAAGCCGTACTTATCCCGGCAGACTGCAACGCTTTCTGCGTCCGATACAATCGCTGTGATCCCTTTTTCCTCAAACTTCTTCCGGTTCTGCGCCAGCAGATCCAGCTCATCCTCAAACAGTGGAAGCAGGGCATTGACCTGTTCCCGCATGCAGATTTCCAGAATCCTGTCTTCGTATCCGGGATCCTTCATCGGCGGTACCAGATAAAATGCGTCCGCCTCGTACAGCGCAGGTGCCCACGGGCTGCAGTCCGTCACGATCACCCTTCCGCCGCCCGGCAGACTATGAAAGGCTTCTTTAAAAAAACGCACCAGCTTATTGCGCGTTCCGCAGCTCAAAATCAAGATCGTCGTCATTTTTGTTCTTCTCCATACAACATGCTGTTCTGCATATATTCTTTCGGCGTCCAGCGGTTTCTGATCTTATAAAGCTTCCCGTCCCGGCGGATATAAACGTCCGGGAAATACTGGATAAACAACGGATTCAGGCTCATCGTATAGCCGCCAACATTTTCGTAAACAATCCGGTCGCCCTCCATCAGCTCGATTCCGTCGCGGTATTCAAAAATCCGGTCCACTTCCATGCAGGAATAGCCCGATACGCACTGGTGCGCCATCGTTTTTCGCTGCTCTGCACCCGGGTTTGCCTCATTCAATTCCAGATGGAACAGGTGGCTGCTCTTAATCATCGTCGGGTCGATATTGAAACGGCTTCCGTCCGTGATCAAATACCGCTCGTTTCCGATATCACGCACATCCACAACGCCTGTCACAAACGTACTTGCCTTTGACAAAAGAGAAATGCCCGGTTCAACGATTAGCATTGTTTGTTCTGGCGTAAATTCTTCTTGTAAAACCTTCGCCACAGCCGGAAAATAATCCGGATACTGCGGACGCCCTTCCAGACCGCCGCAATAACCGCCGCCCAGATCCACATAAGACAGATTCAGGGAAAATTCCCGCTTTAATTTACATGCCATCGAAGCGATTGCTTCGAATACCGCGACACTTCTGGACTTACTGCTGGAATGCAGATGTAAGCCCGTGACCTCAACATTCGGAATACGCCGCACGCGCTCTAAAACGGCTGCAAATGTCCCGTTTTCATAGCTGAATCCAAATCTGCCTCCGGCTTCGCCCATCGTTGTCTGCCCCGGACACATTTTTTCCAGATCAAAATTGACCCGGATTCCGACCCGAAATGTCTGTGTCGAATGCGCTGCTGCCAGCTCTTCCATCCAGTCCAGCTCCCGTCTGCCGTCCATATTCAGGATGCCGCCTGCAAGCAGCACCCGTTCAAACGACGGACGTTTTTTGACCGGTCCATTGTATACAATTTCAGAATCTGAAAAACCAAGTGCGCCGGCCAGGGAATATTCATCGTCGGATACAACCTCCGCCATCACGCCGCCCGCCTTTAAAAAGGTCACCAGCCACGGCAGGGAATTCGTTTTAAAGGAATATCCGATCCGGTAATTGCCCCAGGATGTTTCCAGGGAGCTTTTCAGCATCTGAAAATCTTTCATCAGCTGATTTTCGTCGATCACAAAATAGGGCGTCTGATATGCCATAATTCTCTCCTTATGAAGGAACCGTTCTGCCAAAACGACAAAACGGTTCGGTTTTCTGCTTTTATCGCAGCTCTTCTTTTGTTGTATCCGTCTCTTATACGCCCTTTACCAGCTCCAGACGGTTGACCGCCGAGAACATTGCGCGTACAGATGCTCTTGTGATGTTGGAGCTTACGCCGACACCATAAGTAACGCGTCCGCTCTCCGCATCCATCATATGGATATATGCTGCTGCCTGGGCGTTGGAACCGTTCTGCAGCGCATGCTCCTCGTAATCAAGCACTCTGATATTCATGCCGAAGGTAAGCTGCAGTCCTCTCTTGACCGCATCGATCGGGCCGTTGCCGACTGCATCGAACGTACCGGGTTTGCCTGCCAACATGTAGTCCACAATAACCTTTGTATCGAATTCGCCGGATTCCACATCTCCGCTCAGATCCTCGATTCTCAGCTTTTTGAAATGCAGAGGTTCCTTCTGATCCAGATACTCGCGCTTGAAATTGTCCATGATCTGCTGCGGGGAAACTTCGCCCTGCTTCTCGGATATCTTCTGGATAACATTTGCAAACTCTTTGTGCATCGCCTTGGGCAGCTTGAATCCAAAATAAGTATCCATAACGAAAGCGACACCGCCCTTGCCGGACTGGGAATTGATACGCACGATGGGCTCGTACTCCCTTCCGATATCGGCAGGATCGATCGGCAGATAAGGAACCTGCCAGATTTCGCTCTTTCTCTCCTTCATCGCCTGCACGCCCTTATTGATCGCATCCTGATGGGAACCGGAGAATGCGGTAAATACCAGCTTGCCGGCATAAGGATGTCTCGGATGGATCGGGATCTTGCAGCATCTTTCGTAAATATCGATAATCTCGTTGATATGTCCGATTTCCAGCTCAGGATTGATGCCCTGGGAGAACATGTTGTAGGCGATATTTAAAACATCCACGTTACCGGTACGCTCGCCGTTTCCAAACAGAGTTCCCTCGACGCGCTCTGCGCCTGCAAGCAGCGCCAGCTCCGCGCTGGCAACACCGGTTCCTCTGTCGTTGTGAGGATGGATACTTAAAATAATGCTCTCTCTGTTTTCAAAATGACGGTTCATCCACTCGATCTGATCCGCATAAACGTTCGGCGTATTCATCTCTACAGTAGACGGCAAATTGATAATGATTGGATTTTCTTTCGTTGCGCCCCAGGTTTTCTGAACTGCGGTACAGATTTCAAGGGCAAAATCCATCTCTGTTCCGGTAAAGCTTTCCGGGGAATATTCCAGGACGATCTTGCCCGGGAAGTCTGCGGCATATTTTTTTACCAGCTCGGTTCCCTTTACCGCAATGTCCACGATATGCGGACGGTCCATGTGGAACACGACATCTCTCTGCAATGTGGACGTAGAATTATAAATATGTACAATTGCCTGCTTGCAGCCCTGAATCGCTTCAAAAGTACGTGCGATCAGTTCTTCCCGGCACTGTGTCAGCACCTGAACATATACGTCATCCGGAATCATATCATGCTCAATCAGGTGGCGCAGGAAATCGAATTCAATCTGGCTCGCTGCCGGGAAACCAACTTCGATTTCCTTAAAGCCCAGCTTTATCAGATACTGGAACATTTCAATCTTTTCTTCTACTACCATCGGATCTACCAGCGCCTGATTGCCGTCGCGCAGGTCTACGCTGCACCATATGGGTGCTTTCTCAATCTCTTTGCCTGGCCACTCGCGCTCCGGATAGTCAATTACCGGATTACGGCGGTATTTCTGATAATTCACCATTGCTTTTTTTCTCCCTTCGTGTCCTGTCATTCTGACTGTATTTATGAGCAATGTAGCTGTCACTTCGATATAAGATACCGTGTTTGGAGAGCACTAAATGCCCTTTTGACTCTGGTATCAAACAATAGAATGCACGCTCTGCGAGCATTCTATTGTCATGAAAAAGAGGAACCCAGCCTGAAAATCTGCTCCAGGTCTGACTTCCTCTTCTGATCTCTTCACGAAACAGTCCTGTTTCACTCAACAAAACAATCCTGTTCGACAAAGTTCTTCTGCTGCACTTGCAGCTTACTCCCCCAGTCCGCCTTCAATTGCCTCGGTCAGGGCTGTCAGCGCTTCTTCTTCGTCCGGTCCGTCGCATATCAGTTCAATTTCATCGCCACATTTTACACATGCGCCCAGAACACTTAGAACACTCTTCGCGTTCGCCGTGCTGTCCCGAAACGTAAACGTAATCAGCGATTTATATTTGATTGCTTCCTTGCATAGATTTCCAGCCGGTCTTAGGTGAAGTCCTGTCGGGTTTTTGATTACTACCTTCTGGCGTACCATATCTGTTCTCCCCTTTCCGCCCGATGCGGATCTTTACATCATTATCATACCATTATCACACCCATCTGGCAAGCACCAACCCGTTCCAGGAGCCCCATCTGCAGCAGGAATACAAGTTACATCTTTTCTCCTGAATTACAGCATCAGCTGCTGAATCAAATCTGCAATTCTATGCGCTTCCTTATCAATGCGTTCTTTGTCCTTACCCTCGATCATGACACGCACCTTCGGCTCTGTGCCTGAAGGACGAATCAGTACGCGGCCCTCTCCTGCGAACTCTTTTTCCAGCTCTTCGATCGCAGCCGCGATTTCCGGATATTCCATAAAGTGCTCTTTGCGGTGATTCGGAACGGTAACATTAACCAGTGCCTGCGGCAGGACTGTCATAATCTTGGAAAGCTCAGACAGCGGCTTTCCGGTCACTACCATAACCTCTAACAGATGCAGCGCAGACAGCAGACCATCACCGGTCGTATTTTCATCCAGGAAAATAATATGACCGGACTGCTCACCGCCAAGGCTCGCGCCGATTTCCCGCATACGCTCCAGCACATAACGGTCACCGACCTTGGTTTTTTCGATATGGATCTTTTCTTTCTCACCAAACAGAAACAGACCAAGGTTACTCATGACAGTCGCCACGATCGTGTTCTGTTTCAGCTTGCCCATGTTGCGCATATGTGCACCTACAATCGCCATGATCTGATCACCATCCACGACGTTGCCCAGCTCATCCACTGCCAGCAGGCGGTCTGCATCGCCGTCAAACGCCAGACCGATATTTGCCTTTTCGTAAACAACGCGGGCCTGCAGCTCTTCCATATGGGTTGAGCCACAGTTTGCATTGATATTCGTGCCATCCGGCATATTGTGAATCGGAACAACCTGTGCGCCAAGCTGACGCAGAGCTTCTATGGAAGTATAATGAGATGCACCCTCTGCACAGTCCACAACCACCTTCAGGTTCGTCAGATCCACCGGAACTGCCCGAACTGCATGATTGATATATTCCTCTCTTGCGTCCTTGCGGTACTTGATCCGTCCAACGCTGGAGCCTGTCGGAAATTCCACACGATTCATGTTGTTCTTGATCAGGGCTTCGATCTCATCCTCCAGAGCATCCGGCAGCTTGTAGCCATTGCCGTCAAAGAATTTAATGCCATTAAACTCCATCGGGTTGTGGGATGCAGAAATCACAACACCGGCTTCTACCTTATATTTCTTGGTCAGATAAGCGATCGCCGGAGTCGGAATCACGCCCACATAAACCGCATTTGCGCCTACGCTGCAGATTCCTGCCATCAGTGCGTTTGCCAGCATATCGCCAGACATTCTTGTGTCACAGCCAACCATAATTGTAGGTTTGTGCTTGTTTTCACGGGTCAGGACATATGCGCCTGCCTGCCCCAGCTGCATCGCTAAAAGCGGCGTCAGCTCTTCATTTGCAACACCTCTTACACCATCTGTTCCGAACATTCTCGACATGATCTCTTCCTCCTGTTATAAAGCTGCAAAGCCTTCCGGATTTCGGGATTTCGTTTGCAGCCCTGATTCAACCCACAAGTTCTGCATTTCCTGCTCCGGGCGCTGTTTACATTTCCTCCTGCCCGGCTTTTACTGATCTCCCTGTGCATCTGTATTCGAAGCAGCAAGCTGAGTCAGATGCACCTGCACCGTAACTGCATTGACCTGTTCCACAGAAGCGGGAAGCAAAAATTTCACCGTCACTTCCTGTTCCCCTGCCGTCACAGTGCCGTTTTCATCTATCAATGCAGACAAATCCGCGTGAGGCGTGATTGTCCCTGCATCCACATTATTCAAATTGTCCTGCAGACCTCTGACTGTCAGCTGCAGATTCTGTCCGCTGACTGCTTCTGCCAGCCAACCGTCCGGAATGTTCAAAAGCTGGACGCTGTCCGCATCAAAGCTGATCGTCTTGCGTCGGATCTGCTCGATATCCGCGGATACCGTTACTGTTCCGTCAAAATCAGCATCTGCAAGCGATATGTCCGAAGGAAGATATTCCCTGATATCAATCGTATTAGTCACCGGTGCCGTCGCATCCGTCAGATCAAGTTCCTCTGCCGGGATCGTGATCTCCGAGATCTTATCCAGCACAGCCGCCCGCCCTGCAATTTTCACCGTTGCAGGAGACACCGTTACTGTTCCAGTCTGTTCATAACCATCCGCCGGTTCTCCTATAGCAGAAGCACTGATTGTGACCTCCTTTGTCCCCAGAATCGGAACGGTCACCTTTACGCTGTCCACATTTTTGCGGATTTCACTGCTGGTGATTTCGTTGCCATCTACATCCAGCAGGCGGATTGTCGCATCGATTTCCACATTCGCTGTCACATTATCCAGAGAAATATCCACCACTGCGCGGCTTACCGCATTCACCGCTGATTCCGGGCCGCTGATGCTGAGTGTATTGGTTTCCATATCGATCCTGCCGGTCGCATATCCATCCGGAAGTGTCCCGTTTTTGGCAACCTCTATGCTTAACTGTCTTGTCTTTTTATTTTCTACCTGTAACTGTACATACTGTCTGTCTGAAGTGATCTTTTCCACATCCAGGCCGCTGCTTAACGACAGCTCGATCGGTACGCGCCCGTCATCTGTAATTTCAGACAGGTCTGCCTTTGCCGTCACGCTCTGCGCATCGATTGCGCTGATTGCAGACTTCGGCGCGCGCACGGAAACACGGATCGTATCGGAATTGTCCACTATACGGTAGGTTTTTCCCTGTCCAGTCAGCGCCCCTGTATTGGTCAGCTGTACCTGTACATTATTGATATATTTATTTATCACCGGATCATTGATGTCAACTGCCAGCATCCACAGCACAACGGAAATCAACACCGCCATAATCTTCAGACCCAGATTGTGCATGAGCTTACTTTTCATTGTGGAACCACCCCTTCCAGCGTTTGTGCGCTTTCTCATCGGTCGGTTTTTTCTGAATAGATCTCAGCTTTTCTTCCAGTTCCTCCGCCGTCAGTCCTCTGCTTAACGTTCCTTCATAAGCGACGCTGATCTTGCCATTTTCCTCTGACACGATCACTGTCATGGAATCCGTTACCTCGGAAATACCGACTCCTGCACGGTGTCTCGTTCCGAGATCCTTGCTCAAACGCATATTGTCCGACAACGGCAAATAGCAGGTCGCATAGGTCACGCGGTTTCCCTGTACGATCACTGCGCCGTCATGTAACGGCGTATTTTTTTCGAAAATATTGATCAGCAGCTGGCTGGTCACAATACCATCCACTGCAATGCCAGTACGTTCATATTCTGCCAGGGAGTCCAGCTGTCTGACAACGATCAGCGCGCCCGTCTTTGCCCGGGACATTTCCACACAGCCCTTTACGATCTCACGGATCGTCCGGTCGGAAAAGAGTCCCTCCTCCGGCTTGGAGGATTCAAAGGGAATGACGGAACGAATCAGATTTTTCTGTCCGAGCTGTTCCAGCGCCTTGCGCAGCTCCGGCTGCAGCACGACGATCAGCGCAATTGTTGCAAACTGAAACGCCGTCCTCGCAATCCAGAGGATCGTATCCATCTGCAGGATTTCGGCAATCACAAGAAATACCAGAATGACGAACACGCCCTTTAACAGCTGCCATGCCCTGGTATTCCGAATAAAGATCAGTAGATAATAGACCATCAGCGAAATGAGGATAATCTCCACAATATCCATTGGTCCTATAAATTGTATCTGTGTCAGATATCTGTCCGCAAACTCTTTGATCTGTTCCATTGTTCCATCTCACTATTTTCTGGTTTTGCCCTTCCCATGGCTGTGGCGGACATTCTGGTTTGCGCGCTGCGTCGTGATCCGTTTTACCCGCTTCTCCGGCACTGCCACTGCCATTTTGGGAACCGCTTTTACATAGTAATAATACTCATCATCTTCAAACTGCACTTTTTCGGTGCGCGCATAATCCAGATTGAACTGGAAAAACTGCATCACCAGTGCGATCAGCGCACATACAATACTGCCAAGAATCACGCCCGCCAGGGAAAAATTCGCGTCATACATCAGATCCCCGATCAGCAAAATTACGATATCTGCCAGCGTTCCGACCAAAACAGCGATCGCTCTGGAATAGTTAATGCTCATGCGGCGGATCGCATAAACCAAAATCGCTGTGATGGCAAACGCTGTCACTACAATCAGCATTTCTTTATTTTCGATCACGCCGGTTCCCATATCGCTGAATCGCTGCAGCATGGTATCGCTTTCCCCGCCGCCAAACGCCTGCGCATTACCGGTAATATATGCCAGCACATAATATACCACTACGCCGCCTGCAACCGCAGCCGCAGCTCCCGGTGTCCCGAACAGTCCCGCTGCCAGCGGAGCCGCATAAGGGATCTTCCACACAAACAGAAGCGGTGTCAAAAGCAGCAGCAAATGCGCTTTCGGTGCAAACCGCAGATAAATCACCAACACGATAATATAGGCAAGCAGCAGAACCACAACGCATTCCGCAGACAGCGCATAGGTATGCAGCAGCAGAAACATTGCGCTCAAAAATACCATCACGCCCAGCGGGAGGAACGAGCACAGAAGCGCCGCCACCAGCACGATCGCAACGTGGTCGATTTTTTCCATATAGCCCATTCTGCCGTTGATCGTCAGAAACAAAATAAGTCCCAACACAAATTTCAACAGGGGAACGATAAATTCTTCATATTTTGTGTAAAAATTTTTTATGTATTCTCTGATTACAAGCAGCTGTGTCATCTTTTATTTCCTCTCTGCGGTTTCCTCTTCTCCATCCTGATCCAGGCAGTCCAGATACTCCAAAAATAACTGCAGCCTCTTCTTCGCTTTTGCATAACGGATCGTGTATATCACATAGGTAACTGCCACATATAAAACTGCCGCCATCAGATATAACGTCAAAATCTTCTTCGCCGTTCCCACCAGATCCATGGAATAAATATTTCCCATTACCTCTGAAAAATGAAATACAAGATATGCCCCCAGCCCGGCAAGGAACGCTGCCGTTATCACTATCAGTGAAATAATGGTCTGTTTTCCGATATAGTCGCTGCGAAAATATCCCACCACTGCGCGATCCTTCCGTCCACCGTGCTCTTCATACGATGCCATCTTGGTCATTCTGAGAACCTTTTCCTGATTGATCATCTGACCTCCTGTCCGTTTCCGATAGACAACGCCGCAAAATAAATTCTGGAAACGCCCTGCTGCCTGCAGACCGCCGCCATCGCATCTATCGTACTTCCTGTCGTATAGATATCATCAATAATTACAATTGCATTTAATTTTACATCATTTTGCCCTGCTTTAAAAGCCTTTTTCAAATTATTTTGGCGTTCCTGCCCATTTAAAAGCTTCTGCGGAACTGTATTTTTTGTCCGAATCAGCCAGTTGTTCTCCACCCGGAGCCCTAACTGTTTTCCAATTTCCAATGCCAGAAGCTCCGCCTGATTGTAGCCTCTTTTGCGCTTCCGCGCCGGATGCAGCGGAACAGGGACCAATGCGTCTACCTTCCAGGAAAGGATCTGCCGCCCCAAATGCCATGCCATCTCTTTTCCGAAAAAAGCGGCGTATTCCTGCCTGCCCGCATATTTGAACCGGTAAACCGCCTTTTTAACGCTCGCATACCGGTACAGGCTGATCCCTCTGTCATACAGATGTTTTTTATGCAGACAGTCCCTGCAGTATTCCTGATTTTCATCAGAAAGCTCCTTTCCGCACTTCATGCAAAGCGGCTGTCTGACATAAACAAGTTTCGGTGCACAGCTTCTGCACACCAGCGCTCCCGCCGGTTTCACCGGTCTGTCGCATACAGGACATCTTTGTGGAAATAATAGCGTTTTGAAATCGATCAAACTTCCCCTTTCAGCTCTCTGATTCGAACGTCCAGACTGGTGTACCTGCGGTTTTCGCTTTCGTTTGCAATCATCTCCTGCACCACCTTGCGGCTTCCCAGAATCGTCACGCAGCCCCTTGCACGGGTGACACCTGTATACAGAAGGTTTCTGTTAAACAGGAGTCTCGGTCCACCCAAAAGCGGCATAATCACAGCAGGATATTCGCTTCCCTGCGACTTGTGAATTGTAATCGCGTAAGCCAGCTCCACCTCTTCCATCTGCGGATAGGTATAGGTCACGCGGCGTTGCTCGTCGTATTCCACCAGCACCGTCTGTGCATATTCGTCAATTTCCCGGATTATCCCCATATCACCGTTAAAAATTCCAACTCCCTTGTCGATCGGGATGCCGTAACGGCTGACGACCTCCCATTCCAGCTGGTAGTTGTTTTTAATCTGCATCACCTTGTCCCCCTCGCGGAACAGGGTATCGCCCAGCTGTACCTCCTTTTTGCCCTCTGACGGAGGATTTAAACAGCTCTGCAGTACGCCGTTTAACGTCTCCACACCAAGGCTGCCTTTCCGCATCGGCGTCAGCACCTGGATATCGAACGGCGAAGCCTTTACATATTTCGGCAGCATCTCTCCTATCAGCTGCACCATATGCTTGTAGATAACAGGGACACTGTTCCTCTCCAGAAAAAAGAAATCCCTGCTTTTATTTGTCAGCGCAATCTGTTCTCCTTTGTTAATCCGATGCGCATTGACAACAATATCGCTCTCCTGAGCCTGCCGGAAAATTTTCTGCAGGCAGACGACAGGAAACACCTCGCTGGCAATCAGATCTGCCAGCACCTGTCCGGGACCCACGCTCGGCAGCTGATTCACGTCCCCGACTAAAATCAACCTCGTCCCCGGGCTGACCGCCTTCAACAGCGACTGAAACAGGTGGATATCAACCATCGACATCTCATCGACGATAATCACGTCCGCCTCCAGCGGATTGTCCTCATTCCGTTCAAAGCTCGCCTTTTTGCCGCTTTCCGGCATCGCCCCGGACAGCTCAAGCATCCGGTGGATCGTCCGCGCTTCGTAGCCAGTCGCCTCCGTCATCCTCTTCGCCGCTCTTCCGGTCGGCGCCGCGAGGTAAAGATCCAGCCCTTCTCCTTCAAAATACCGGATAATTGTGTTGATCGTCGTCGTCTTACCAGTGCCCGGTCCGCCGGTCAAAATCAGAATGCTGTTGCGGACGCTCTCCAGAACTGCCTTCCGCTGCAGCTCGTCCAGCATCAGTCCCTCCTGCTGTTGAATCTGATCCACCCTTTTTAAAATTGCCTCCTCCTGCGCCGGGAGCAGCTCGCCCTCCGGCAGCATCGTCTGATTCAATTCCACCAGCATCCGCGCGCAGGCAAGCTCTGCGTAATAATACGAAAACGCATAACAGATCGTATCCTCGCCGTTTTTCTTGATGACCATTTTTTTATCCATCGAAAGGTTCGGCAGCTGATCTGCAATTGCCTCCTGCGGAAGGTCGAGAAGCGCTGCCGCGCGCCGGATCAAAACGCTGCCCGGCAGATACATGTGCCCTTCTCCGGACGCCTGCAATAATGTATACAAAATTCCGCTCCGAATCCGAAAATCCGAATCCGTGTGGATGCCGATTCTTGCGGCGAGTTCATCCGCCTTGCGGAAGCCGATTCCGTCAATATCATCCGCAAGCTGGTACGGGTTTTCTTCCAAAACCCGATAGAGCCTGCTGCCGTAGGTTTCATAAATCCGCACCGCCAGCGTGTTGGAAATCCCGTATTTCTGCAGATAGACCATTGCTTCCCGCATTTCGTGCTTTTCTTCCATCTGGGATGCAATATCCATCGCCTTGCGCTCGCTGATCCCCTTGATCTCCGCCAGGCGCTCCGGCTCTTCTTCGATAATCCGAAACGTATCCGCCCCGAATCGTTTCACAATCCGCGCCGCCAGCGAAGCGCCGACTCCTTTGATCGCCCCGGAGCCGAGATATCTCTCCATCCCCGCCGCATCCTCTGGCGACGAGAATTTGAACGAAGAAACTTTAAACTGACTCCCATACACCGCGTGCTCGGTAAAATCTCCCTCCAGCTCCAGAATTTCTCCCTCTTCCAGAGACTGAAATGTGCCAACGCAGGTGATCTCGTCGCCTGTATTCAATTCAAAAACGGTATAGCCGTTCCCGTTGTTACGATAAATAATGTGTGTTACAAATCCTTTCAGCTGTGCCACTGTTTTCTCCGCTGCTGTTATAATATAGGCTGCACCGCGCCGCCAACCACACCAACAGGCATTTTGAACACAAAAGGTCGCCCATGAAATAGGCGACCTTGTTATGATTCTGACAATGTTCCTGTTTTCGATGCGCTTTGCATCTACGTTCTGGTTCCAATGGAATTACTCTCTGTATCCGCCCAGAAATTCTACATATTTGCCGGTTCCGATGGCTACTGCGGTCATCGGATCTTCTGCCGTCATCGTATTGATGCCTGTGTGCTCCGCAATCAGCTCTTCCAGACCGCGCAGCAGGCTTCCGCCGCCGGTCAGGACGATACCTCTGTCCGCGATATCCGCAGCCAGTTCCGGGGGAGTCTTCTCCAATACGCCGTGAATTGCTTCTACAATCTGCATTGTAGACTCTTTGAGTGCCTCTTCTGTTTCTTCCGAAGAAACCTTGATGGTCTTGGGCAGACCTGTTACCAGGTTACGTCCTCTGACTTCCATGTAGTCCGGCTCCGGTCTCTTATAAGCGGAACCGATTTTGATCTTGATATCCTCTGCGGTACGTTCACCGATCAGAAGGTTATGCTTCTTTCTCATGTAGCGGACAATCGCTTCGTCAAAATCATCGCCTGCGATCTTGATGGATGCGCTCACCACGGTTCCTCCCAGCGAAATTACCGCAATATCGGACGTACCGCCGCCGATATCCACGATCATGTTGCCGCAGGGTCTGGAAATATCGATACCAGCTCCGATTGCAGCCGCAATCGGCTCTTCAATAATAGAGACCTCTCTTGCGCCTGCCTGATAGGTTGCATCCTCAACAGCTTTCTTCTCTACCTCAGTTACGCCGCTGGGTACGCAGACTGCGATTCTGGGGCGGCGGAAGGTTTTTCTGCCGAGTGCTTTCTGGATGAAGTATTTCATCATCTTCTCTGTTACGGTATAGTCAGAAATAACGCCCTGACGAAGCGGACGGACTGCTACGATATTGCCGGGCGTACGTCCCAGCATCAGGCGCGCGTCCTCTCCAATTGCCTTGATCTTGTTGGTATCACGGTCAAATGCTACAACGGAAGGCTCCTTTAATACGACACCCTTCCCTCTGATATAAACCAAAATGCTGGCTGTTCCCAAATCAATCCCGATATCTGTATACTGCATGCTATAATCTCCTTCCGTTCTGCTGCGAACGTACTGTACGTTCCAATCATTCCCTGTTCTGCTCTATGTTAATCAGGGCAAACTTCACCCTTTTTGGAATAGTCCGCGTCCATTATAGCGTAAAACCCCGGTATTGAAAAGGGGATTCAGAAAAATTTAACTTTTCAGCATCTTCTTTACATAATATCCTGTATACGATGCAGGATTCTTCGCAACCTCCTCCGGCGTTCCCTTTGCGATGACCGTTCCGCCGCGCATGCCGCCCTCTGGTCCGATATCGATCAGATAGTCCGCCGTCTTGATGACATCCAGATTGTGCTCGATTACCACAACGGTATTTCCACCCTCTGCAAGCCGATGCAGAATCTCGATCAGCTTCTGCACGTCTGCAAAATGCAGTCCGGTCGTGGGTTCGTCCAGAATATAGATCGTCCTTCCGGTGCTCCGTCTGGACAGCTCCGCTGCCAGCTTGATCCGCTGCGCTTCGCCGCCGGACAGCTCCGTAGAAGGCTGTCCCAGCTTGACATAAGAAAGCCCTACATCATATAGTGTCTGAATCTTTCTCTGGATGGACGGCACATTTTCAAAAAAGGTCAGCGCCTCCTCCACTGTCATATCCAACACATCGTAAATGCTCTTGCCCTTGTATTTGACGTCCAGTGTCTCTCGGTTATAGCGCTTGCCTCCGCAAACCTCACACGGCACATAGACATCCGGCAAAAAGTGCATTTCAATCTTGATAATGCCGTCGCCGCCACAGGCTTCACAGCGTCCGCCCTTAACGTTGAAGCTGAATCTTCCCTTTTTATAACCTTTCGCTTTTGCATCCGAAGTCGATGCGAACAAATCGCGGATCATATCAAATACGCCTGTATAGGTCGCCGGATTGGAACGGGGTGTCCGCCCAATCGGAGACTGGTCGATCGCAATGACCTTATCCAGCTGCTCGATGCCGTCGATGCCCGCATGTTTTCCCGGAATACATCTCGCACGATTTAAATCTCTTGCCAGGTGTTTATAGAGAATTTCGTTGACCAGCGACGATTTGCCGGAGCCGGAAACGCCCGTCACGCAGGTAAACACGCCCAACGGAAATTTCACATCGATCTTCTTTAAATTATTTTCTTCCGCGCTGCGCACAGTCAGCCAGCCTGTGGGCTTTCGTCTCGTCTCAGGAACCGGGATCTTCTTCGCACCGCTCAAATACTGACCGGTAATAGACTCCGGCGTATTCATGATCTCTTCCACGGTTCCGCTCGCAACAATCTGACCGCCATGGGAGCCTGCTCCAGGTCCGACGTCCACAATATAATCTGCTGCACGCATCGTATCCTCATCATGCTCCACGACGATCAACGTATTGCCAAGATCCCGGAGATTCTTCAACGTTGCGAGCAGCTTGTCGTTGTCCCGCTGATGTAGACCGATACTTGGCTCGTCCAGAATATAGCAGACTCCGACCAGTCCGGAGCCAATCTGTGTTGCAAGACGAATTCTCTGCGCCTCGCCGCCGGAAAGTGTTCCCGTCGCTCTGGAAAGGGAGAGATAATCCAGTCCGACGTCGATCAGGAAGCCAACTCTTGCCCGGATTTCCTTTAAAATCTGGCTGCCTATCAGCTCCTGCTGTGCCGTCAGCTTCATATTCTGCAGAAACTGCGACAGCTCTCCGATAAACATTGACGTAATTTCGTATATATTTTTCCCACACATGGTTACTGCCAGCGCTTCTTTTTTCAGACGCTGTCCCTTACACAGTCGACACGGTGTAATCCGCATAAATGTCTCGTATTCCTGCTTGGTGGCGTCCGATCCTGTCTCCCGGTATCTGCGCTCCACATTCCGAATCAAGCCCTCGAACGCGATCGGATACTGTCCCTTGCCGCGCTGTCCTTCATAGTAGACCAGAACCTCTTTTCCACCGGTTCCATGCAGCAGAATATCCTGAATTTTCTGTGGATATTCCCCAAACGGTGTATCCAGATCGAAGTGATATTCTTTTGCCAGTGCCTGCAGGATCGCATTTGCAAAAGATCCCGGCCGCTGACAGCTCTGCCACCCCAGCACGGTAATCGCGCCCTGGTTGATGCTCAGCGTGCGGTCCGGAATCATCAGGTCGGAATCAAACTCCATCTTATATCCAAGTCCGTAACACTCCGGGCATGCCCCGAACGGGTTGTTGAATGAAAAGCTTCTGGGCTCGATTTCATCAATGCTGACGCCGCAGTCCGGGCACGAAAAGCTCTGGGAAAATGTCAGCATTTCCTCATCGCTTCCCACACGGTCTACAAACAGAAGTCCCTCCGACAGGTTCAGGACATTTTCGATCGAATCCGTCAGTCTGCGTTCGATTCCCGGCTTCACAATCAGACGGTCAACAACGATTTCGATATTATGCTTGATATTTTTATCTAACTGAATATTCTCCGCCAGCTCATACAGATTGCCATCAATACGGACTCTCACATAGCCGCTTCTCGCCGCGCGTTCCAGCACCTTCTCATGTCGTCCCTTTCGTCCGCGCACAACGGGTGCAAGCAGCTGCAGCCGCGTTCCTTCCGGCAGTGCCATGATCTGATCCACCATCTGATCGACGCTCTGTTTTTTGATCTCCTTGCCGCAGTTCGGGCAATGCGGAATACCGATTCTCGCATACAGCAGACGGAAATAGTCATAAATCTCTGTTACTGTTCCGACAGTAGAACGAGGGTTACGGTTCGTCGATTTCTGATCGATCGAAATCGCCGGAGAAAGTCCTTCGATCTTTTCCACATTCGGCTTCTCCATCTGTCCCAAAAACTGACGCGCATAGGACGATAGCGATTCCATATACCGCCGCTGTCCTTCCGCATAGATCGTATCAAACGCCAGCGACGATTTACCGGAGCCGGACAGTCCGGTAAAGACAACCAGCGCATCCCTCGGAATATCCACATCCACATTTTTCAGATTGTGCTCGTTCGCACCCCGGATTCTGATACAGTTCTTCTTTGAAAGTATTTTCTTTGCTTCTTCCATTTCTTCCTCACTCTATAGAAATAACATTCAAACGCATTCTTATTCAGGCGCTCAGTCCATATCCGCCAGCAGCTTTTTCAGATCTACCATCTGGTCGCGCAGCTCTGCCGCCGCTTCGAAATTCAGCTCTGCTGCCGCCTTCTTCATCTTCTTCTGCACGTCCGCAATCAGCTTTTCCAGCTCTGGACGGCTCATGGATTCCGGATCTTTTTCGAAAGCAGTCTCTGCAGGCTTGATCTCCTTCGTGATGCTGATCAGATCGCGGACGGCTTTCTTAATTGTCTGCGGTGTAATTCCGTGTGCTTCGTTATAAGCCTGCTGCAGCGCACGTCGGCGCTCCGTCTCGTCGATCGCCCTCCTCATGGAATCGGTGATCGTATCCGCATACATGATAACGTGTCCCTCCGCGTTACGCGCAGCACGTCCGACCGTCTGAATCAGTGACGTCTCCGAACGCAGAAATCCTTCCTTATCCGCATCGAGAATTGCTACCAGCGTAATCTCCGGAATATCCAAACCCTCTCTCAGCAGGTTAATGCCCACCAGCACATCGAATACATCCAGACGCATATCCCGGATAATCTCGGAACGCTCCAGCGTATCCACATCGGAGTGCAGATAACGAACACGAATTCCCACTTCCCTCATATAATCCGTTAAATCTTCCGCCATGCGCTTCGTCAACGTCGTAATCAGAACTTTATTGTGATGTGCGGTCTCTTTCCGAACCTCCGCAATCAAATCGTCGATCTGTCCCTCTACCGGACGAACGTCGATTTTCGGATCAAGCAGTCCGGTCGGACGGATAATCTGCTCCGTCCGAAGCAGCTCATGCTCTTCTTCATAAGGTCCCGGCGTCGCAGAAACGAACATCATCTGATCGATCCGCTGTTCAAATTCTTCAAAATTCAGCGGTCGGTTATCCAGCGCAGACGGCAAACGGAAGCCATAATCTACAAGTGTCTGCTTCCGGGAACGGTCACCCGCATACATACCGCGAATCTGCGGGATTGTCATATGCGACTCATCAATAATAATCAAATAGTCATCTTTAAAAAAGTCCAGCAGCGTAAACGGCGGCGCGCCTTCCGGCATTCCGTTTAAATGCCTGGAATAGTTCTCAATACCCGAACAAAATCCGGTTTCCCGCAGCATTTCGATATCGAAATTCGTCCGTTCTGAAATACGCTGCGCCTCCAGGAGCTTATCTTCTCCTTTGAAAAAGCGGATTCTTCCCTCCAGCTCCTTTTCGATTTCATCGCAGGCCTTATTAATCTGCTCCTGCGGCACAACATAATGGGACGCCGGAAAAATAATGACATGCTCCAGCGTGTTCTGCACCTGCCCATTTAACGGATCAACCTCCGTAATCCGATCGATTTCATCTCCGAAAAATTCTACCCGGATCAGAAATTCGCTTCCCTGCGCCGGATTGATCTCAATCACATCTCCACGCACACGAAAGCAACCGCGGTTTAAGTCCATATCATTGCGGTCATACTGGATCGCCACGAGCGCCCGCAGCACATCGTCTCGATCCTTCTGCATTCCCGGGCGCAAGGACACACTCATCCCCGAAAACTCATCCGGGGAACCCAGACCGAAAATACAGGAAACGCGGGCGACCACAACAACATCCCGCCGTTCCGAAAGGGACGCCGTAGCGGACAACCTCAGCTTATCGATTTCATCGTTGATCGCGGAATCTTTCGCAATATAAGTGTCCGTGGACGGGACATACGCCTCCGGCTGATAATAATCATAATAAGATACAAAATATTCTACCGCATTTTCCGGAAAAAATTCTTTAAATTCCCCGTATAGCTGTCCCGCCAGCGTCTTATTGTGCGCGATAACAAGCGTCGGTTTATTCAGCGCCGCAATCACATTCGCCATCGTAAACGTCTTGCCGGAGCCGGTAACGCCAAGCAGGGTTTCAAACTGATTGCCTTCCTGAAAGCCCTTCACCAGCTCTGCAATCGCCTGCGGCTGGTCGCCGGTGGGCTGATATTCACTGTGTAGTTTGAAAATCTGCTGTTTTTCCTCTGCCATTCTTTCCTCCGCTCATTTCCTGTCACTTACCTTGCATTCTGCGCCCGTTATTCGTCAAACTGCAGGAACAGTCCGCTGTTTATCCCAGTATACCACATTCTTTAAAAAAAGTATAGAAACAAAAGAACATTTGTTCTGTTTTATTCTATTTTTGTCGATTCGAATTTTCCGGAAACCAGCCCTTTTTCACCCGTTCCTCCTGCTCATACAGCTCCTGAATGCTCCACAGAAACGTGCAGCCTAAAACACCCAGAAATACCGACGGCATTTCCCGTCCGGAGCATACAGAAAGTCCGAGGCAGATCACCCCTGCCGCAAGGAAAACCGGCCAGCACCGTTTCGTAAAATAGTATTCTGCCCAGATCACAATCGGATGAAAAATTCCGATGACCAGAAAACTGATTCCTGCTGTCAGGATACCCGAAAAGTTCATAGCTTCTTCCTCCCGCGCACAGCCTTTTTCCGACAATAGAATGCACGTTCTCAGAGCATTCTATTGTCTTGAATGAAATTACAGATTTGTAAATGGCATGCGTCAACTGTAGCATTTCTTTTACTATATGCATCCATCTTCATTCCCGCGCTATATCCCGTTTTTCTTTTATCAAAAATTTATGGCAGAAATTTTTGATCC
>ULVX01059764.1_pt1 | contig 21163 bp, 19 predicted proteins | sample 1959811 | NCBI WGS metagenome assembly ULVX01 (sample SAMEA4835797, study PRJEB28245) | human gut metagenome | biome: gut microbiome; material: fecal sample | place: Denmark | collected 2008
AATCGCAGATTTATCAGGAGAGAGACTAAAGAACAGCTCATGAAAGCGGCGCACATGTTCACGGGCCTCGGCGGGGCGGTTCTGCTCCATGTCCTGCGACAAGGCAAGCATCAGAGACTTGCCATTGTCAAGGACATAGATTTTCTCACGCTGCTTCTCTGCGAAATTGAAAACCATAACAAGAGCCACAGAGACCACTACCGCGCACATTGCCACGAAGACAACCCCGAACAGACGGATCTGACGAAAAGATGTCTCGATATTCTTTAATGATTTAAACTCCATTGTTCTATTTAATTAGTTTTCCGGCACGCCCGGCCAAATTCCCGGCGACTCCACCTGCGACGCTGCCGACCATTGAGCCGCCTTGCATCGCGGTACTATTGATTGCCCGGTTGTAATTTCCGGCTCCACCTGCCTGTATAATCCATCCTGCCACAGTCGGAATGGTGAAGTAACCGATTATGCCGATGATCATAAAGATTGTGTAAGCTGTATTGCTGCCGTCGAGGTCAACATTGGGATTATTCGTAAGTTCCGATATGTCGTTCTGAAGCATAAGCACCTGAATTTTCGCCAATATCGTCGAAAACAGGTCTGCCACAGGCAACCACAGGTAGGTCTGGATATATCGCTGAATCCACATCGTCAGAGTTGACTGAAAGCCGTCCCACACCGACAAGGCAAAGGCAATCGGACCGAGTATTGATAGCACCACAAGAAAGAATGTTCGTATTGTATCTATTGTAAGCGATGCAGCCTGAAAAAGCATTTCCAGCAATTCCCTGAAAAAATTCTGTATTGCCTTCTTTACCTTATACATTCCACGCTCGATATACATTCCGGCGGCAGTTCCGACCTCAGTCACTCCCAGTTCATCAATCTGACGGTCAAACTCAGCGTCATCAACCAGATAGGCCGTTGAGGGATCTCTCATCATAGCCTCATACTCCAATCGGTCTTTTTCTTCACGATATTTCTGCATGTCGAGAGTCTGCCCTTCGAGCATCGAAGCCGTGCCTTGAACCACGGGAGACATTACCGAATTGATTGTGCCAAGCACGAGAGTCGGAAAGAACATAATACAGAGACCTATGACAAACGGACGGAATAAGGGGAACACATCTACCGGTTCAGCCGCAGCGAGCGACCTCCAGATTCTATATGCAACGTAGAATAATGCACCCAGTCCGGCAATAGCCTGTGCAACACCTGCCATTTCACTGCACAAGGGCATCATTTCATCATATAGCGACCGGAGGATGGTATGAAGATTTGAAAAATCTATAGTACAAAGCATAGGCTACCAATATTTTTCAGAACCATCACCGTACAGGCTGACAACACGCAGTGTATCCGCTTTCTTTTTAGCCCTTAGATATGATACGCTGATATTCTTATTGGTATAGTAGGCTGTAAGATTTTTCAGGCGTTTCATTTCCTTGTAACAATCATCGACAACATCCATTCTGTCTTTGTCGGTCATGCTTAATGTAGTGATATTGACCACCTGCTTCAAGTCGCCGAGAACTCCGTTGGCTTCTTCAAGGATCCGGGTGTAGCCGGATGCAATTGCTGATAGTTCGGAGCTTGTAAAATTGGGATCTGTCAGCATCTTTTTGAAGTTGTTGACATAGTAGCCGGAGATGTCGCCGAGCATCAGGACAGTCTGCTGCACCTTGCGGGCGTCGCGGACGAGATTGTTGACCGCTTGGAGGGCGTCGTAATATTTCTTAGCTTGTTGGTAAATCTTTACCGTTTCCTGAAAATTACGCACCATATTAGTCGCCGTTGTTGATTCCTGAACGAGTGATTTTGATGAGTTTACGATACTCTGGGCAATGTTGGACGGGTCAATGACCGTCCACTGGGCATTTGCCCTGCCTGCGCCGAAGAACAGGCAAAGCAGGATGAGAGGTAATAGAATCTTAATTTTCTGCATGATAATTTCAGTTGATTTTTGAAGCCATGCCACCTATAATTTTTATACCTGCATAAAGCAGTATTACAGGTAACAGCAGTAATGTCACAAATCCGATAATCAGACTAAGGATGATTATAAATATGATTCGGAATACATTCATTTTAGAATATTGTCGTTGATTTCATCCGGACTTGCCGGTTCATTGGAGGCTATATCCAATGCTGAAGGTCGGAGTATTTCACCAATTCGTTCGTCAAGTTCTTTTTTAATCCGGCTAACAACTTCTTCATCCGGCAGCTCACACCGTTTAAATATAGCCCGCAGTTCAGACAAATATATTTCATCAGCACTGTCCGATACAGCAAGAGAAAAATACTGTCTACCTTCGGCGTAATATACATTATCATCACAAAGCCACCCCTGTGGGTATCTCAGGATGAAAGTCTCTTTTGTCAGTGTTTCATCTCTAATGCAGTGTTCAAATTCCATAATGAAGTATCCTTCACGTTTGGAAATCATCACAATGTCTCCCCGATCACTCATCCATCTGCCTACTATTTTCGGACGCAAGTCAATAGGGATTGGAGACTTGAAGTAATCGACAAATCTGTTTATCGCAGCTTTGCCGATATGCTCTCCAATTTTCTCATAAAACTTGTCACGAGCCTCACGAATGCAGGTCCGCAGGTAGCTTGAATGCTTGCGAGTGAAGCCAATAAAAAATTCAGAGACCCTAACAGCTATCATAATGCAAATCATGCCGACGGCAAGACCAATCGCAATAGCTGAGATATAACTTATGGCCATCCATATTGGCTCGAATGTTGAGAGAAATACAAATATTCGTTCAATCATTATTCTTCGTTCACAATTCTTTTAATGGCGGCTTCTGTGTCGCCTCCAAGTTTTCGTGTCATGTTAAGCACTTTGATTTTTTCAGTTTCTTCTGTGGTATAGCAGAAGTATTCCTCCCTGCTGACCTCCGTGGCATAGACCGCTGACTGTGTGCCACCGAGACCAATCCATACCTCTTTATACAGGCGGTTGGGATTATTAGCCATGTTAATACTGAGTATCTGGCTTTTCTCCTTGTCGGTCAGACCGAGCAGCTCCTGAATTTGATCAAAGCGGTTCATATACTTGCGCTGATCCAAAAGAATCTTGCAGTCGGAGTTGTTGATGATTGTCTCCTTGACAATCGGTGACGATATGATGTCGTCAACCTCCTGCGTAACCACCACAGCCTCACCGAAATACTTCCTGACCGTCTTAAACAGATACTTCATGTATTCTGCCATGTTCGCGGTCGAAAGAGCCTTCCAAGCCTCTTCCACTATTATCATCTTGCGGACACCTTTGAGACGTCGCATCTTGTTGATGAAAGCCTCCATGATGATGATTGTCACTATCGGGAAAAGCTCTTTATTCTCTTTAATGGAATCCACTTCAAACACCACAAACCTCTTGTTCAACAGGTCGATATTCTCTTTGGAATTGAGAAGAAAGTCGAAACGTCCTCCGCAGTAATACTGTCTCAGAGTTGTCAGGAAGTTGTCGATGTCGAAATCCTGTTTGTAGATGGGGATAGGACGCTGTGCCATTTCCTGACGGTATTCGTCGCGCATAAACTCGTAAAATGAGTTGAAGCATGGATCTATGTCTTTATCCTTGTTCATCTTGTCAAGGAACATTGATAATGCCGAACCCAATTCGCCGCTTTCGGTCTTTGTCACCCTGTCGTCCTCTGACTTCCAGAGTGTCAGGAGCAGCGTCTTGATCGAATCTTTCTTCTCCACATCGAATACTCCGTCGTCGGTATAGAAAGGATTGAACGAAATCGGACTATCCTCGGTGTAGGTGTAGTAGACACCATCCTCGCCGTGGGTACGGTTGTGGATAAGGTTGCATAGACCTTCGTAGGAGTTGCCGGTGTCAATTAACAGAATATGTGTGTTCTGTTCATAATACTGTCTGACAAGGTGGTTGGTGAAGAATGACTTGCCGCTACCTGACGGCCCGAGAATGAACTTATTGCGGTTGGTAGTGATACCTCTTTTCATCGGCTCGTCGCTAATATCCAAGTGGATAGGCTTACCTGTAAGGCGATCAACCAACTTGATACCAAAGGGCGACAGGCTACTGCGGTAGTTGGTCTCGGCTGTAAAGAAGCAAACCGCCGGCTCTATAAACGTGTAAAACGATTCCTCAGCGGGGAAGTCAGCCTCATTGCCGGGCATTGCCGTCCAGAACAGTGTCGGGCAATCAATGGTATTGTGCCGGGGCATACAACCCATTGTCGCCAGCTGGCTACCCACATCATTCTTGATACGTCGCAAATCTTCATCATTATCGCTCCACGCCATAATGTTGCAATGACAGCGCACAGAAACAAGTCCCTTGCTATGAGCCTCATTGAGATATAAGTCTATCCATTCCTTGTTGATAGCATTACTTCTACTGTATTTTGACAGAGAGTTCATATTGCGGGCTGTCTTCTCAAACCGTTCAAGATTCTCATCGGAGTTGTCGATAAACACGTATTGGTTATAGATGTGGTTGCACGAAAGCAACAGACCTACAGGCGAAGCAAATGACAAGCGGCAGTCTGAACGGTCTGTCGATAGACGTTCATATCTCAAGTCGGTGTCAATGTTTCCCGGAACTACCTCCGTATCGGAAAGTGTATGGAGGCACAACCGATTGTCTCCGATTCGCATTTCCTTTGATGAAAGATCTATGTCCTCCAGACAAGCCACACTATCGTCAATACTCAGCGAAAAATATTTCTCAATAAGCCCTGCTTTATCAGCGGTACCTACGATTTCATCATCTTGCATACGCTTCAGGTGAATATAGCCGGTATCATTGAGTATGCGCTCAAACTGGTCGACTGACTCCATGAACCTCACAATCATTTCGTGATTTAATTCTTTCGGTAGAATTTTTCCACGACAAAGAGTTGAAAAGTTACTTTGTTGGCGCATCCGTTCCTTAGTCGTTTTGGTAAGAAACAAGTAACACTTGTGGGCGAGGTAGGGACGCTCGTTGAAATGACGCTCAAACGAGCGGTCCAGAAATGACAGATTTTCCTTTTGCAGTTCCGGTCGGTATTTCTCACTGACAAACCAGTCCTGTTTGTGTACTACCGAATAATGAGGCAGCACTTTAATGGCTTTGCACCATGCCGAGTGCATGGCTTCATACTCTTGGGATGTCAGTGTAAACAGTTCCGGCAAGGCAACCTCGAAAGCAACAGTTATATCAGCGTCTTTCGAGATAATGCAACCGTGTTCCACGGCCAGAAGCGGCAGCTTTGTTTCGAGTGTGACTGCTTTTAATGTCTGTCTCATTTAGTAATTCCTTTTAAGATAACTGCAATCCGTCGGCGGTTGATGATATACCGGGGGCGATATTTTGACGCCCCCAGTTTCATCAGACCATATCTTCCATACTTTGCGTTCAGGTGAAATGTCAACCACACCAATATCGAGGCTGCGCTTAGTCCAAAAGCCAGACAGAACCATTGCGGGACTCCGCATGTGTAGAGTATCACAAATATCACAAAGTCAAGAATCAGCCCACCGGCGAATATAAACAGATACTGAGCCTTTAAACCTTTGTATTCCACCGAGCGTCCGATACCTTTGTTGATATGGTATTGCGACATCAGAGGAAGAATGATTTCAGAATTGTGGCTGCAACTATCAGAAAGATGCAGGCTCCGAACCACGAGGCCGCTGTCTTGCTGGTATCAGGATCTCCGGAAGAGAACTTTCCATAGACCTTGACACCACCGATAAGACCCACCACAGCACCGATAGCGTAAATGAGTTTCACTCCCGGCTCGAAATAGGAGGTGACCATTGTAGTGGCTTCGTTAATTCCGCTGAGTCCATTGCCGGCCGCATTTGCCACACTTGCGACAAACAATGTAAGCAGCACGGCTGCCATTGGACGGCGCATCTCGGATGAGCACATCCGGTTGCTTATGCGCCAATAAAGATTCTTGAAAAATTTAGTCATTTATAACCATTCAATTTTCAAGTAAGGATATTGACTTTGATTTCATCAATATCACGGGTGTCAACCGTTCGGCTAAACACCGTTTTTTTAGTTTTGAGGTTTTCCGAAGTCGATGAACTGTCTTCATCTCCGAAAAGAATTGTCAGTATTCTTGTTCTGACTGCGGGGTTGAGCGAGATTCTTTCTTCGATCTGAGTGCCTTGCAGACCCGCGAGTGTCGTCTTTGCCGCCGCTGCTTCCTCTTCGGTATGCGGCTCATCTTTCGCGCAGCGTACAGCCGATTCAATCGCCTTGAAATCATCTCCATTCTCCATTGGAGCGGCAACTTCGGGATCTTCTCCTTCAGCTTCGGAAATTGTTTTGTGAGTGAATGTTTCATCCAGTTTGTTGAGTGGAACTTGGACAGGATCATTGTTCGGTTCTATTTCGACATCTTCATGTCGCGTTTTCTCCATAATTACGCGTTCCACCTCTTCTTTGACTTTTGAGGAAACCTGAGAATCCACTTCTTCCTTGACTCTCTTCTCAATGATGGAGTTTATAAAATCATCATCAAGTCTGCTCTCGCCAATAATCGAAGGGTGATATGTTTCCTTTGCTTGCGCACAGTCAGGTTCAGGTTGTCCATTTTTTTGTGGATGACCGGTAGATATAGAGTCCGGCTTCCTCAAATGTCGTCTGATAAGCCAGAGATTGCTGGCGAGCAAGGCAATAATACATAGAAGCTCCATCAGAAAAGAGGTTGCGTATTGAGCAGATACACTGCATTGATTGATTCCATGTTGCGTTTCACATGGTCTCTAACGATTTCGGTTACATAGGCACCAACCGAAGTCTTGTTTTTGCCTACAGCGGCAACTAAGCGGGTAACCAACTGATACATATCATCGGCGATAATGACACGTCCGTAACTTGGAACAAAGCGTTCCGACAGATACTGCTGCTGGTATTTCTTCGCGGTGGCCAAAACCGGGGCCTGCTCGTCAAGCGACTTTGACAGCCCGGTAGTAACGGCACCTGAAAGTTGCTCCAGAAACGGAGCGGGATTGGTCGTCTTCATTTAGTCTTTGATTATTTTCTTGATTTCTTCATCGTGCAATCTGAAATGTTCTTCAAGCACGTTGTTTATGAATGATGAAAGCGTTGTCCGGTGTGAACGACTCGCTATTATCAGATTATGAATCAATGCTGTAAAATCAGGATGTATTTTTACTGAAGACCACACTCCGGCCGGAAATCTATATTTCAGGTTCTCTATGAAAGTCGTCTTGTAGTCACTCGGAGAAGCCGAATCGCTCTGACCCTTTTTTACAGTATTCACAGACTCTATTGCCGGTTGTTCATCATTCTGTTCGTTATTATTTGTTCTCTCTTTATTCTTGCCCGGAATACGGGAGGAGACCGCGCCATCGGACGCACGGAACTGGTCAACAAAACCTTCGGCATCAAAATCATTGTCAAATCTCTTTGCCATAAGCTCATAGCTTGATTATGCCCAGCAATTCATCAAGTAGTTCAGGAAATCCGCTGCCGCGCAGAAGTTTCTTGTCGGGAGGAAGCAGAGTACAGCGGAATACCGCCCGGTCGCCATCTTCACCGACTTCGCGTGAGTATCTCTTTCTGTCGGGCAGACGAGTCTTTAGCGTTGTCAGCAATTGTTCTTCAAACACAATCTCATATTTGTCATAGAGGTCGGTCTTCTCTCTGGCATCGACTTTGTTCCAGAGCATGTGCATTTCCCGAATTGAAGAATCCGGCAATGTCAGGATTTCGTCACGCACCTTTATAGCAAAAGCGAGAGAGGATTCCAGCACGATTTTGTCGGCTGTCACCGGGATAAAGATGTAGTCCATCAGCGATACAGTCTTGGCAACACCGGGATTGTTGATGGTACCGGACATGTCGAATAGAACTATATCATAGAGCTCACCTTTGTCATAGAGTGCTTTCACTTTTCCCATTGCCTCTTCCGGACGGCACATAAGAATGGGATAAGGGTCGAGGTCAAGATTATTGAGCTGCTCTTTTACAGTCGTGGCGAATGATTTGTTGATTCGTGTAATCTGTAAATCGCGGTCACGTAATTCCTTGACACTGTACTGGGGATAATCACAGTCCACCACCAGTACTTTCATCTTCTTGACGTAATAGAGATAACTTGCCGTCAAGACAGTCAGAGTGGTCTTGCCTGCACCTCCCTTCTGGGTGGCAAAGGCAACAAATGAGGGGTCTTTCATCTTGTTGTTGGGATATAAGTTTGTGTTGCGGATATAGTCTGCGACTTAGGATTGTTCTGACCGGCTTTATTACCCTCCAATCCTCAGCAGACTATTTACCATGATCATGCGGACGCATGTATTCAAATACACGAATACACGTGTATTCATTTGAATGAATAAACTGATTGACATTTAGTCATAAACAAATCAGTGCTTTCATATATTATTCCATATCGTAATGCTTCAATTCCTTTAGACATTAACTTGAATGAGCGGACGTTTGGATTTATATATTCAAGTATGAGCTTGTCAATAAATAAATTTTCAAATCAATATTCGTGGGTGTAAACGAAAGCAACAATATTCATATGGTCATCAATTCCTATGGACATTAACTTGAACGTGACGGTGAACATATGTCGTGACGTTTACGGTGCAAAGTTAATATGTAATTGAACATCAGTGCAAATAACTACGGCATCCGGGCATCGGGTGCCTAAATTTTCCGTCAAATGCCGCTCCCTTATTGATATGGCATTTTATATGTCTTACCAACAATCATCACCTGACCTTACGCCAAAAGAAGCACGTAATACGGTAAATTTTGTCATGTCAGGATTTTTTTGTAACTTTAATATAGCAATCGCAGACACCCAAGACAGGGTGTATAAACTGAAGCCATAGGCTTATTCGGATTTTAAGCTATGAGGTTATGACCGGCACCTCATTCTTACACATTATATATATGGTAGAAATCCGACGTCCACAATTTACATTTCCAATTTAGACAAAAGGCATCCACATGGATGAGCAAGGTATGTTATCTGCTGCACGAAACCGAGTTTGCAGCAGATAACCCTTGCTCTCCGAGGGTGAAGTTCTCCGCCAAAGTTGGAGAACCGTTTAACGCCTGCGGCAACTTCAGTATGGAAATCTACGATTACTATTCCTTTATATGAATAAAAGCTCCTGCAAGGGAGGGAGACCTCTCAAAATCGAAGCAACGGAATTCAGATGCTCCGTGAATTTTTCTGCGTCTGAACACGCAAGATTATTGAGTATGTACGAAAAATCCGGAGCCTACTCAATGTCTTCCTTTATCAAGGCACAGGTTTTTCAGAAACCTTTCAAAGTTTTCTTCTTTGATGAAAACACCCGTTTTTTCATAGACAGGCTTGCCGGCTTCAACTCCCTCTATCGAACATTCGGTATAAGTTATGACAATCTCGTCAAGACTCTCTATCTGAATTTCACCGAAAAGAAGGCAAATGCGGCATTGATTGAACTAAAAAAACTGACTATGCAGCTTGTCTCTCTAAACCAAGACATCGTAGCCTTGGCGAAAAAATTTGATGAACAATGGTCGCAAAAATCTCAGTAAGCAATTCCCTGTACGGAGCAATTGTTTATAATGGCGAGAAAATCAACAAAGAGCATGGGCGGCTGCTTGACACTAACAAGATTTACAATGATGGCACGGGATCGATTGACATCAAACGGGCTTTTACTGATTTTATGCAATGGATTCCTTCGACAACCAAGACGGAGAGGCCGATGGTGCATATATCTCTCAATCCACATCCGGATGATGTGCTGACTGATGCCCAACTAACGGCAATCGCCCGTGAGTATATGGATAAAATGGGATTTGGCGATATGCCTTATATGGTGTATAAGCATACCGACATCAACCGTCACCACATGCACATTGTGGCATTAAGGGTACGACCCGACGGCAGTTGCATATCCGACAAGAATAACTTTTACCGCAGCAAGGAGATAACCCGTGAACTTGAACGTGAATACGGATTGAAGACAGCCGAGTGCGAGAAGGTCACGCCTGATACTCCATTGCTGAAGATAGATCCGTCGGGCGACCTGAAGAAACAGGTTGCCGCAGCTGTAAAAATTATCGGAATGCGTTATAGGTTCCAGACCATCGGTGAGTATAATGCAGTTCTTGGCCTGTTCAATATCAGGTGTGAGCAGACTGACGGCAGAGTTAATGGTCGAGAGTATCATGGACTGGTATATTTCGCCCTTGATGATGACGGCAAGCCTATTGCTTCACCGTTCAAGGCCTCACGTCTCGGCAAGTTCGCCGGACGTGAGGCGATAGACGGCAAGTATGAGAAGGCAAAAGAGAAAATCAATGTCACTCCTACAAAAGAGAAGGTTGCCGACGTGCATGTACGCTCGACTGGTAAAGATGATTTCATAGCAAGATTAAAGGAGAAGAATATTGATGTTGTTTTCAGGTACACGGATGAGGGCAGGATTTATGGCGTGACCTTCATAGACCATGATACCTTCAATGTTCTCAATGGTTCCCGTCTTGGCAAGGCGTTCTCTGCCGACGCTCTTGAAATTAAATTCAATCAGAATACCGAGCAGAATCAACAGACATCCCCGATAGTGATACAACCGGAGAACACTTCCGAACAACCCGGTCAACAAGATTCCGGTACAAACATTTCTGATTCGGCTCCAATTGCGGATACTCGCCATACGGAGCGAAGCGATAATACCGACTATGATATATCATTGCCGGGTTTCGAGTTCCACCAAGGGCAATCCGTCAACCCTGATGAAGAAGAGTTCGCTCGCCGCATGAAACGTAAGCGTCGCCGTGGACGCAAATTATAACATATAGAATATGAGTCAACAAGAAGACGACCTCAGGGCATTGGCAAAGATTATGGATTTCCTACGGGCTGTCAGTATTATACTGGTAGTTGCCAATCTCTATTACTTCACTCATGTGCAGACCGTTGACTGTGGTCAGTTTTACATGATAACCGCTAAAATCCTAAACAATTTGAATGATGAATGTGGACTGTTTGCCAATACATTCAATTCAAAACTTTACGCATTGCTATTCCTCGCCCTCTCATGCCTTGGAACGAGGGGAGTTAAAAACGAATCAATCACTTGGAAGCATATTGCCATTGCAATTCTTTCCGGTCTAATCCTGTTTTTACTCAACTGGTGGATGGTATCGTGGCCAATTGCATACATCGGAGTCACAGGTTTAGGCTATGTGTCAATATTGATGGGTGGAATATGGGCGAGCCGTATGTTGAAAAATAACATGATGGACGACCGCTTCAACGATGAGAATGAATCTTTTATGCAGGAAACCCGCAGAATTGACAATGAATATTCTGTAAATCTGCCCACAAGATTTTATTACAAAAGGAAATGGCACAAGGGATGGATAAATGTGGTGAATCCCTTTCGTGCCTCGATTGTGCTCGGCACCCCCGGTTCCGGCAAGTCGTATGCCGTGGTTAATAACTTCATTAAACAGCAGATTGACAAGGGATTTGCGATCTATTGCTATGATTTCAAGTATGTGTGACGTGAAAAGTTGCATCAGTGGCTGTCAGCCATTCACTCAGAGGAGTGAAAAGAGTTGACCTATTGTTTCGCCAATAGTAGCCTACGGCAGGTGCGTCTTATGATGTACCAAGCTGCTCGGACAAGGTAACCCTCCCGAAAGGGTCGAGAATGAACCGTGAGGGGACTTCAAGAACCGCAAGCATTATGTGGTTGGGGAGCTTGGCTTGACGGCATGGCTAACGCAAGTGAACTGTCAGAACCATCGTTAAGTCGAACAAGCTTACGAATGCTTACAAGCTTGAACCAAAACGGTGTGTGGCCGGATAACCCTGTGGATTTTGGGGTTACGCGAACAACAGAGCCACCGGTGGAGAGGCAGAGCCTAATCCGTCATCGGCACTGATGCAGAACACGGTAAGCCTATATATCTCCATGAGCAATCATGGTAGGCCGAACGCAAGGGAGGCACAATGGTATGTAGGTAAAGGAAAATCGGAGAAAGCGAATGCCGCTCTGTAACGGAGAGGATATGGATTGACCTCATTGCCATGTATGGCAGAGAGCCACATCATCCGACACGAAAGTGTGCAGACTTCCGATATGGTAACATTTTACAAGATAACTTTTAGAACTTATGAAAGAAGAAAAGCAAATGGACGAGCCTAAAAACTCGTGTGCATCTTCTGACCACAAGGAATCAACTTGGGAAAACATTGATTGGAACAAGTGTGAGAAAGCGGTCAGTAAGCTACAAGCGCGTATTGTAAAAGCTCAGAAAGAGGGTAAGTTTGGCAAGGTGAAGGCTTTGCAATGGACTCTTACCCACTCGTTTTACGCCAAGGCATTGGCTGTAAGGCGTGTCACTTCAAACGATGGCAAAAAGACTTCGGGTGTTGACAAGGTATTGTGGTCAACCCCGAAATCGAAATACAAAGCCATCTTCACACTCGGAAGAAGAGGCTACAAGCCTCAGCCTTTGAGACGAATGTTCATAAAGAAGCACAATGGCAAACTGAGACCGTTGGGCATCCCCACAATGAAAGACAGAGCAATGCAGGCACTCTACCTACTCGCCTTGGAACCTGTGTCGGAAACAACTGCCGACAACTATTCCTTTGGCTTCAGAAAGGAAAGAGGCACTGCCGACGCAATGGCACGTTGCCACACTCTTCTCTCTAAGGGGTACTCGCCACAATGGATTCTGGAGGGTGACATCAAAGGGTGCTTTGACCACATCAGCCACGACTGGCTGATGAAGCACATCCCAATGGATAAAACCATACTTGGGAAATGGCTCAAATGTGGTTATATCTTTGAAAACGAAGTCTTCCCGACTGACGAGGGTACACCGCAAGGTGGTATCATATCGCCAACGCTTGCCAATATGGCACTCGATGGATTACAGAAACTACTCGAAGACAACTTTCCTTGGGAACCAAAGAAAGGTTCCACGGGCTGGTACTGTCCGAAAGTAAGGCTTGTAAGGTTTGCAGATGATTTCATTATCACGGGCGAATCAAAGGAGCTGCTGGAACAGAAAGTCAAACCGTTGGTAGCATCGTTTCTTGCAGAAAGGGGTCTTACCCTGTCCCAAGAGAAAACGCTGATAACACATATTGAAGATGGTTTCGATTTCCTCGGCTTCAACGTCCGCAAATTCAATGGTACTCTGCTGACAAGACCAGCCAAAGACCGTGTAAAGAGGATGTTGGATAAGGTAAAGCAAGAGATACACCGCTCGCGTGGAACTTCCCAACATGAACTTATCATGCGTCTCAATCCTATTCTCAAAGGATGGGCAAACTATTATCAATATAGTGCGGCCTCGGAAACGTTCCGAAAAGCGGACCATCTAATCTTCAAGAAACTGTGGCGATGGGGAATCCGTAGGCACGGAAACAAAAACCGTACATGGATTAAACAACGCTATTTCCACAAGATTGGAAATCGGGACTGGGTATTTGCTACGACAAAAATTGACTCAAAGGGAGAAGAATACTTCGTACCGTTGACAATATTGTTCAATACAAAAATCCAGACATATCCGCAACTGAAATGCGACCTCAATCCATTTGACCCCGAATGGACGGAGTACCGTGAAAAACGGCGCACCGTCAAAATGAAGATGTCGATGAGTGGTAAAAGGACGCTTTTCAATATTTGGAAAAGGCAAAACCAAAGATGTCCAATCTGTGGTGAGCCGATAACGGTTGAAACACCGTGGCATACAATGATGTCAACCGTAAACGGTAAGAATTCATTGTCTATTGTCCACGAAAGCTGTTATTTGAGTGTGACACATAAAAAGAAGTGTAAGAATGAGCGTGTTTCGGAGTAAGTCTGAAATATTGTTGCTTGAGCCGTGTGATGGGAAACTATCACGCACGGTTCTTAGGGGGGAAAGCGCCCGCAAGGGCGCCGACCTACCCGCCCCGGACCTGTCCACCATCGTGTATAATCATCTTCAGAAGAATCTGAAAAAATACCCCAAAGGGGTAAAGTTTTATGTGATAAATTTCGATGATCCGATGCGTAGCCACCAGTGCAATCCCATACATCCAGCTTTTATGACTGATATTGCAGACGCATATGAGTCTGCATATACTATCCTCTTGAATCTCAACAAAACTTGGATTCAGAAGCAGGGTGATTTCTTCGTGGAATCTCCGATAATTCTGTTGGCAGCAATCATCTGGTACCTAAGGTGTTTTGAGAATGGCAAGTATTGTACTTTCCCTCATGCAATCGAGTTCCTGAATAGAAGTTATGAAGACATTTTCCCAATTCTTACTTCATACCCGGAACTTGAAAATTATCTTTCTCCGTTTATGGACGCATGGAAGGGAGGCGCACAAGACCAGTTGCAGGGCCAGATAGCATCTGCAAAGATACCACTATCGCGTATGATTTCCCCACAGCTATACTGGGTAATGACAGGCAACGACTTCACGCTTGACATAAACAACCCTGAAGAACCCAAGATTTTGTGTGTCGGAAATAATCCCGACCGTCAGAATATCTACGGAGCAGCACTTGGACTTTACAATAGCCGTATAGTGAAGCTTATTAACAAGAAGGGTATGCTTAAATCCGGAGTTATCATAGATGAATTGCCGACCATATATTTTAAGGGCCTCGATAATCTTATCGCCACGGCACGAAGCAATAAGGTTGCCGTGTGCCTCGGATTTCAGGACTTCTCTCAGCTGGAACGTGACTATGGCAAGCCTGAGGCGGCGGTTGTGATGAACACCGTCGGCAATATCTTTTCCGGGCAGGTCGTAGGCTCTACCGCCAAAACCCTCTCTGAGCGTTTCGGAAAGGTTTTACAGCAACGCCAATCCATGAGTATCAATAGGAATGATGTCAGTCATTCTATCAATACACAAATGGATTCACTCATTCCGGCGAGTAAAATATCTACACTCACACAGGGCAACTTTGTCGGTGCTGTATGCGACAATATCAATGAACGCATAGAACAGAAGATTTTTCATGCGGAGATCGTAGTTGATTCAGAGGCTGTCAATGCTGAGATGGCTGCTTATGAGCCAATACCCATACTGTCCAAAATTAAGGACAAGGCAACAATGGATGCGGCAATCCAAAAGAACTATGAGCAAGTGAAACAAGATGTCCGTGAGATTGTCTTACGAGAGAAAGCTCGACTGCTTATAAACGAAAGTCATAACAGTTAGGCTCTTCTCCTTGGATTATTATCCATATACCTTTTCTCCCAAGCCTTTTCGAGATTTTCATGGAGCAAGGGCAAAAACGTTCCTCGTTTTAGCTTCGGGTTCTTCTTATTAGTTGTCTCAAGTTCATCGAGCATCTTTTCAGCAAGTTTGTGACGGGCTTTGTTGAAGTCAGCGACACTTTTTTTGACACCAAACAAGCGGAATACTGCTGTGATGAAATCTTTGCGGCATCGTTCAGGAATTTCGACAGCGTTCATTTCGATAAGTGCATCAAGCATCTCCACAAGGTCGGTAAATGTCATTTTCCACATAAATTCCTGTACCGGTGCCTTGTCCGTTGTTTTTGCAACGTCAGCGGAATCGGTAACGGTATTTTCTGCCGCCTTACTGTGGTAGTTGAGGAATCTCCTGATGAAGTTCAGAGCTTTCTCTGCATACTTGAACGATATGGCACATTCAATGTCGCCATCTTCAAGTATGACGGTAAGATGATCTTCCGCCAAAATGAGTGCGGTTCTTATTTCATCAGGGGAATGATGCCCGTGAAAGAGAATGGCTACTATCTTGGTAAACTCTCGATATTTCTTGGAGGCATTATGAATACGGCCTTCTTCAAGTTCTATTATGAGGTCATGCTCTATCAGTAAAGTGATTTCGAGAGCTTCATATTCTTTTCTGTTTGTGGTCACATCGGCACATATGCTGGTGTGACCATAACTTTCCGGTGGAGCAGCGGTTTCGGTCATAAGGGAATTTTGGGTTATAATTGTATGTGAGAACTATTCTCTTTCATCGTTTATAACTGATAGTTGTGACAATGGATTGGTCAGTCAGGTAATTTTGTATTAAATAGCTGAATGGCAAATATATAAAGTTTGTGTTTAAGAATGCCGTTTCGGCAAATTCTATTGATGCTTTGCCGATTTTTGCCGATTTGCCGATATTTTATAAGACGTGACAATGTAAAAGAAAACGCATACACGAATTTAGATTTCATTCCGGCTATGACCTTGAAAGTCTAAGACGTGCATACGTTGCGCTATGTTCAATGTTAATTAAATGCTTCTGCTATTACGCTTCTTCAACTGGGGCATTCCTTTTCGGATATTAAAGAATGTCCTCGTACTGATATTCAAAGTCTGAGCGGCCTCTGCGTACGTCTTGGTATTATTGATGGCGGTCTGAATTACATCCGGGTCAGACAGGTCAAAAACATGTGAAATCAGGCTTTCTTCGTAAACCTTAACAATATTCAAAGGTACGTCTCTGTAACCGATGATATTTCCCTCGCAATTAGTGGCACACTGTCTGATTACACATTCATATTCAGCTTCATTACCGGGGAACGGGTATGCCTTAAACATCGCAAGAACGATTGGGTCAATGCCAATTGATTCTCTACCATACTGAGCGCAGAATTCAGCAAGGATAAACAGGGCAAGCCATTCGTAATTGTCAGGATTATCGCGCAGATTCCCTATTTCAAGTTTTGTTGCAGATAGATTTGACAATAGTTCCATGTCGAACTTTCCATCTCTGACAAGAGCATATATGGAACTGTCGGCTGTGGCTATAACTCTGACATCCAACTCCGGATTCATCATCAATGTATTGAGCATCATCAGGCTCTTGTTACAGAAGTTATGGATATTCTTGATGATTAACGTGCCTCCATTCGCTTCCATGAATTTCTCCTTGATAATGCACAACGGGCACTCGGCATTACACGACCTTCCAACCTCAATTTCACGATGGTCAAGTATTACCAACGGTTTGCCGTTCATATTAGATTCCATGTGCAACGCAATGGCCACTCTTTCCTTGCCACATCCTTTCTCACTGACAATAAGCGTATTTTCTTCGTACTTCGCAAGTAGATTTATCCTCTTGTGAAGATTTCTCGCGGCAACTCCTTTCTGCTGATACATAGTCATTGCAATACCTTTGTGTCTGGCAGTAGGCATGTGTCGGCGCACTGCCTCTATCAGTGTTTTGCCAAAGGTTTGGGGTTGTAGAAAATCCTTCGCTTTTGATTCAGATAAAGCATCACGAACATCTTTTCCATCGAGCCTGCGGTCATAGACAATAACAGGATGATGGATATGTTCACTTCGCATTTTGCTGATGAATTCGGAAACACAACCGTCTACAAGTCTGTAGGCTGATAAAATCAATGAGTCACGAGGAAGTAGTCTTGCTTCCTCAATCCCGGATTTGAAAAAACCACATTTGGCAACTCTATACCCGCTGTGTGTAAGAATGCGCTCTGCCTCTTTCGCATCCGACGAATAGTCTAAAATGAGAACATTTGCCATAGGCATTTTGATTTTGTTAAGGTTCTTCGGCAGAAGAACCATTATGATTATATTCTTAAACAAACTTTAATATAGTTTTGCTCACTGACACTGAACATATTAGCCCAATACTAAACATTCCTTATTAATTTGAAAAAAATCCGGTCGAATGGATTGACCTTTTGTATTTAGGATGACATTCAACAAGCCTGAAATGTCGAATTGGCATTTTACGGCAAATTTAGGCACCCGATGCCCATGATATCCAATATTTTGTATTAAGCGACTGGAATATACTTTCTTTGCAGTGTGAAACACATCACACATCAATAAATCTCCCCAGATATTTTATGCCAAAATTGAATGATGGCCGAGGCTATGACCTCGACTATTATAATCTGTATCTGCGCCGTTACCTGACGGTGCATCATTTCCCCGAAGCCGATGATGACCTGCTGATTGCCGCACGCGCCGAAGCTGCGGCTGACACTTATGTGGAATCAAGGCTGGCCGGGAATGAAGTCTATGTTTCCTCTGAGAAAGCCATTGCCCGTCTGCTTGATGGCTTTGAGATTTCGCCGTTCGATTTTGTCAGCGGCATACTTACAGACGAATTTTCAGACCATATTTCTCTCGATGAACGCTCCATCGAGTTCTGGACTTATACGCTGCTGGAAGAATTGCATACGGAGTTCAAGGATGTGGAACTGAGTGAGGAATATCTCAACACCAACGAAGGTGTTATTTTCAAACTGGTAATCTCAGGTCAGATTGCCGAATATTTCGACGAATATGGCCTTTAACCGAATGCAGACCATGCGCGACAACATCGAGGCTATCAGGCTTGTCCTGAGCCTCGGTGTCAAGGGGCGCGGGGCACAGACAGCCGAAGAGATTGCGGTGCTGCGCAAGTATGCCGGGTTTGGAGGCTTGAAGTGTATTCTCAATGATGCCAATGAGTTGGCGGATGCCGCCAAGTGGAGTAAGTCGGATATTGAACTGTTTGCACCGATGGTTGAACTGCGCCGCCTTATCCACGATTATTCGCGTGACGACAAGGAGTTTAACCGCTATATGGAGTCGTTGAAAGCGTCAACACTGACCGCATTCTATACCGATAACCGAATTGTCGATGCTATCTCCGACGCGCTGAAATTTCAAGGTGTCGAGATAAAGAGTTTTCTTGAACCGTCTGCCGGTCAGGGGGGGTTCATAGATTCTTTTCTAAGGAATGACAAGTACCCCGGTGCCGAGGTACTGGCATACGAAAAGGATTTGCTGACAGGCAAAATCCTGTCAGCCCTACATCCGTCTATTCTTACCCGCATAGAGGGTTTCGAGAAGATTGAGAGCGACTTCAACGGTTACTTCGATGTTGCCGCCTCTAATGTTCCTTTCGGAGATTTTGCGGTTGCAGACCCTAAATATGCGACAAGTAAGGAGATTGGCTACCGTCAGGCGGTAAAGTCGTTGCACAACTACTTCTTCCTCAAAGGTCTTGACCAAGTGAGAGAAGGCGGTCTTATCGCCTTTATCACATCGCAGGGTGTGATGAATGCCGCTTCGCCCTTCATAAGAATGGCTCTTGTTAAGCAGGCTGACCTTGTGGCGGCTCTGCGTCTGCCCAACAATACGTTCAGCGATAACGCCGGAACTGATGTTGGCTCAGACCTTATCATCTTGCAGAAGCACACCGAAAAGAAGTCTTTGTCGGCTGATGAAGAGTTTTTTATTCAGTCGGTTGTTGACCGCGGTACTAAAGTCCCCGGCAATAAGTTCTTTCAGGCTTTCCCTCAGAATGTTATCTGCACTGATGCCAAAGTAGGGACTGACCAATATGGCAAACCTGCTATCGTGTACCACCATGACGGAGGTATCGACGGCATTGCCGAGGATTTACGCAATGCACTTGATGAGTCGCTGCACCTGCGCCTTAATCTGGAATTGTATAATTCCAATGGTATCAAACCGCCTACGCCTGACCCGATTACTCCAACTCCTGCGCCTAAACAGGAGGTTAAGGCGAAAAAGAAGTCGAGCCTCACCAATACACCTCTGATACAACAGTATCAGGAGATGAAAAAGAAACATCCCGATGCTGTACTGCTGTTTGGAGTGGGCGATTTCTATGAGATTTTTGGCGAGGATGCGGTAAAAGCGTCGGAGATTTTAGGTATTACACTCACCCGCAGAGCCAACGGCAGTGACAAATATATCGAGCTTGCCGGATTCCCGCATCATGCGATCGACACATACCTGCCCAAGCTCGTAAGAGCCGGGCAACGTGTGGCAATATGTGAGCAACTGGAAGACCCCAAGCTGACAAAGACCGCCAAGCAAAAAGCTGTCGAGATTGTTACGCCCAATGCTGAAACACAGAAGGTTGAGCAATCCGATAATGTACCTTCGGATTCCATTCCGCAACAGGCGAAGGAAATCGAAACAGACGGTGGCCCGGATTATTCCGACAATCCCGACCCGCGTCTGTTTGCCTATAACCTTTTCGGAGAACTGGAGCCGAGGGACGCGCCAAAACGCCAGCGTCCCGCCGTGCAAAATAAAGAGAAGGAGGAAAAGCCGGTCGAAAAGCCGAAACCGTGGGCTGATGCCAAACCGTTACCCATAAACAAATTCCGACCGCTCACTGACAAGGAGCTGGAGTTTTACGGTTCTCTGAACTGGGACGACAATCCGCCTATCAACGGATTCTACGAAGCTATGATGTCAATCGCATACGCCCAGCTTGCCGAGCGTGAGCGGCAGGCGGCTGAAAAAGAAGCCAACAAGGATTATAAACCCGAAACTATCGTCGAGGACGGTACTGTCATCGAGAAAACCGAAGGCTACTTCATTCCCGGCAGACAGCCAAGAGTGGCTACACAAAAGCCGGAACGCGTCGAAAGAGATATGTCGCCCCGTCCTTTCTTGGAGGATATTCAGTTCTTCCACCATAACGGCAGTATGGTGGTGCAGGACGGTATGGTAGGTTTCCTCTCGGAAGTCCGCAAGAACAGCGCGACATTCAATCCGTTGGCGTTGAAGCCTGAACAGGCAAAACGAGCCATGCTCTATGTAACCCTGTCGGAGACATACCAGCAACTCTACAACTACGAGGCTGAGACACATGAGGCAAGTGCCGAACTGCGCGAACACCTCAATCAGTATTACGACGAGTTTGTAGAGAAATATGGTAATCTCAACGAGAAACAGAATGTGAGATTTATATTGATGGACGCGAATGGCAGGGATGCACTTGCATTGGAGCGCGGCGAAAACGGTCGCTTTGTCAAGGCTGATATTTTCGACCATCCGGTTTCATTCGCCATTGACGAGGTTACTTCGGTAGATACTCCTATGGAGGCTCTGTCCGCTTCACTCAATAAATATGGTGAGGTCAATCTCGAATATATGTCGGGGCTGGTGGATATGGATAAGGATTCCTTGGTGGATAACCTCGAAGGACACATCTATTATAATCCATTAGTCGAAAACTACGAGATTAAAGACCGCTTCATCGCCGGCAATGTCGTGGCGAAAGCCAACGATGTAAGGGCATGGATTGACCGGGAGGAAGAGCGCATCAAGAATTTCCCCGGTTATGACGGAGTTGAACCGTTCGTAGCCATGTCGAAGGACTCCCTCAAAGCGTTGGAGGAAGCCCGG
>ULVX01017346.1_pt1 | contig 20599 bp, 20 predicted proteins | sample 1959811 | NCBI WGS metagenome assembly ULVX01 (sample SAMEA4835797, study PRJEB28245) | human gut metagenome | biome: gut microbiome; material: fecal sample | place: Denmark | collected 2008
AATTTGTACTATTAGATGCAGAATGACTATTTGCCAACACAAAAGTATTTAAAAGTGATTACAATTACTGATGTACAGTGCTTTTGTAAAATTGAGCCGATGTACAAAAGTGTATTCGGAGGGCAGTCAGAAGACTGTATCTTTACAAAGAAACACATAAAATCTACAAAAATCGATTTTTTTAGTTTTTTTTGCATGTTCGTATTTCGTTGCACTCTTAAAATTGATCTTTTATGTGTTGTTTTTCGAATTTTGGCTTTGCAACGTCATTTATGAACTTAAAAACAAAAAAGTATGAAAGAAGTTAATCCTCAAGAAACCACTCGTGCATACGCCTTTGAAATGTGGATGAATGCCCCAATGCCGATGGTAACATTCTTCAAGACACTTGACGTGTCAAATCTTGTAAAAATCAGCAGAAAGAGAAAGATGAAATTCAATATGCTGATGTGTTATTGCATTGGAATGGCCGCAAGTAAAGTCAAGGAATTTTATATGCTTCCCGTAGGAAACAAACTAATGAAATATGACAGCATAGCGGTAAATACTATTGTTGCCAATGTCACAGGCGAAGTGAGTTCGTGTGATATTCCATTCAGCGATGATTTACAGCAATTCAACAATGACTATTTGCTTTTAACCAAGCAAGTTGCACAGAGTTGTACCGACCACGACCTTTCACAACAGAGTATGGTGATTGGTACTTCTGCATTGGCGCAATATGAGATTGATGGTGCAGTTGGAATGTATAGTGGCATTTTCAATAATCCGTTTATGATTTGGGGTAAGTACAAACGTGCATGGTTTAAAATAACTCTAACGGTGTCCTTTCAGTTTCACCATACCCAAATGGATGGAGCGCATGCATCACGATTCCTGGAATATATACAGAAAGAAATTGACAAGATGTCATGAAGGCTTTTAAACATTAATGCAGCACACAAAGGGCTGCATTAAAAGCTGAAATTTTGACCAAGTTCTATTTACATATTTATGATTTTAACATCAATCATCACTAAACATCGACCTTACAGACAAATAATTCCTTTTGCTATATTCTTTCATCCGGTTATATACCTTGATTCTCCAACCTTTCGTTTGCAAGGTTTTTACATTTGGTTCCTCATCGGTTGTTATTATGCCAAAACTTTTACCACCATGCGAACGATGTTCAAAATTATTCATCTTTATAGTGAGTTGGTTATTACCAATATCCATTATAGTCAGAGAATAATATATCAAGCCGTCAACGGTTTTGTTGGCTCCCCACGAAAACGGAATATCAAAATCAAAGGCTGCTTTAAGTACAATTAAGCCGTCCTCTTTGTCTTTGTACTGAATAACCTTATTGGCGTCATTATAATTTTGTGCTATCTTAATCATTGCACTTTGATAGGTTCCCGGAATAGTGTCTTGATAAGATAATTTTTGAGAAAATAAGTTTGTGCTAATAAGCAATAGGGTAAGCATAAAGATAACTTTGTTCATACTGTATTTGATTATTTGTTTAACATCGACAATAACTAAGTGATTATATATCTGTCCGTCTAAAACGTATTCCTCCATTTTTCCAATAACAATTCCTCATGTTTTTTAGTTGGGGGTGTTATCGCTTTAAATCCTGCATATTGAAAATATATATCTGCAATAAGATAATATTTATGCTCTTTATTTTTTATGTCCTTATTAAGTGTTTCTAAATTGTACATACGGATAATATCGAACCTCTCTAATTCCTTTTTACTTTCCGATGCAAAAATGCTTAAATATATTTCCGAGCACCTCGTCCGTTGTAATCTCTCCGCCAACTATCTCTGCAAGATGGAATAAACATTCACGTAGGTCTTGGCTGATGAAATCGCCAGATAATTGAATGTCAAGACCTTCTTGCACTCGATGGATGGATTCTAAGGCTTTGCTAAGCGCTTCGTAATGCCTGATGTTTGTTACTATGATATTGTTTTGAGATATAGAAGGTATGTTAGCGGTCTTTACTAATAAATCCTCTAACTCTTTGATGCCTTGCTTCTGCTTAGCAGAGATAGAGATTACTTTTATATCGTCGGGGAATAGGGGAGACTGTTCCGCTGCGGACGACAAGTCGGCTTTATTTAGAACTATTATGACTTGTTTGTCTTGGCAGTGCGGTAGAATTTTCTCCGAAAGTGAAGCATATTCTGTTGCAGCCGTAGTGCTGTCTATTACCCAAAGCACAATTTCGGCTTGAGTTAGCTTCTTGAAACTACGCTCTATACCTAAGCTTTCTATCTTATCGGTTGTTTCGCGAATGCCGGCAGTATCAATAAAGCGGAATGTCAGTCCGTCTATAATAGTAGTATCTTCAATCACATCTCTGGTAGTACCTCTAATTTCGCTGACTATGGCGCGCTCTTCGTGCAGTAAGGCGTTCAGGAGAGTAGATTTTCCGGCATTTGTCTCTCCGATGATGGCAACGGGTATTCCGTTCTTCAAGGCGTTTCCTACGCTGAACGATTTTACCAGTCCGCCTATTACGTGTTCTATTTGGTCGGCGATGGTTTTCAGTTCAGAACGATCGGCAAATTCCAGGTCTTCGTGGTCGCTGAAATCCAATTCTAATTCCATTAATGAAGTAAGATGCAATAGTTTATCACGTAGTGCCGACAGCTCTTTGCTGAAGCCTCCACGCATTTGGTTCATTGCCAACCGATGAGTCGCTTCACTCGATGATGCAATTACGTCAGCTACAGCCTCTGCCTGACTTAAGTCCATTTTCCCGTTCAAAAAAGCGCGTTGGGTAAACTCTCCTGGTCCTGCTGAACGACATCCGTTCTTTATGAGAAGTTGCATTACTTGTTGCAAGATATAGGCAGAGCCGTGACATGATATTTCCACAGCTTCCTCTCCGGTGTATGAGTGTGGCGCACGGAATAGGCTGACTAATACTTCGTCTACCACTTCATTGTTCTCGCTCATTATTTGCCCGAAAATAAGAGTATAAGCTTTACGGTCTTTAAGTGGAGACTTATCCTTACCGATTGGAGTAAAGATATTATCAGTGATTCTGATAGAGTCTGGACCAGAAAGACGGATTATGCCGATAGCGCCACCCGGTGCCGTAGCTATAGCGCAGATTGTATCTTGTACGTTTAAACGATTCATATGGATTCAACTAATATTCGGGGGCAAAGATAATAAAAACCCTCGGCATAACGTAAGGTTTGCTTGAACGTTATGTCGAGGGATATACAAACAGCAATGTGTTTTTACATAAAAGCCGACTTTGCGCTATAGAGTTTCAGCCAAAATAGACATCATCTTTTCAAGATAAATACGGTCTGTATCGTCGAAAGTAGCAAGCTCATCACTATCGATGTCGAGGACGCCGTATACTTCGCCGTTTACCATAATAGGTACTACTATTTCAGAGCGAGAGTCTGAACTGCACGCTATATGTCCGTGGAAAAGTTCTACATCGGGCACTACCTGAGTTGTAGCATCTTTCCATGCCGTGCCACATACGCCTTTGCCTTTCTTTATGCGATAGCAAGCGGCACTTCCTTGGAATGGACCTACATGAAGCTCGCCGTCTTTTACAATATAGAATCCTATCCAGAAAAATCCGAAAGCCTCTTTCAGGGCAGCCGATGTGTTGGCTAAAATACTTATTACATCTGTCTCTCCGTCGATAAATGCTTTCCATTGCGGAATAAACGCTTCGTAGCGTTCCGCTTTGGTCATATTTGGAGAGAGTAGAAAAGTTGGTTCCATTTATATACTATTAAATACGTTCTAATACTAATTTAATCAAATCGTCAATATGACTCTTGTATCCAGTATCGGCCTTTTTAGCCACACGGTTTGCTATTACCATACATACAGTAGTAGCCTTATGTCCCATCAACTTAGCCAATCCTGCCAGAGCCGAGCTTTCCATCTCGAAGTTGGTGATGCGTTTTCCGTTGAATTCGAAGCTTTCTATTTTCTCATTCTGATGCGGATCTGCTAACGGGATGCGGAGCTCTCTTCCTTGAGGACCAAAGAAACCGCCGCACGCTACGGTAATACCTCGTACGATATCGTCTTTAGCAATACGGTTTACTAATTCTTCATCAGCTGCGATGGCATAAGGCGCAGGCTGACACATGTTGCCGCTCCATCCAAGATGATTCAGCAGAGCACGTTCCAGCTGAAGGTTGCACACTGCGTTACGTCCCTGATAGAAATTCAGTAATCCGTCAAATCCCACAGATATTTCAGAGCAAACAAAAGTTCCTGCCGGAGTATATGGCTGTAAGCCTCCGCAAGTACCGATACGTACTAATTCCAACTGACGGAGATTCTCTTTCTCTTCGCGTTTCTCAAAGTCGATATTTGCCAAGGCATCTACCTCGTTCATTACGATATCGATATTATCGCAACCGATTCCGGTAGAGATTACCGTAATGCGTTTTCCTTGGAATGTTCCGGTTACGGTGCGGAATTCACGGCTTTCTATTTCACACTCCTTGGTGTCGAAATGAGAAGCTACAAGCTCCACACGTCCGGGGTCGCCCACTAATATGACTTTATCTGCAAGATGTTCTGGCTTTATGTGAAGATGAAATATAGAGCCGTCTTCATTGATTATTAATTCTGATGGAGCGAAATACTTTTTCATGGTATAATTATTTTATTTATGAGGTGAAACAATGCAGGCACGGAGTATATTGGGTTTGTATGCTCCGTGCCTGTATTAGTAATGATCAATAAGTCTTTTTATTTGCTTATAGGTTCGTGTCCGGCAGGATGAGCGTTATCGGGGTGGGCTATGCTGTCTCGCATGGAAGTATCCGCTTGGATGTTCTTCATGCGATAATAGTCCATGATGCCCAAGTTACCGTTGCGGAACGCATCTGCCATAGCCTTAGGTACTTCGGCTTCGGCCTGTATCACGTTGGCGCGTGCTTCTTCTGCTTTCGCCTTCATTTCCTGCTCTAACGCTACAGCCATAGCACGACGCTCTTCTGCCTTAGCCTGAGCGATATTCTTATCTGCGTTGGCCTGATCTATCTGCAATGATGCGCCGATGTTTCTACCTATATCTATGTCGGCTATATCGATAGACAAGATTTCGAAAGCGGTTCCGGCATCCAAACCTTTACGAAGCACCAACTTAGAGATTGAGTCGGGGTTTTCGAGCACTGATTTATGATTTTCAGAAGAACCGATAGAAGAAACTATACCTTCGCCTACACGTGCCAAGATAGTGTCTTCGCCGGCACCACCCACCAATTGGCGGATGTTGGCGCGTACGGTTACACGGGCTTTGGCGATAAGCTGAATACCGTCTTTTGCCACTGCTGTTACTGGCGGTGTATCAATTACCTTCGGGTTTACCGACATCTGTACGGCTTCGAACACATCGCGTCCGGCAAGGTCGATACCTGTAGCCATCTGGAAAGACAATTCGATGTTAGCTTTAGATGCTGATACCAGAGCGTGTACTACCTTTTCTACATGACCGCCTGCCATATAATGAGCTTCAAGTTCATCGCGGGTAATGTTGCTCAGTCCTGCCTTATGCGCCTCTATCATAGCGGGTACGATAGTATAAGGCGGCACGTTACGGATGCGCATCAAGAACAGCTGAATAAGCGAGATGCGTACACCTGATACTTTGGCGGAGAGCCACAAGAAGAAAGGCACATAGTGGAAGAAGATAACTAAAAAGATAATCACTCCTACGGCCAATACAATCGGGAGAAATTCGGGTTCCATAGTGTTATTGGTTTTAGTGAATAATATTAATTTTTACTGATGATTCTTAAAGCCACGCTTATTTTATAGGCTTTACATAAATTGTGTTTTCTTGTATGCGGCACACTTCTACGGGGCATTGCTCATCTATAAAGCCGTCGGCCGATTTGACTTCGAGTATGTTTCCGTTGAAATCGGCATTACCTATCAGCGTGAGTCGGGTAATGGTGACACCTTTATCGCCCACATGTATAGAAATGTCTTTCAGTTGGTCAATCTTGAAATCGAGCGTTTTATGCAGCGACAGCTTGTCTACGGTTTTCGACTTCATGAACCATATGGTACCGGCTATCACTCCTAAGCCAGATACGCCTATCGTAATGAGTCCAGCAGTTGTTCCGAGGTTTGTAAAAGCGTAGAAACAAGCATAGATAAGACTGATGGCCGACAGTATGCCGGCTATGCTGATGCCGGGGATGAGAAATACTTCGATAAGGAAGAATACCAATCCTACAATTATTAAGGCGGCGATAATCAAGGTTTCCATAACAAGCCGTTTTTTTAGTTAAACATTCGCTTTATTTTTTCTTTCCGAGAGCTTTAATTTCAGTGTTGCGCACGGTCCACTTTAAGGTTTCTATTTCGCTGCGCAAATCGTCTATGCGCTTTTCCATATCGAGTATAGCTGGAGCCAACTGGTATTTCTGCTCTTTGCTTCCTTTTTGATAAGCGTTTCTTTGCTTATTTAGGGCTTCCTTCAGAAGAGACAAGTCTTTCTGTTTTTGCATAAGCGACTGGTATTGGGCTTTGGCTTCCTTCGAACGGAAATCGTTAAGCGATGTGTAGACAGCGCCATCATCTATTATAAAAGAGAAATCTTTTTTGTTTTTAGAGTTGGCGGTAGAATACATTACTTGCGCCAAACGCTGTTTAGCCAATCGTACCTTGTCTGCATCGGTCCATGTAGAGCGTATGCTACCCAATGTAGCCGCGTTGATAACCTTATCGGTGTCCGTGTTCTCGTAGTCGTAAGTCTCTTTGCTTTCATTGGGAACGAATACATATACACATACTTTATCGGCAGGCTGATAGCGGTCGGATGCGAACCAACCCAAATTATTCAGGTCGTCTACGGCATACATATAGTCATTATATGTAGAGTTGAAAGGCATACCTATGTTATCTGGGCGGAAATAATTGTTAGAGTCAGAGTCGTAACGAGTAACGAATATGTCATAACCTCCTAAGCTTTCATCGCCTTGCGCTGCAAAATACAGCGTAATACCGTCTGCAGCCATAAACGGATAGTTCTGATTATGTCCGGCATTGCTCAGTTCACTAAGTTGCTCGCTATCACTCCACTTGTCTATCAGTTTTATTTTAGTGTAGAGATGCGTCTCATTGTCGGCAGAAGTCTTTGTGTAAATCATCTTATCGCCCAATTCGTTCTCATATCTTGTTCCATTCTTCTGCTCGTTCAAACTGATGGTTCCCGATTCTTTGCTGAGCTTATAAGCCGACAGAAACTTTTGCTTATCTACTACAAAACTATCTATTACCGCTATCTTTTCTGTAGAACGAAGCATGCGCGATGCTCTTCTGCATTTGTCGAGTAGCGATTCTGCGGCTTCGGTATTCGCGTTTTTCTGCTTCTGCAGTAAAGCGATATGATCTTCTACAGACGTTGCAGCATCATCGAATTTATATTGGTCATAGTATAATTTACCCAAATATAGATAAGCGTTGGTTACTTTTCGGGCAGCGCTCTTTTTCAAGTAGGGCAGAGCCTCATTTTTTTCGCCGGTCTCATAGCAGCACGCTCCATACCAAAAGTTGTAATTGGCATTAGAGGGAGCTTGCTTTACCAATTTCTTAAATACAGGTTTTGCTTTTTCGAATTCTCCGTTAAGAAACCATGTTCTTGCTTGAGTCAAAGTCTGAGAAAAAGCGTTCCCCGTTATACAAAGTGCTACGAGAGGCAGTAATATATGTTTTTTATTCATTGTTTGTGTGTCTGTCGTTAATTAGTTATGTTCAAAAATACAAATTCTCTTTCGAATAAATTGTATCGTAAGCATTCTATTTTTCAAAAATCTTTCTAGAATCGGCATTTTGCTGTATTTTTGCGCCGCTTTTTATTAAATTCTATATGGGAAAATTGACAGACGAAGATAAGCTGATGCGGCGCATCGAGACGCGTTTTAATAAAGGTGTGGTGCAGTACGGACTGATTGAAGATGGCGATAAGATATTGGTGGGACTTTCGGGTGGCAAGGATTCGCTTGCTTTACTTGAATTGCTGGCTCGACGCTCGCGTATATTTCGCCCTCATTTTTCGGTTATCGCTGCACATGTGGTGATGCGTAATATTCCGTACAAATCGGATATAGAGTATCTGCGTAGTTATGCCGATAGCTTGGGAGTACCGTTCGTGGTTTACGAAACCGAGTTCGACCCTACAACCGATAACCGTAAATCGCCTTGTTTTCTTTGTTCGTGGAATAGACGTAAAGCGATGTTTACCGTAGCCAAAGAGCAAGGTTGCAATAAGATTGCGTTAGGACATCATATGGACGATATTCTCCAGACTCTGCTGATGAACATGACTTTTCAGGGAGCTTTCAGCACGATGCCGCCTAAATTGGTAATGCGTAAATTCGATATGACGATTATCCGCCCAATGTGCCTTGTGCACGAAGCTGATTTAACCGAGATGGCAGCGATGTGCGGTTTCCGAAAGCAGATAAAGAACTGTCCGTACGAGAAAGATTCGCATCGATCTGACATGAAGGGGGTTCTTAGTGCGTTAGAGCAAATGAACCCGGAAGCCAGATACAGTTTGTGGAGTAGTATGAATAATGTGCAGGCCGATTTGTTGCCTGAAGAAATAGTTAAAGATAAAAAGAAAGGAGAATAAAAGAAATCATGATATCGCAGGGTGTTTATTCAGTTTTATTGCTTGTATTATCTAACGTTTTCATGACCCTGGCATGGTACGGGCATCTTAAAATGCGTGAAGAGTTTAGTTGGTTTGCGGCACTTCCGCTTATTGCAGTCATAGCGTTCAGTTGGGGCATCGCTTTTTTTGAGTATTGCCTGCAAGTCCCCGCCAACCGTTTGGGATTCCGTGAGAATGGAGGTCCGTTCGACATAATGCAACTTAAAGTGATTCAGGAGGTGATAACCTTGGTGGTGTTTACCGTGTTTTCGATAATCGCCTTTAAGATGGAATTGAAATGGAATCATTTGGCAGCGTTTGTTTGCTTGGTGCTGGCCGTTTACTTCGTGTTCAAGAAATAATATAATCATCAGACCTTTATAAATATAGAGCTCAAGTCGCTTGAGAGGTATTTGCCTCCCTCGCGACTTGAGTTCTTTTTTTTTGCTGTTCTTGCCAATCATCGACTTCTGTGGAACGCGTCGTGAAAATCTTTCACAAAGTTGTCTTACTTCGACCGAAGTAAGCACGTTGACCGACTCGAAGTGAGCGCTTACTTCGAACGAAGTAAGCATGCGCATCGTTCGAAGTAAGACGACTTTATTAAATACTTTTCCCTAAATCATAAGCTTCCTGCAACTTTTCGTTGCCTGCTATATCGCGAGGCGCATTCACTCCACCGCAGAATAATGTTCCTGCCAGACGACTTTTAGGATAACAGTCTATCCATCCCGTCAGTCCGGCTTCGGCACGCTTCGGTACTTCTGGCTCGTCTTCGGCGGCTGTGGTGAGCATATATACGTCGTGGAATTTATAGTCGAGACTGTATAATGCGTTCATGCGGTCGATGAGTACTTTCATCTGTCCGCTCATCTCGTAATAATAAATAGGAGTAGCCCAACAAACTACGTCGGCATTCAGTACTTTCTGCATTATGGCATTCGCATCGTCGTTGATGGCGCATCTGCCCAACTTATGGCAAGCCATGCATCCTTTGCAAAAAGCGATGCTCTTACCTACAAGCGAAATCTTTTCTACATCATGTCCGGCAGCTAATGCGCCTTCCATAAACTTTTCAGCGAGTGCGTCGCTGTTAGAACCGGTACGTAGGCTGGTAGATATAACTATTACTTTCTTCATATTGTTTCCTTTTTATAATTTATCATATTCTTCATCGCTGATCGGCTCTAACCATTCGTTGGGTGTCGAGCCTGGACATGAGTTCTCAACTTCTACATGAGTGGCGATATGTTGAAACCAAGAATCTTTCTGTGCTCCGTGCCAGTGCTTTACGCCTTCTGGTATGTCTATGACATCGCCAGCATTGAGAGCGATGGCTGGCTTACCCCATTCTTGGTACCATCCTTTGCCCGATACGCAAATCAATATCTGTCTAGCTCCATGATGTACGTGCCAATTATTGCGGCAACCCGGTTCGAAGGTAACATTGCTCATTGGCAGAACTGTCTTTTCACCTTCGCCAAGATTCTTAGGAGTAAGTGGGGCAAGGTGACTGTTTCCGATGAAGTATTTGGCGTACGCTGTGTTAGGTTCTCCAATTGGAAACGTCAGTTGGTCGTGAGTATCTTCGTTACTTGTGTCAGTTTCGTCTGCCCACACTTCTTTAGCGAGATTAAATGCCGCCCATGCTTTAGGCCATCCGGCGTAGAATGCCATGTGGGTGATGATTTCCGCTATTTCGGTACGGGTAATGCCGTTATTCTTAGCCGACTGGAGGTGATATTTCAATGAACTGTCGGTAATTCCTTGACTTATAAGTGACGCGATTGTCACCAAACTTCTATCGCGTAGCGAGAGAAGGTCGTTGCGACTCCATACTTCTCCGAAGAGAATGTCATCATTGAGGTGGGCAAATTCGGGAGCGAACTCACCGAGCTTATCGTGTCCTGCAGTCTGTATTATTTTCTTTTGTGCCATAACTTTAATTGAAATTGTTGCAAGTACTATGAGTAATCCTATTTTCTTCATTTGCAATTGTTTATTATTACGCTGTTTTCCGATAATCCGAAGGTGTCTGTCCTGTTTTAGCCTTAAAGAACCTTACGAAATGCTGAGGGTACTCAAAACCGAGCTGTTGGCTCACCGTCTTTATGCTAAGCGATTCGTCGTTGAGTAATTGCTTGGCCGCGCTAAGCATACGGTCGCTAATGAAGTCTTTGGCAGAGCGGCCTGTTTCCGTTTTTACTAGCTCACCGAAGTACTTGGGCGAGTAACAACATTTGTCGGCAAAGTAGGCGACGGATGGGAAGCCTTCTTGCAGAGCTTGGTTAGCGATATACTGATCGAGTAGGGCGGTGAACTTCTTTACTACAGAGTGATTTATTTCTTCGCGAGTAATAAATTGGCGGTCGTAGAAACGGAGACAGTAGTTTAGTAGGAGTTCTATATTATTTACTATCAATTCTTTGGAGTGCTTGTCAATGCTACGATTCAACTCTTGCTGAATCATGGATAGCACTCCGCGGAATATTTCTATTTCTGCTACAGAGAGATGTAAAGCCTCGTTCGATGTGTAGTCAAAGAACTCATAGCGACTGATGTTCTTGCCTAAAGAAGTACGGTTAAGTAAGTCTGGATGAAACACGATAGCCGTCCATTTCGGTATTATTACCTCAGGATTTGGTTCTACATGAATTACTTGCCCTGGAGCGAAGCTTGTTACGGTCATTTCATCGAAATCGTATTCTGTTCTGCCATACGATAGCTTGCAGCCCTTGTTTTCTTTCAAGAATAAGGCATATAGTCCATAATGATACATAGCTTCTTCAACCTTTGCTGGCTTATTGAAGCGTACAACGCTTACTAAAGGGTGTAGAGTTCCTAATCCGTAATAATCGTTGAATTCTTGTACCGTATTGAAATGAAAATCTCTCATAATGTAGCTAAACTAATTATTGATAATGCTCAATATATCCTCTACTATCTGTTCGTCGAGCAAGCGGTTGTCGGAAAGCAACTGCTCTACGTCGTATCTGTCGTAGAGTCCTTTCTTTACGCCGCCCACAAGTACTTTCATATCCGATGTGCCGTAATAAGAAGCTATGCGCTCGCCAAAGCCGCCGTCTTTGCATCCGTCTTCCAGAGTAACCACAAGCTGATGGTTGGCTTTAAGTGAATCAAGCGCATCTGCATCAACTTCGTTCAGATAGCGTGGGTTGATGAGAGTTGCGTCAATACCATTGTCGGCAAGCAGTCGGGTTACGTTTTCGCCTTTCTGATAGAAAGAACCTGCGGCTATTATGGCTACCTTAGAACCTTGATGCATTACCTTATATTTTGATTCGTAACTATATTCTGTATCCACAGCTTCTGTAGTATGAATCACGCCGTTGCTAGGCATACGTATGGCAATAGGCATCTTATCTTGTAGGATAGACCAACGTAGCATAGCGAAATATTCCTCGCAAGTGGTAGGTGCAAGGTAGATAAGTCCGGGAATGCTGCAAAGCATCGGGATATCGAAGAGGCAAATGTGAGTAATGTCGTTCATCGAGTTTACTCCACCGCCTACCACATTGATAACGGCTGGGTTAGAATTAATGCATAGGTCTTGTGCTATCTGGTCGTAAGTGCGCTGAATAAAAGTGCTGTATACAGTCCACACCGGGTGCAATCCTCCTTTGGCCATACCCGAAATCATGGCTACAGTCTGTTCTTCGGCAATACCCATGTCTATATGTTGATCGCCTGCTTCCTTACGCTTCTGCAGAGTGAAGCCTGCGGCAGTGGGAGTTCCGGCAGTCACGGCGATAAGGGTTTTGTCTTTCTTCATCTCCTGTAGCATCCAGTTGGATAATAGTTCTTCGTAACTTTCGCAAGGAATTATTACAGGAATTGTTCCGTCGGCGTTTCTAACCGGGCGACTTCCGTCTTCAAGGTTAAAAGGCATTCCCCAGTGCCATGCCTCTTTATCTTTTACAGCAGGCGCATATCCGTGTCCCTTCTCTGTATGGATATGAATCACAGTAGGTTTCTTTGTATCTTTTACGCTTGCGAATACTTCTATAAGCTTTTCTATGTTGTTGCCTTCTTCCAGATATTTGTATTCAAATCCCCAAGCCTTGAACCAGTTGTGCTGGCATGTGCCGTTGCTTTCGCGTAAGGCGCGGAGGTTCTTGTAAATACCGCCATGATTCTCGGCTATAGACATTTCGTTATCGTTTACCACAATGATGATGCCTGTGCCAAGTTCAGAAGCTTCATCCAGCCCTTCGAAGGCTTCGCCTCCCGATAGCGAGCCGTCGCCGATGATGGCGATAATGTTCTCGTCGGTACCTCTTATGTCGCGGGCTTTCTGAAGTCCGGTGGCAAGACTTACAGAAGTAGATGTATGTCCCACCTCGAAGTTATCGTATTCGGGGCATTCGGCAGGAGAAGAGTAGCCCGATATGGCGTTCATCTCGTTTACATTGCCAAGGAATCCGTCGGCACGGCCAGTAAGTACTTTATGAGGGTAGCATTGGTGACTTACGTCGAACACGAACTTATCCTTTGGTGCGTTAAATACGTAATGCATGGCTACGGTTGCTTCTACAAATCCCAAGTTGGGACCTATATGGCCGCCGTGCTTGCTTACACGATTCAGTACAGCCCGGCGAGTCTCATCGGCAACAATGTTCAGTGCCTCTATATCCAATCCCTTCAAATCGGCTGGCGACTTAATTTTCTCTATATACATATATTTATAAGTTTTGTTATGACTAATTTTTCAATTGCGAAAATACGCATATTATCACATTCATGATATACCCCAATTCCGGAATATATTACCATAAATTCATATTATCGTCTTAGAATACCCTGAGAGCGCATTAATTAACGTCTTTTAAGCTGTTGCTTTCGCATTATGATACGTTTATTTATTCCTTTTACTTACCTTTGCGGCGGTTTTTACATTTTCTTTTAAAGTCATGCCCAATAATACAACGTTTAAAGGTTTTTTGTACGGTGCTATCGCAGCATCAAGTTATGGTCTTAACCCTCTTTTCGCCCTTCCACTTTATGCTGAGGGCATGAGTCCCGACTCGGTGCTCTTCTATCGTTATGGCTTCGGTATGCTGATGCTTGCCATTCTGATGAAGGTACAAGGTTGCTCTTTCCGTCTTCGCAAGTGCGAGATATTGCCGTTGGTAGCAATGGGATTGTTTTTCGCCCTTTCGTCATTGACCTTATTCGTATCGTATAATTATATGGATGCAGGTATCGCATCTACCATATTGTTCGTTTATCCGGTGTTGGTAGCTATACTTATGGCCGTGTTCTTTAAAGAAAGAATTTCGGTTATCACCGCTTTGTCTATTATGCTGGCCGTTACCGGAATCTCGTTGCTTTATAAAGGTGATGGAGGCGAGACTCTTAGTCTGATAGGCGTACTTATGGTATTCCTTTCTTCGCTTACCTATGCTATATATATAATAGGTGTAAACCGTTCGGTTCTTAAAGATATGCCTATCGCAAAACTGACTTTCTATGTCTTGGTATTCGGTACGGGCTTGTTCTTGGTGCGTCTTCGCTTCGGATTAGACCTCGAAGTGATATCTACTCCTGCTATGTGGATTAATCCTATCGGATTGGCGTTGTTCCCTACCGTAATTTCGCTCATTACTATGACTAAATCTATTCATTATATAGGTTCTACTCCAGCGGCTATCTTGGGAGCGTTGGAGCCTATTACCGCATTGGTAATAGGTGTAGCCGTGTTCGGTGAAAAGCTTACTCCACGTATTATCTGGGGTATCGTGCTGATTCTTACAGCCGTTACGCTTATCATCGTAGGCAAGTCTCTTATACAGATGATTCGTTCTAAAGTGTTGCAGAAAATCAGATTGATGCATAGAATCCGATAATAAATAATATGCAAGACGATACTTATAAAACCATAGAGTCCGAATCGGAGTCTATCTACACTGAAAAGCGAAGCAAGTTTATTGCTATCGCTTTGCCCGTACGTACATTGTCCGAAATAAAGGCACATCTTGAAGTATATCAAAAGAAATACTACGATGCGCGCCACGTGTGTTATGCTTATATGCTTGGTGCTGAAAGGAAAGATTTCCGAGCTAACGATAACGGTGAACCGTCGGGTACTGCCGGAAAGCCTATATTAGGGCAGATAAACTCTAACGAGCTTACCGATATACTGATTATAGTAGTTCGATACTTCGGAGGTATCAAATTGGGCACCAGCGGATTGATTGTAGCGTATCGTACAGCGGCGGCTCAGGCCATAGCCGAAGCTACCGTGATAGAGAAGACGGTAGACGAGGACGTTAGCGTGATATTCGAGTATCCGTTTATGAACGACGTAATGCGAATTGTAAAAGAAGAATCGCCCGAGATACTGGAACAATCGTACGATACGGACTGCATGATGAAGCTCCGTATACGCAAATCGGCCATGCCTAGACTGCACGACAGGCTGGAAAAAGTGGAGACTTTGCGTTTTGTAACCGAATTGTAACACTTTTGACATTTTCTCATTATACGTGCGTCGTACTTTTGTATCGTGAAAAATGATAATAACGGCATGAAAAAACAATTAGGCGCAGTACTTGCTGCTTTTCTTATGGTTTCGGCCAATGCCCAGACCATCGACTTACAGAAGATTAAGGATTATCTGCCTCAGATACATGGAACTATCAGAGGAAAGTACGAATATCAGACTACGAACGCAACCCAACGCTTTCAGGTGCGCAACGCCCGTGTAAGCGTAGACGGAAAAGTGGTTCCCGACAGAGTAGCGTACAAGGCAGAAATCGACCTTTCTGATGAAGGCGTTATCAAGATGCTCGATGTATATGCCCGCGTAACTCCGGTAAAGGGCCTGGATGTAACTGTAGGACAGATGCGAGTTCCGTTTACTATCGATGCACACCGTTCGCCTCATTTGCAGTATTTCGCCAATCGTTCTTTCATTGCCAAGCAAATGGGTAGCTTGCGCGATGCCGGTGCCACCGTAAAGTATTCTAATAAAGAAGGATTGCCTTTTTCAATAGAGGCTGGGGTATTCAACGGCTCTGGCTTGACTGAGCAAAAAGGATGGCACAAAACCCTCTCATATTCGGCTAAATTGATAGCTAATCCGTTCGAAGGGTATAACATTACTTTGAGTACACAGCGCATTCGGCCTACAGAAAATAATGTATACATGTATGATTTAGGTACATACCTCGACCGCAACAACTGGCATTTCGAGGTGGAAACCATGTATAAACGCTTCGCTCACACCGATTTTGATAATGTATGGGCTGTCGATGCTTTCGTAAATTACGACCTCTGGATTAAAAAGCCGAAGTCGATATTTAAAAAGGTATCTTTCTTGGGTCGTTTCGACTATATGGGGAATAATAACGACGGTAAGACAGACACCAACGGAGCGTTGTATATCACAGACCATGAACGCCACCGTTTTACCGGCGGTCTTACTTTCAGCTTCGGAAAGCCATTTCAGGCAGACCTTCGCTTGAACTACGAAAAGTATTTCTATCACGACATTTCGCACGCAAAAGAATCAGAACAAGACAAATTGGTAGTAGAAATGATGGTACGCTTTTAAGAAGAAGTTGAAAACGTATTAATAGAAAGTTGTTTCTGTTGGCAGAAAAACTATACATCTCTAGGCTAGATATAGAGAACTGAATAAGAAATCACGCTTTTTGCTCGCAAGATTTCTAACATTTTTTTGGATAAGACGCTGTTTTTGATACTTGCTTACACATTTTTCTTATATTTGCAAAAGAGATACGATAGATAAACCTTAAAGCCATACAGCTATGAGACGACTGCATTTCATAATGTTCCTGGTGGTGTGTGCGGCAGTTTTTTGCGGATGCAAGAAAACAGAGTCCGAAATTATCCCGGTGGCGGAAGCAACAGAAAGCCGGATAGACACTCTTGTCTCTTTACAACCTGAAGAAATAATACGTGAGCAGCCTCTAAAAGGTGCTGATATACAACTAAATCATTCGCTTCTGTATGACAAGCATACGTTGGCCGACGAATATCCTCACGGTGATACGGTAAGGAGTTTTCAGTGGGAAACGATTCGTAAATGCCTTGCCTTTATAGAGAATATGCAGAGCGATTCTGCGCGGTGGGTAGTGCTCAAAAACTATAAGAATATGAATCGTGAAGCTCCATTGGTTGGTAAATTCGTGCGTAATGTGTATGGAAGGGTAGCCGATACTTTGGGTGTGGAGCGTTATCAGTCGGTTCCGCTATATTTCGAATCAGATTCCATAGTACCAGTGCGTTACGGACGCGACGGTTCTTTGGCGTGGCTACGCGAAAGCAGGGGAGGATTTCATAAAATAGAACTTGTAACTATAGACGGGCAATGGCTTGTACCTTTGCGATATGTTAAGATACTGTCGGATACTACCGCCTTTTATCATGTGGCATTTGTAGACCGACGTAATCAGAACATTGCCGTTCTAGAGCGATTGAATCGTGGCGAATGGGCGATTCGTAGTATGAATCCTGCTACCACTGGTATGCACAGGCCGCCTTATGCGCAAGAAACCCCTCTCGGAATGTTTTTGGTGCAAGAAAAGAAGCGAAAAATGTATTTCCTGAAAGACGGAGGTTCTAAGACTGCCGGATATGCTCCTTATGCGTCGCGATTTACTAATGGGGCGTATATCCATGGGGTTCCGGTGAATCTGCCAGCTACGGCAGAAATTGAATACAGTTGGTCGCTTGGCACCACACCTCGTTCGCATATGTGTGTTAGAAACGCTACTTCGCACGCTAAGTTTGTTTACGAATATCTACCTGCGGAATCATCGTTGGTCGTGGTGATAGAATAGTGATTTTTAACAGAATAGCATGTCGTAATCTCCTGAAATATCAGTATTTTTGCGCCCGATATTGTTTCGCATAGCATCATGATTATTATACGCATTATATTTATTCTATTATTCTTGTTTCAATCGGCAGTAGAGCTTCGGCAAGTAAAAGCCAATACTGCGTCTGCCGTTCCTGAAAAGAAAGAAACGGCTTCGCTGCTTTACGACGAAATGCAACTGGATGGTAAAGTCAATTTTACCGCATTCCGCCAAGCGGTGTCCGGTTACTATCGCATCACGCAGCGCCGTCGTGAGGTGCTTACACTTATCGATTTCTCTCGACCGTCTACCGAATGCCGCCTTTTCGTTTTCGACATGAAAGAGCGGAAACTTCTGTTGTCGTCTGTTGTAGCTCACGGTCGCAATAGTGGAGAGAATTATGCCACTTCTTTCTCTAATGAAGACGGATCTTACAAGAGTTCATTAGGTTTTTATCTTACAGATGCTACATATAACGGAAAGCATGGCTACTCTCTTACCCTCGACGGGTTGGAAGAGGGGATAAACGACCATGCCCGCCGCCGTGCCATAGTAGTTCACGGCGCATCGTATGCCGACCCTTCGTTTATAGGCAAGGGTGGAGGACGATTGGGCAGAAGTTTGGGCTGTCCTGCCGTGCCCAGCAAGATGTGTCGCTCGCTTATAGACGCTATAAAAGACGGAAGCGTGATGTATATTTACGCCGCTACTCCAGATTATGTAGCACAAAGCAAAATATTAAAGCCGCTCGGAGAGTCGTAAGAGAGAGTATTACACCGTATAAATTGAGATACCGCATGATTTCATGACGCACACCGCATAGTGTCCGCTTGAATTATGCGGTATTTTTTTGAAAGACGAAACCTTGTGAGGTATCTCTAATATATTCTTGTTGCATAAATGAAAAACAAGTGCTAAATTTGCCCGAACTTAGTAAAACTAGAACTCATTAATTTAAACAATATATGTTCAGAAGTCATACTTGCGGCGAGCTTAGACTTGCCGATGCAGGCAAAAACGTGACACTGGCCGGATGGGTACAGCGTTCGCGTAAAATGGGCGGAATGACATTTGTCGACCTCCGCGACCGTTATGGTATCACTCAGCTGGTGTTTAACACAGAGGTGAATGCCGAACTTTGTGAACGTGCCAACCACTTGGGCCGTGAATTCGTAATTCAGGTAAAAGGCGAAGTGAGCGAGCGTTCAAGCAAGAACAACAACATCCCTACAGGAGAAATTGAAATCATCGTTTCAGAGTTGAATATCCTGAACTCGGCGCTTACTCCTCCGTTCACTATCGAGGATAATACCGATGGCGGCGATGACCTCCGCATGAAATACCGTTATTTGGATTTGCGCCGTACCGCTGTTCGTAAGAACTTGGAGTTGCGTCATAAAATGACTATGGAAGTTCGTCGTTACCTAGACGGTAAGGGCTTTCTCGAAGTTGAAACTCCTATGCTTATCGGTTCTACTCCAGAAGGCGCACGCGACTTCGTAGTACCTTCACGCATGAATCCGGGACAGTTCTACGCATTGCCTCAGTCTCCGCAGACATTGAAGCAATTGCTTATGGTATCAGGTTTCGACCGTTACTTCCAGATTGTGAAGTGTTTCCGCGATGAAGACCTCCGTGCCGACCGTCAGCCTGAGTTTACTCAGATTGACTGTGAAATGAGCTTCGTAGAACAGAACGATATCATCGAATTGTTCGAAGGTATGGCTAAGCATTTGTTCAAGACCCTTCGTGGTGTAGAACTGACAGAGCCGTTCCAGCGTATGCCTTGGGCCGACGCTATGAAATATTACGGTAGCGATAAACCCGACTTGCGTTTCGGTATGAAGTTCGTAGAACTGATGGATGTAATGAAGGGTTATGGCTTCTCTGTATTCGATAACGCTGCATACATCGGCGGTATCTGCGCAGAAGGTGCCGCACACTACACTCGTAAGCAGCTCGATCATCTGACAGAATTCGTAAAACGTCCGCAAATCGGTGCTAAGGGTATGGTTTATGCCCGTGTAGAAGCCGACGGAAACATTAAATCGAGCGTAGATAAGTTCTACTCACAAGAAGTTCTTCAGAAGATGAAAGAAGCATTCGGCGCTAAACCGGGCGACTTGATTCTGATTCTTAGTGGTGACGATGTGATGAAGACTCGTAAGCAGCTTTGCGAACTCCGTCTTGAAATGGGTAATCAGTTGGGACTCCGCGACAAGAACAAATTCGCTTGTCTGTGGGTTGTTGACTTCCCGATGTTTGAGTGGAGCGAAGAAGAAGGTCGCTTGATGGCTATGCACCATCCATTTACTCATCCGAAAGACGAAGATATTCCATTGCTTGATACTGACCCTGCTGCTGTACGCGCAGATGCATACGATATGGTAGTAAACGGTGTAGAAGTAGGTGGTGGATCTATCCGTATCCATGACTCAGAGTTGCAGGCTAAGATGTTCGAAATCTTGGGCTTCACTCCAGAAAAGGCGGCAGAACAGTTCGGTTTCTTGATGAACGCCTTTAAGTTCGGTGCGCCTCCTCACGGTGGTTTGGCTTACGGCCTCGACCGTTGGGTGTCACTGTTTGCAGGTCTTGATTCAATTCGTGACTGCATCGCATTCCCGAAAAATAACTCTGGACGCGATGTCATGCTCGACGCTCCTGGCTTCCTCGATCAGAAGCAGCTGGATGAATTGAATCTGAAACTCGACATAAAAGACAAAGAATAACAATTATATATTGTTCTAAACTAAAACAGAAAGGCACGGGCTTGATATCGAACCCGTGCCTCTGTTTGCTTGATAATAGTATAATCCAACTTATTCCTACTAAATGAAAGAATCTGTACGTATAGCACGCTTTGCAACCATAGGCACGCTGAATGCCATAATTACAGCTTTAGTGATATGGCTGATGATGTGTTTTGCTGGAGAGCATTACACCATTGCCAATATCGTAGCATACGTGGTAGCTCAGATTAATAACTTTATATGGAGTAAATATTGGATATTCCCTCTACATCCCACCATAGAAAAGAAGAATAATCTATGGCGCCAGATATTATATTTCTCCGGCGCTTTTGCTGTTGCATATATCG
>ULVX01023146.1_pt1 | contig 20488 bp, 17 predicted proteins | sample 1959811 | NCBI WGS metagenome assembly ULVX01 (sample SAMEA4835797, study PRJEB28245) | human gut metagenome | biome: gut microbiome; material: fecal sample | place: Denmark | collected 2008
CAACCAACAAAGAAAGCGCTGACTTGGGTATTCAGGTGAGCTACATCGCAAGTACTTATTATTTCACCAGTTATTCACAGCCTGAATGGTGGTGGGGTTATCCCGGTTACTGGGGGCCGAACTACTGGGGCGGAAACTGGGGTGGCGGCTGGTACTACCCGTACGCTGTGACTTACAGTTATAGTACCAACTCATTCCTGACAGAAATGGTGAACTTGAAAGCCGAACAAGGCGAAAGCAAAAAGCTGCCCGTTGTATGGACTAGCTATCTGACCGGATTTGACACTGGATCCAAAGCTATCAACCGTACTCTTGCAGTAGAAGCTGTCAACCAGTCATTCGCTCAGTCACCTTATCTTACTAACAAATAAACAACTACAACTGTATGAAAACAAGAAAAAATATATATTTCAAGGTAGTGGCCTTGGCGGTCATTGCTATCGCCTTCGCCATGCCGGCCAAGGCACAGCTATCAGACAACGGATATGCTAATATAGACTGGCAGTTCAATGCTCCGTTAAGCAATCATTTTGCCGACAAAGCAAGTGGTTGGGGAATGAACTTCGAAGGTGGTTACTTCGTGACTCCCAACATCGGTTTGGGACTTTTCCTGAACTATCACAGCAACCACGAATATGTAGGTCGCGAAACATTCAAAATGGCCGGTGGTGATGTCACTACCGATCAGCAACATACTATATTCCAGTTGCCTTTCGGTGCTGCCGCACGCTACCAATGGAATCGTGGCGGAGCCGTTCAACCCTACGTCAGTGCTAAATTAGGCGCTGAATATGCTAAAGTACGCTCTAACTTCAATATGCTCGAAGCAAGAGACAATAGCTGGGGATTCTACGCTTCTCCTGAAATCGGTATCAACGTATTCCCTTGGGTATACGGACCGGGTCTTCACTTTGCTTTATATTACAGCTATGGTACCAATAAGGCTGATGTACTGCATTACAGTGTAGACGGTTTGAGCAATTTCGGCTTCCGTCTGGGTCTGTCATTCTAAGCCCGGCAACAATCAGAATTACATTAATAATAAATAAGGAGTGCCCTTCTGCTATCATAAGCGGAAGGGCACTTTATTTTATACCTGTGTTCAGTGCGGAAGGATTACTTTTTCTTCATCGCATCATAAATCGCTTCCTGTATCCGCTCGCGTATGTGCAGCCTAATTAACTTGCGATTGGTAACATCCGGATAAATCCGGTTGCTAAGAAAGACATAAACCAGTTCGTTAACCGGGTCCACCCATGCGCACGTACCTGTAAATCCGGTATGGCCATAGACTTCTGCCGGAGCATCGGGAGCGCAGTTCCCTTTCTTCGAGTCTTCCCTATCCGGTTTATCAAATCCCAGTCCCCGCCGACTTATCTTTGAAACCGAAGTAGTGAACAACTGGCAAGTCTCTTTGCTCAAATAACGCCGGCCGTCTATTTCTCCCCCGTTCAATAACATCTGATATACACGGGCTACTTCGCGGGCAGTAGAGAATAATCCGGCATTGCCAGCCAATCCGCCGAAGAAAGCGGAAGCCTCATCATGCACGAATCCTTGCAGGGTATCTTTCCGCAAGAAGCGGTCGTTATTGGAAGGAATGACTTCCGACTTTGCCAGACGACGCAAAGGCAGGTAACCTGTACGCTCCAGTCCCAACGGTTCGTAAAACTCGCTTTGCAAGTATGCTTCCATTGGCATTCCCGCAAGCTGTTCAACCAGCATTCCCAACAGGATAAATCCAATATCACTATATACATAACGTTTCTGCCCCAACGGCGCTTCCACAATTTTCTCTTCTATCACCTTGCGGAACGATCGGTTCAACCACAGATTATCACAGATTTGAATGGTATAATCCCCGGTTTTCGTTGGAGATACATATTCCTCCTTAAACTTGAAATTCGGATTTGCCCACGTATTTGTTCCTATATTCACCGGATGCTGTGCATCTCTACGCGCACTGAACAAACGGCCTTTATAGCTATCCTTATCAATCACTTCCTGATAGAAAGGTAGCCAAGACGGCAGACCGGACTGATGATACAGGATCTCCTGAATCGTTATGTCCTTTTTATTGGTGCGCTGCAAAAACGGCAGATAATCCGAAATCTTATCTGTCAGGTTAAAGCGCCCCTTATCATAGAGTTTCATAACAGCAAGCAAGGTAGCCGTCGTTTTCGTAAGGGAGGCCAGGTCATAGATATCCGATGATTCGACGCGGGCACTTCCTTTTCCTGTATGTGTGCCGAAAGCTTTATCGACCATTACATGACCATTTTTCATAACTACTACCTGACAACCGGGATAGGCTCCTTGCCGGATACCGTCCAAAGCAACAGAATCAATCCGCTTCAACAACACAGATGAAAGGCCATATTCTTCAGGTACAAAATGTAAAGGAGTTTTCGGAGTGATTGTCACCCCCGCACCTGTATGGAATAATCCGCCCAAACTCGCCGACAATCTTCCATCCGCAGTGGCTTTGGCAAATAAGACGTCTGCCACCTGACGCTGAATATCCGTATTGTGGCTATGCGCTAACACTACTGCCGAAGCATGGCTCACCGCGCGCTGAATCTGTAACATCATCTTGCCGGGGGTGAAGAAAAGATAGACAACCGGAGCATCGGGAGCAAACTTCGTAAAGAATGGCTGATAAGAAGCCAGGCGTTGTTCGCTGACAGCTACTACAACTCGTTTATAAATAGCTAATGAATCATATAATCGACGGTTTTCTTCTTCTGTCTGTTTCGGACGAAGGCGGAAACGAACCAGAGATGCATAACGTGTCATTTGCTTTGCTAATGCTTCCGTCTCACCCGGGTCGCCTACTTCGAGCAAAGCTATCTTCTGGTCTTTGTCCGTATGTAGCGGCAGTACATGATCTTTATTATTCAGAACGGTAATTGCCGCCAGGTTCAGCCGGCGCACCAAGTCGCGCGCCTGCGGGCTGTTCACCCGCTGCTCCAGGCCGGACAATTGCACGTACTTCTTTTTGCTAAGTCCCAGCGCATATTTGTAGGTCAGTACCTTGCGGCATTTACTTTCTATATCTTCCCGGCTCAGTTCGCCTTTTTCAACAGCTGCAAGCACAGCCGGCACTTCCGCCTTCAGATTACGTGGAGCCAGTACCATGTCATTACCCGCCTGCAATGCCTGCAAGCTGACATTCCCATTGCCCGATACGCCCCTCATGGCAAGCGCATCAGTAAAAATCAATCCTTTAAAAGCCAGTTCATCCGTCAATAAGTCGTATACGACATTGCGAGACAAAGAAGACGGGAGCCCGCCGATCGGCTCAATGACCGGGACTTGCAGATGTCCCACCATCATACCACCTACTCCGGCACGAATCGCTTCCTTAAAAGGATAGAGTTCGACACTGTCCAAACGTTCGCGCGTGAAGGGAAGTACGGGTAGAGCTTTATGCGAATCAACATCAGTATCTCCATGTCCGGGGAAGTGTTTGCACACAGACAATACTCCTCCTCCTTCCAGACCGGAAGCATAAGCGATTACCTTATCGGCAACTTGTATCGGATCTTCTCCGAAAGAACGGGTGTTGATTACCGGGTTCTTCGGGTTGATATTCACATCCGCCACCGGAGCAAAATTCACCTGCACACCTATCTGACGGCATTGACGGGCTACTTCACGCCCGTATTCATAAATCAGGCGATTGTCACGAATGCATCCCAACACCATATTCTGTGGAAACACAGGTGTGCCGCGCAAACGCATCGCCAACCCCCATTCCCCGTCAAAAGTGATCATCACAGGAACTTTCGCCTGCCGTTGTGCCCGGTTGGTTAACTCAACCTGATTCTGCATCTTCCCACCGGAAAAGAGAAGCCCGCCGACTTTATAAGTATCAATAGCCTCACGCAATAACTCCAAATTTCGCTTGGTGTTTACCGGAGCAATGGTATAGATAAACAACTGGCCGACCTTTTCTTTAAAGGATAACTTATCCATCACCGAATCGACCCAATGCCGGCAATTCTTATCCTGCTGTGCTTTATATAAGAGCAAAGGTTCAACAGAAGCAGCATTCTGGGCCGGACTCGAAACGGATCCGGCTAAAATAAAAAATAAAACAACTAAGATAAAGGGAAATATTCTCATTTACGTTTCAAAGTCAAGTTGAGACGACCTACCCGAACTCCACTTTTTCCTGTGTGCATAACGGGTACCTCTTTTCCATCCACATTCTGATAATTCTCCGGTCCTTTCATAAAAGTGTGCGAGTGTCCGCCCAAAATTACATCGATATTCCGTGTTTTTGCAACCAACTCCCTATCCATTTGAATGCCTAGGTGAGACAGGCATACAACGAGGTCGCATCCCTTCTCTTTCAACAAGGCAGCTACCTTGTTCGACACTTCAATAGGATCTTCATAAACAACTCCGACGCATTTATTTGCCTGAATCAAACCTTCCGGTTTCGCTCCGAGTCCAAAGACACCGATTTTCAGCCCAAACCGTTTCAGAATAACGTATGGCTTTACCAAATCTTTCAGCACCGTAGCGTCCAGATTGTAATTGGAACAAACCACCGGGAATTTAGCCATTTTGAAGAGTAAAGCCATATTGTCCAGATCAAAATCGAATTCATGATTACCGATAGTCATGGCATCATATCCCATTTCGTTCATTAACTTGACTTCCACTTCGCCACGGAACATATTATAATAAGGCGTACCTTGTGAAATATCCCCGCAGTCGAACAGCAACACATTTTTATGTTCCTTGCGGAACTGGTCGAGGAAAGTGGCACGACGGACAAAACCGCCCTCGTCATAGTTACGGTCGCCTTTTTGATTTATAGGTTCGATGCGACTATGCACATCGCTTGTCTGCAAAATTATAATTTCTTTGGTATCCTGTGCATAAGTTGAAAAGCCGAAACACACTACAAGGCATACCCATAATGATAGCTGAAATCTCTTCATATCCTATATTTTTAGATTCTCCTTTTTACTTATTTTACGGTTATACGTCCGTCCAACTTCGACGTAATGATTTTGCCTTCCGCCGTTTGCTTCCGTACATAGTCCAAAAACAATCCGCGTAAAGTAGCATCTTCCGGGCATTCCCTTTTTTCAGCTTGCAGGAAAGCATCCATGCGTCCGTTTCCGTCTGCCAGATAGTCGATAGTAGCCACGGTATAAAGCTGGTCATCCACTACCGGTTTTCCACCGATCGTAGCATTCAGCAATTCTCCTTTTTTATTGATTTCCAAACGGATACCGCTTACACCTTCTCCATGTAAAGAAGCAATTGCTTTAAACAGACGTTTCATGTCCGTACCTTTCATCGTCAAGACGCACAATGAATTTTCAAAAGGAAGAATTTCAAAAACAGCACCTACCGTGATGTCTCCCTTAGGCAGGATATTACGTAATCCGCCCATATTGACCAGTCCCATATCCGCCGGTTTGCCCAACACTTGCGCGGCAGCTTCTTGCAGCACGCTTGCCACCAAATTAGAGAGCAAGCTTTCAGGGGTCCCCTTATCCATTTTCATTTCACTGGTACCGATGACTTCGTACATCATCGCGTCTACTTTATCCTTGTAGGGTTTTAATACGGTGGTCGCTTTTTTGTCAGGATTAGCATCCCAAGTAGAGTCAATCGTAATCATGTTGCCCTCCACCTTGGATATTTCATAGCGGGCGGTAGTTTCTTGTGCTGAACGACAGGAAGTAAACAGGAAGCATCCCGTCAAGCCTGCCACAGTCAGTAACTTTACATAAGTTCGTTTCATGCTCGTTGTTTTTTAGATATGCGACAAATATACAAAAAACATTTGGCTATCTGCCAAATAATTTGTTACTTTGCACCGCTTTCGCGCAATCGCTGTCAAGAGACGAGATACTTGGTATATTGCGTTGTAACGATGAAACAATTTAATAATAACAACAATGGATTTAATTAAAATTGCAGAAGAAGCATTCGCTACCGGAAAACAGCACCCGAGCTTCAAAGCAGGAGACACTGTAACAGTAGCATATCGTATTATTGAAGGTAACAAAGAACGTGTACAGTTGTACCGTGGTGTTGTTATCAAAATCGCTGGTCACGGAGACAAAAAACGTTTCACTGTACGTAAAATGTCAGGAACTGTAGGCGTAGAAAGAATTTTCCCCATCGAATCACCGGCTATCGACAGCATCGAGGTGAACAAGGTAGGTAAAGTTCGTCGCGCTAAATTGTATTACCTGCGTGCTCTTACCGGTAAGAAAGCTAGAATCAAAGAAAAAAGAGTTAACAACTAAGATTAACTTTAAGATTCGAGATAAAAAAGGGAACTTCATTCAACATGAAATTCCCTTTTTTATTTCTTAGCCTCACCTCTTTTTCCTCACGGTCAAGGAATTGTTCCCCAGTGAGAAACTGTAATTTTCCCGGTATATAAAAAGAAAATCCCCGAAAACAATAGCTCCCGGGGATTTTCATTACCTTTATTATAAAATCGATATTATTCCTTGATATCTTTTAGCTCCCAAGCCAAAGCACTGGCACCCAATACAGCAGCATCAGAATCTTTCAGTTCAGAAACGAGCAATTTTGTCTTACCTTTATAAATATTCAGTACATTATCATCGATTGACTTCATAATCGGTTTCATGATATAATCGCCTGATTTAGCCAAACCTCCGAACAATACGATTGCTTCAGGACTGGAGAATGCAATAGCATCTGCCAAAGCTTCACCCAGAATATTTCCTGTAAACTCGAATATTTCCTGTGCCAGTTTATCTCCTTGTACGGCAGCGTCATATACATCTTTTGAAGTGATACTTTCTGCCGGAATGTTACGAAGCAAGCTGGCATCAGTACGAGCAGCTAGAAATTCACGGGCTGTACGGGCTACCCCAGTAGCCGAGCAGTAAGTTTCCAAACAACCTTTACGGCCACAACCACAGATACGACCGTCACGACGGGCAATCACGTGCCCCAATTCACCGGCAAAACCGTCATGGCCATACACCATTTGACCGTTGATAACAATACCGCTACCTACACCGGTACCCAGGGTAATCATGATAAAGTCTTTCATACCACGGGCAGCACCATAAGTCATTTCACCGATAGCAGCTGCATTAGCGTCATTGGTCAAAGCCGTAGGAATACCCAATCTTTCTTCAAACATAGCAGCTAACGGAAGAATCCCTCTCCAAGGCAAGTTTGGAGCGAATTCAATAGTTCCCGTATAGTAGTTACCATTCGGAGCACCCACACCGATACCTCTGATCTTATCGACACCGCCATTAGCGATAATCAACGGAAGCAGATTCTTGCAAACTTCGTCAGCATATTCTTCGGCAGTAGGATAACCGGCAGTTTTGATTGAGCTGCTGGCAATAATAGTTCCGCGTGCGTCAACAATTCCAAAGACGGTGTTCGTTCCGCCTATGTCAATACCTACTACGTAGGGCTTTTCCATGTTTGAATTCATGATACTTTTATTTAAAAGGGTTAGTTAATCATTAAGTTTACTGCACACAAATTACGTAAAGAAGATTGAGTCTACAAAATGTTTTTAGAAAAAAGTTCGGCCACCTTGCAACTTTTCGTATCTTGAAGCCGTCTAATAGTAGAAATTTATTAGAAAACAGGAACTAAATAAAGAAAATTGTGATACAACTAACGGACATCAACAAGACCTACAACAACGGAGCACCCCTCCATGTACTTAAAGGCATTAATCTCACTATCGGACGAGGTGAATTTGTTTCTATCATGGGAGCATCCGGGTCTGGGAAATCAACCTTACTTAATATATTAGGAATACTTGATAACTACGATACCGGAGATTATTATCTGAACAACGTACTTATCAAAGACTTGAGCGAAACCAAAGCCGCCGAATACCGGAACCGTATGATCGGCTTTATTTTCCAGTCATTCAACTTAATTTCCTTCAAAGACGCCGTAGAAAACGTTGCACTTCCTTTATTCTATCAAGGGATCAGCCGAAAAAAACGAAATGCACTTGCACTGGAATATCTCGACCGGTTGGGACTGAAAGACTGGGCGCACCATATGCCCAACGAAATGAGCGGCGGTCAGAAACAACGTGTAGCTATCGCCCGAGCACTCATCACCCAACCGCAAATTATCCTGGCTGACGAACCGACGGGAGCATTGGACAGCAAAACTTCAGTAGAAGTGATGCAAATCCTGAAAGACCTGCATAAAATGGGAATGACGATTGTAGTGGTCACCCATGAAAGCGGAGTGGCCAACCAGACCGATAAAATCATCCACATCAAAGACGGTATCATTGAACGAATTGAAGACAACATCGATCACGACGCTTCTCCTTTCGGCAAAAACGGTATCATGAAATAAATCAAAATATACTACTATACAAACGATATCATGATTGACATCTGGCAAGAAATTTATAGTACTATCAAACGCAATAAGCTGAGAACCTTCCTTACGGGATTTGCCGTAGCATGGGGAATATTCATGCTTATCGTCCTATTGGGTGCAGGCAACGGACTGATTCATGCATTCGAGCAATCGGCTTCGGAACGGGCGATGAACTCTATCAAGATTTTTCCGGGTTGGACAAGTAAATCCTACGATGGATTGAAAGAAGGAAGACGGGTGCAACTGGACAATAAAGACGTAGACGCTACCAACCGGTATTTCCCGGATCATGTTATCAATACCGGCGGAACGGTATGGCAAGGAGGCGTAAATCTTAGTTTCGGGCAAGAGTATGTAAGCCTGAGTCTTTCCGGTGTATATCCCAATCATACGGAAGTAGAAGTTGTAAAACTCTTCAAAGGACGTTTCATCAACGAGATTGATATCAGGGAACGACGCAAAGTGATCGTGCTCCATAAGAAGACTGCTGAAATCTTATTCGACAAGACCCATACCGATCCTATCGGACAGTTTGTCAATGCCGGCAATGTGGTTTATCAAGTGGTTGGACTTTATAACGACAAGGGAGACAGCGGAGACAGCGACGCCTACATTCCTTTCAGTACTCTGCAAACCATTTATAATAAGGGTGACAAACTGAATAACCTCATCATGACTACCAAAAATTTGGAAACAATAGAAGCCAATGAGAAGTTTGAAACCTACTACCGCAAAGTTTTGGGAGCCAATCATCGTTTTGACCCGACCGACCATAGTGCAATTTGGATATGGAACCGATTTACCAATTATCTACAACAACAACAGGGGTCGGCCATGCTCCGTATAGCGATTTGGGTTATCGGTATTTTTACATTACTAAGCGGAATTGTCGGAGTTTCCAATATCATGCTGATTACGGTAAAAGAACGTACCCGTGAATTTGGTATCCGCAAAGCACTCGGCGCCAAACCGCTTTCTATTCTTTGGCTGATTATCGTTGAGAGTGTCACTATTACCACAATATTCGGATATATAGGCATGGTGGCCGGTATCGGAGCAACCGAATGGATGAACAACGCTTTCGGCAATCAGACAATGGATACCGGAATGTGGACAGAAACGGTTTTTCTGAATCCTACTGTCGACATCAGAATCGCCATACAAGCTACACTCACATTAATAATAGCTGGAACATTAGCCGGATTGTTCCCTGCCCGGAAAGCAGTCAGTATCCGGCCGATCGAAGCACTTAGAGCAGATTAAGATTATGAGAATAGACATAGATACTTGTGAGGAAATCCTCATCACTATCACAAGAAATAAGACAAGAAGTCTGCTGACTGCATTCGGTGTGTTCTGGGGAATTTTTATGCTTGTAGCCCTTATTGGCGGCGGACAGGGACTGGAATATATGCTAAAAAAGAACTTTGAAGGATTTGCGACTAACTCCGGTTTCCTAGCTTCACAAAGGACAGGAGAAGCGTATAAAGGTTTTCGCAAAGGAAGGTGGTGGAATCTGGAATCTACAGATATCGAACGCCTTCGTTCGCAGGTCAAAGAAGTGGAAGTCATTACCCCCTCCGTTGCACGTTGGGGATCTAAAGCTGTATACGAAGATAAGAAATATGATTGCAGTGTAAAAGGACTATACCCCGATTATCTCCACATCGAATCACAGGAAATGGCGTATGGACGGTTTATCAATGAAGTTGATATACGCGAAGCGCGAAAAGTTTGTGTGATCGGCAAACGAATTTATGAAAGCCTTTTCAAACCGGGAGAGAACCCGTGCGGCAAATACGTGAGAGTAGACGGGATTTATTATCAGGTGATCGGGATGTCTTCTTCCGAAGGAGATATGAATATACAAGGAAGAGCTTCGGAAGCCGTCACTCTACCTTTCACCACCATGCAACAGGCTTATAATCTGGGAGGGCAGATTGATGTAGTATGCTTCACAGCCAAACAAGGTGTCAAGGTGTCTGAACTGCAACCGAAAATGGAACAGATTATCAAAGCTGCCCATTATATCGCCCCTAACGACAAACAAGCAGTTATGTATCTGAATGCCGAAGCGATGTTTTCTATGGTAGACAACTTATTCAACGGCATTAATATATTGGTCTGGATGGTAGGATTAGGAACGTTACTGGCAGGTGCTATCGGTGTATCCAATATCATGATGGTGACCGTAAAGGAACGCACGACCGAAATTGGTATCCGCCGGGCTATCGGAGCACGTCCGAAAGATATCCTGCAACAGATTCTATCGGAAAGTATGGTGCTCACCACGATTGCCGGAATGTTCGGGATTTCTTTTGCCGTAATGATATTGCAAGTAGCAGATATGCTAGCCAGTTCAAACGGAGGAGACAGCCATTTTCAAGTCAGCTTCGGATTAGCGGTCGGCACTTGCGCACTTCTGGCTGCATTGGGGATGTTAGCCGGCCTGGCACCTGCTTATCGGGCAATGGCTATCAAGCCGATTGAAGCAATCAGAGATGAGTAGAAGTTGAGTATTGAGAAGGAAGAGTTGAAAGTTGAATAAAGAATTAAAAATTAAACATATATAATCAAGATGAAAAAGTATCTGAAAATCGTATTATTGGTAATTGTTGCCATAATCCTCGTCGGAACGTTCGTATTCCTTTATCAGAAGTCGCGCCCGAAGGTTGTTGTCTACGAAACCCTCAAGCCGGAAGTGACTGATCTGCAAAAGACCACCGTAGCTACCGGAAAAGTAGAACCAAGAGATGAAATTCTAATCAAGCCCCAGATCTCGGGTATTATTGACGAAGTATACAAGGAGGCAGGACAAGCAGTGAGGAAAGGTGAGGTGATAGCCAAGGTAAAGGTTATCCCCGAACTCGGACAGTTAAACTCGGCAGAAAGCCGTGTCCGTCTGGCGGAGATTAATGCAACACAGGCGGAAACGGATTTTTCCCGCGTGAAGAAACTGTATGAGGACCAACTAATCAGCCGGGAAGAATATGAGAAAAGTGAAGTAGCCGTCAAACAGGCACGCGAAGAAAAGCAGACTGCCAAAGATAACCTGGAAATCGTAAAAGAAGGTATTACCAAAAACAGTGCTTCATTCAGCAGTACCATGATTCGTTCTACTATCGACGGACTGATTCTGGACGTACCGGTAAAAGCCGGAAACTCGGTGATCATGAGTAACACCTTCAATGACGGAACAACTATTGCTACGGTAGCCAACATGAATGATTTGATTTTCCGTGGTAATATTGATGAAACAGAAGTAGGCCGCATCCATGAAGGTATGCCGCTTAAGTTGACTATCGGAGCTTTACAAAATCTGACATTCAACGCGATATTGGAATATATATCTCCTAAAGGAGTAGAGACTAACGGAGCTAACCAGTTTGAAATTAAAGCTGCTATTTCAGTTCCGGACTCCGTACAGGTTCGTTCCGGTTATTCGGCGAATGCGGAAATTGTATTGCAGCGTGCCAATAAGGTACTGGCAGTACCCGAAAGCACCGTTGAATTTAAAGGTGATTCTACATTTGTATATATCATGACTGATTCCGTACCCGAACAGAAATTCCAACGTACACAAGTGACCACAGGAATGAGTGATGGTATCAAAATTGAGATTAAGAAAGGGGTGACTGCCAATGACAAAATTCGCGGCGCCGAGAAAAAAGACAAATAATTCATTTTCTATGAAAACAATCTATAAAACCATAGCTATCTTTCTACTCGCCGGAACAGGAGTAGATTCCGCACAGGCACAGAACGGTTCTTCGCAAACCTGGACGTTGCGGCAATGTATTGATTATGCTATCGAGCATAACATCAATATTCGCCAGACAGCTAATGAAGCAGAACAAAATAAAGTGGACGTAAATACAGCCAAATGGGCACGCCTCCCGAATCTAAGCGGAAGTGCGAGTCAGAATTGGAGTTGGGGACGTAGTGCCTCGCCGGTAGATAACTCCTACAGTGATATCAATAGCGCGAATACGAGCCTCAGCTTAGGGACCAATGTACCGATTTTTACAGGTTTACAGTTATCAAATCAATATTCATTAGCCAAGTTGAATCTTAGGGCCGCTATCGAGGACCTGAACAAAGCTAAAGAAGATATAGCCATCAACGTTACCTCTGCTTATCTGCAAGTTCTATTTAACCTGGAGTTAAGCAAAGTCGCCTTTAATCAGACGAACTTGAGCAAAGATCAGTTGAAACGCATCAAAGGACTCTTCGAAGTAGGTAAAGCCTCACCATCGGAAGTGGCTGAAGCACAAGCACGTGTGGCACAAGATGAAATGACTTCCGTACAAGCGGACAATACATATAAATTATCATTGCTAGACCTCAGCCAACTGCTTGAGTTACCGACTCCCGAAGGTTTCATTCTCGAAAATCCGAAAGAAGAACTGGAATTCGAAGCGCTAACTCCGCCGGATGATATATATACACAAGCGCTTGCCTACAAACCTAGCATTAAAGCAGCGGAATATCGCTTGCAAGGTAGTCAGAAGAACATCCGTATCGCTCAAAGTAATTTTTATCCGCAATTATCTTTCAGTGCCGGACTCGGAAGCAACTATTATACAGTGAGTGGTAAATCAGAGGGAAGTTTCAGCAGCCAGATGAAAAATAACCTCAACAAATATATCGGATTTAATCTTAGTGTCCCTATCTTTAACCGTTTCGCTACACGAAACCGTGTACGAACCGCCCGGTTACAACAAGCAAATCTCAGTTTACAACTAGATAATACCAAAAAGATTCTTTACAAAGAAATCCAACAAGCCTGGTACAATGCTCTGGCAGCAGAAAGTAAATATAACTCCAGTGAAGTGGCAGTGAAAGCCAATGAAGAATCTTTCCGGTTAATGAGCGAGAAATTCAATAACGGTAAAGCAACTTTCGTGGAATATAATGAGTCAAAGTTGAATCTGACTAAAGCACTCTCTGACAAGTTACAGGCTAAATATGATTATCTGTTCCGTACTAAAATTCTGGATTTCTATAAAGGAGAAATCATAGAATAGAAAACGCCATTGAGTTTTTTACAAGAAATACTTCAAACATATCCGCCGGTTCATTCGTTACTATAGAAAGAACCAACGGATATGAAACACTTTATCATCGCAGCAGAAATTTATCTTGCAGGAGGATGTTTCTGGGGAACAGAACATTTCCTAAAACAAATCAGAGGAGTAGAAAGTACCGAGGTAGGCTATGCCAACAGTATTATCAACCAGCCGACCTATCAACAGGTATGTTCGGGAGAAACCAATGCAGCTGAAACGGTGAAAGTAGTCTATGACCCCGAAACAGTTAATTTAAGTCTGCTTCTTGATCTGTATTTTAAAACGATTGATCCTACCAGCCTCAACCGGCAAGGAAATGATCGCGGTACGCAATATAGAACGGGGATTTATTATACTAATAAAGCGGATATCGCTGTTATTAATCAGGCTGTCCGGGCATTAGCGGATCAATATAAAAATCCCATTGCCATAGAAGTAAAACCATTGACAAATTTCTATCCGGCAGAAAACTATCATCAGGATTATCTGGATAAAAATCCGAACGGCTATTGCCATATCAACCCGGCTTTATTTGAAATGGCACGCAAAGCCAATGCTCCCAAGTCCAAAGTTTATCAAAAACCGGATGACACAGTCCTTCGCCAACAATTATCGGCAGAGCAATATGCCGTCACCCAGAAAAATGCTACGGAACCTGCTTTCCGGAATGAATACTGGGACGAGTACCGTCCCGGTATCTACGTAGATATCACCACCGGAGAACCCCTATTTGTTTCGACCGACAAGTTCGATTCCGGTTGTGGCTGGCCTAGTTTCTCCCAACCGATTCAAAAGGACTTGATTACAGAGAAGAAAGATACTTCTTATGGAATGACACGTACCGAAGTACGCAGTAAAACCGGAGACGCCCACCTAGGACATGTATTTACGGATGGTCCGAAAGAAAAAGGAGGATTACGTTACTGTATCAATAGTGCTTCTCTTCGTTTTATTCCGAAAGAAAAAATGAAAGAGGAAGGCTACGGAGAATACTTACCGCTTATCAAATAAAAAAAGAACGGCGGACTGTCCTTCAAAGGCTGTCCATCGCGTTTAATGCATTTTTTTACCTACCTTTGCATCCGATAATTAAAAGGTAAATGATGAAAACAAATAGCCAAAAGCGTATTCTTCCGCTAGCTCTCAGTGGAGGAATACTCATCTGCCTCATTTGTATCTACTCAGGTCGCAGCGTTCTTCTACGGAGCATAGTCAACCGACACACATCCCGTATCGAGCAGACACACGGGTTATGCATTCATTACGACAAACTGGAGATGAATGGTTTAAATGAAATATCTCTCCAAGGCCTTTCGGTTATCCCCGAACAACGGGATACACTATTCACATTAGCATCAACCCGCATCAAGCTGAATTTTTGGAAATTACTCACCAAGAAAATAGAAGTAAGCTACATAGCAGCAGAAGATATCAGACTCACATTTACAAAGCAAGACTCCATCGCCAATTATGATTTTCTCTTTAAAAAAGACCGGAAAGTTCCATCACAAACATCCGGTCAAACCGTAACGGAAATCAATTATGCGGAAAGAATAAACAAACTACTCAATTTATGCTACGGTTTTCTACCTGAAAACGGACAATTAAAACAGATTTATATCACTGAACGAAAAGACAGCAACTTCGTTTCTATGGTATTCCCTTCTTTTATCATCAAAGAGAACAAGTTCCGGTCAACCATTGAGATACACGAAGATACACTAACCCGGCATTGGATAGCTGATGGCGAACTGAAACAATCTGCCAATACATTAATGGCAAAGCTATACTCTGCCGATTCCACAAAAGTTTCTATACCTTATATTACCCGCCGTTTTGGTGCGAAAGTCACTTTTGACACCTTATCTTATAGCATGACCAAAGAAAGTAATGGAAAAAACCAGCTATATCTCAACGGAAAAGCGAAAGTAAACGGACTTGATATATTCCACAAAGTACTGTCTCCCGAAGTGATTCATCTCGACCGCGGACATTTAGGATATCAAATGAACATTAGCGACCATTCTTTTGAATTGGATAGCACCACTACGGTTATATTCAATAAAATTCAGGTTCATCCTTATCTACGAGCCGAAAAGAAAAAAGATTTATGGCATTTCACTGCAGCCGTTGACAAATCATGGTTTCCGGCAGACGAGCTGTTCAGTTCTCTGCCCAAAGGCCTGTTCAACAACCTGGAAGGTATCAAAACAAGTGGTGAGTTAGCTTATCATTTCCTGTTGGATATTGATTTTGCACAATTGGATAGTCTCAAATTAGAATCAGAGTTGAAAGAGAGGAATTTCGAAATTGTAGAATATGGCGATACCCAACTGTCCAAGATGTCAGGCGAGTTTGTCTACACAGCATATGAAAATGGAATGCCAGTACGCACTTTCCCCGTCGGCCCTTCCTGGGAACATTTCACCCCACTTGACAGCATTTCACCGATCCTGCAAATGTCTGTGATGCAAAGTGAAGACGGGGCGTTTTATTATCATCATGGTTTCCTGCCCGATGCACTCCGCGAAGCGTTGATTTACGATTTGCAAGTCAAACGTTTTGCACGTGGCGGAAGCACTATCACAATGCAATTAGTGAAGAATGTATTTCTGAACAAAAATAAAAACTTTGCCCGCAAACTGGAAGAAGCATTGATTGTATGGATCATAGAAACAAAGAGACTGACTTCGAAAGAACGGATGTATGAGGTATATCTGAATATTGCGGAATGGGGCCCGCTAATCTACGGCATCCAGGAGGCTTCCGCCTACTACTTCAACAAACGTCCTTCCCAACTGACTACGGAAGAAAGTATCTTCCTGGCTTCTATCATCCCGAAGCCCAAACATTTCCGCAGTTCTTTCGCAGAAAACGGAAAACTGAAAGAGAGCATGGAAGGATATTATAAACTCATTGCCGGATGTCTTGCCCAAAAAGGTTTGATAAGTGAAATCGAGGCGGATACTATCCGCCCCGAAATCCAAGTTACGGGCGATGCCCTGAATAGTCTAGCCGGCAAAACACCGGAGTCTAGCTCTCCTACCGCTGAGGAGCAATGATATAAATAATTAAAGGAATAGGTTATCTTCTTGAATTGGTGTCTCGCTCTGAAGAACGGGAAGAAGAACTTCGACTGCTGCTTCTCGTACTTTCGGAAGAGGAACGTCTTTCCGTTTTTCCACCGGAAACATTGCTCCGGTTAGAACTACTGCTACGGCTCGGACCGGAAGTACTGCTACTGCGACCGGAACTGCTGCCCCGGCTAGTGGAAGTGTTACTTCTATCGGAACGATTATTTCTACCGGACGAAGAACTACTGCCGCTACTGGACGGACGACTATCATTTCTTCTACTTGTACTCGAGCTACTACTCTCACGATTAGGACGGCTTGCTGTCGTACTGCTACCTCCCGTCGGTCTACGGTCTGATTCAGGACGAACTGATGTTGAGGGCCGTGAAGAACTGCCAGGTCGCGTTGTCGTTCCAGGTCGCGTTGCCGTTCCGGGACGAGTTGATGTTCCCGGTCGTGAATTATGACTCGGACGCTGTGATGGACTTGGACGTCCCGTTACCCCCGGACGAGTCGGTGCATTGTGCGGACGGACGGAAGAATTCGGGCGGAAATGAACCGAACCAAAATCCGAACGACGATAAGAATGGAAAGATCTCTGCTCTCTTACCCGATACGGAGTAGGATAATGTCTGAAATTATATCTGTCCCGATAGAAACTTACGTGATGAAGGTGCGGGCGATAATGTGCTCCACAGTAAGTCCGATAATGATAAGGCAGACCGAAGTAGAACAAACTACGATTCGGATAATTCACATAAACCCGGAAACTCCATCTTCCGCCGGTAATATAAATCGGGCGGTAGAAATAATCAGCTCCCAGAAACCGACGATACTGTGCATCACTCAATACCCACCGGAGGTCATCATTACGAATATCCAAAGCTTCATAATAATCATCTAATGCCCATTCATAGCCACGGGCCACATAATCCATGATATTACGAACAGAATAAATAAAGTCGTAATTAATCTCATACGCATCATTATATTGCTGAGTGCTCAAACTCAATTCGTATGCCATTTTATCAGTAAGAAAGCGTGTTTCCTTACGCACTTTGCTAGTGCTCATTCCAGCCATCACTGTCGTACCGACAGTCAGCCCGATAGCAAAGAGTAAAAATAATATTCGCTTCATAATTTAATCTCCTATCATTTATTTGTTTGATGATATTCTTTGATAAACTTGTACATTTCATCTTTATACACAGTGGAAAACAAGCTATCAATCACCTTATTAAAATTCTGCTTATCCTTTACATAAGGATAAAGTTTCTTCATCATCTCAACCTGATCGGGCGTATAAGAAATCTCTTTTACAATTCTCACACATTGGCTTGAAGTGACATCATGCTTGTCCAACATCTGTCCGATCAACCTCTTCTGGTCATCACTCATAATTGTGAATTTCAACTTTTCGATGAAGTTATTAAACTCAGTATCCGTCATCAGACGAATTTCTTCCGGCTGGTGACCGGGAACAACTTCAACAGTAGTGACAGTAGGAGGAGGTACTACGACCGAATGCGGCGAAGGTCTGCCATAGCCTTTGAATGTATCCATACTGATCACCTTTTTATTGGCAAACTGAACAATGATTGTCATGGGCTCCGAAGTCAAAACAGGCGTCCCGTTATCACGATGAAATTCCCATTCTTCCATATCACCGTCGAAACGTCGGTAATCCGGTTTTCCAAAAATACTTTCAACATCTCTTTGAGTCATCCCTTGCTGTACACCCATAACCTGCTTGTTAGAAATATAGCTGGTAAAACAGCTGCTGACTCCCAGTCCCAATGCCAACAGTAGGATGATATGTATCTTTTTCATAGCCATATAGTTTTAATAGTTAGTATCAGCGTCTGCCATAGTTCTGCACAAACTTATTCATTTCATCCTTATTGGAAGAAAACGTCAGTGTAGCAATCACCGTAAAGAAAGCCTCCTTGTCAACAATCCGGGGATACATCTTTTTCATGATTGCCATTCGGTCATCATCAAAAGTGTAGAGCTTTGTCACTTGGAGACATTGGGCAGACGTAAAATCTGAATTTGCCAATGCAGTATTAAGCAATGCCATGCGATCATCCTCAAACGGTTCTTTCTTCAGATTATTATAGAACGTTTTAAAAAGCTGATCGTTCATCACCCTGTCGTGACGGTCATAATTCGGACGGTGTTCTCCTTGTCCCGGTCTGCCCGGACGGACATTGGCATGACGGTCATCTACAAAAATATCTTTCACACCTCTTCCGTCGAAGTAAATACGTTCGTTGTACAACCTCTCCCCTTTCCAAACACGCTCTCCCGGACGGGTGAAACGGGTAGCATAAACCTCAACCGTGTAATATCCCCGATCCAGGTTAGCTACAAAGCAAGTGGTAGTCGGCAAGCACATCTGGTTTCCACCAAAGTAAACAAGAATAGGGGTATTACCACCGTCAATACGGATTCCGCTGACGGACTGCGCTTGTAAAGAGAGAGCGGATAACAGGATGCAGAAACTTATTATTATCTTACGCATAACTTATCTAGTTTTTATTATTACTTCTTTATTTAATCTGATACTACAAAAATAGGGCGAGGAAACTCCCCACCCCAGTGATTCTCTCTATTCATACATAGGGATTTCCCTATTCTGATTAGGAGTCTGCCAAAGTGATGCCATCTTCGTGCAAGGTTATCAGGTGTTTCTTATATAAGTCACCCACTCCTTTCTTAAAGGTCTTCTTGCTGACACCAAATGTAGCATAAATATCTTCCGCAGGACTTTTATCATTCAGTCTGATCCTTCCGTCATTCTCCCTGATATAATTCAGCAAGGTTTTCGAGAAATCATCTATCTTCTCAAAGCCTGGTTTCTGAAGGATCAAATCCACCTTGCCGTCTTCGCGCACCTGTTTCACAAAAGCCTTCATCTCCATACCTGTCTGCAATGTAGAAAATATCTCGTTTTCGTAAAGCAAACCGCTATACTTATTGTCTATGATTGCCTTGAAGCCCAAATCCGTTTTCTGCCAAATGAGAATATTCACTTCATCCCCCGAAGCATACTCCGGCCTGTCTTTCGACAGATAGCGTTCCACCTTTGCCGAAGCCACAATGCGATAACTTTCATCATCCAAATGTGCATGAATCACGTACTTCCGTCCAACCTGCATCTTCATCTTCTGCTCACTGAACGGCACAAAAAGGTCCTTCATCAACCCCCAGTTCAAGAAAGCTCCAAACTGATTCACCCATGCCACTTCCAGACAGGCAAACTGCCCTACCTGCACCAACGGAGTCAGCGTAGTGGCAATCAATCTCTCATCCATATCCAGATAAAGAAAGACATTCAAAAAGTCTCCTATTTTACAGTCTTCGGGCACATAACGGGTGGGCAACAAAATCTCCCCCTCCTCTCCTCCGTCGAGATACATCCCGAAATCGACTTCCTTTACAACTTCAAGCTGATTGAATTTTCCTAATTCGATGCTCATATTTATCCATTTATATAATATAGGATACAAAGATAATCTATTTTAGACAGATCCTTCAATCAGCCAGCTATAACTTTTCGTTATCTGATAAAACTATTTTCAATGAACAATCAGGTCAATAAAGTGTTAACTTTGTAGCGACAAAAAGAAATAACAGATTATTCACCTTTAAATAGATAGCTTTATGGAATTTTTAACCAACGAGAAACTTACAATTGTAGGAGCAGCCGGAATGATTGGCTCCAATATGGCTCAAACTGCCATGATGATGAAACTCACTCCGAATATTTGTCTGTATGATCCGTTTGCTCCCGCTTTGGAAGGGGTGGCAGAAGAATTGTACCACTGCGGCTTCGAAGGTGTCAACCTTACTTATACTTCTGATATCAAAGAAGCGTTGACCGGAGCATCTTACATCGTTTCTTCCGGTGGTGCAGCCCGCAAAGCAGGTATGACCCGCGAGGACTTGCTGAAA